>Ga0136615_10000083_pt1 | contig 35952 bp, 33 predicted proteins | sample AntDrymUQ2882206_2_FD_106647 | JGI IMG/M metagenome (GOLD analysis project Ga0136615, IMG submission 106647) | Polar desert sand microbial communities from Dry Valleys, Antarctica - metaG UQ288 (22.06) | ecosystem: Environmental > Terrestrial > Soil > Desert | place: Antarctica: Dry Valley... | reverse complement strand
GGCAGCGAGCGCGTACTCGTGAGAGTCCGCACTTATTGGTTTCCCGGCTGTTTAGCGAGGCCTGCCGGGACCTCGACTCGCAACTGCCCTCACGGAACGTCCACGTCGAAGCCTGTCGTCCCCATGTGAGCGCCTCCAATGTTAGTGGCGTAGCGTGCCCACGATGCTCGACAAGCGCCGCTTCACGACGGCCCTCGCCAAGTACGGGGTCAATCCGGCCGCCCGCCTCGCGGTGCGGCTCGGTCTAGCCCGGCGCTCCACCGCGATCCTCGAGACGACCGGTCGCAAGTCGGGCGAGCCGCGGCGAAACCCGGTCACGAACGGGCTCGAAGGCGGCGACACCTTCTGGGTCGTCTCCGAGCACGGCCGCCGCGCCGCCTACGTCCGCAACCTCGAGGCGAATCCGCGCGTCCGGGTCAACGTGGGCGGCCACTGGCGCGCGGGCACGGCCCGCCTCGTCCCCGACGACGACCCGCGCGCGCGGCTGCGCGCAATCGCGCGAAACGGCCTTGGCCCAAGGCTCAACACGGCCACCGTGCGCCTGATGGGGACCGACCTCCTGAGCGTGCGCATCGACCTCGACACGCCCCCGAGCGAGGCGCCCGTCGCCAGTGCAACGACGCGCGAGGCGTTGGAGGACGGCCTGCGGGCCGGGCTCGTCGCGGCGATTCTCAGCGGCGTTCCCTCGACCCTGTACGCCCTCGCCGTGGGCGGCCGGCCACTCGAAGCCTCGCTCGCGGCCGGGTCGATGGTGCTCCCGCGCGAGCGACGCGCAGGCCGCCTCCTGGCAGCCGCGGTCCCGGTGCACTTCACTCTCTCGCTCGGGTGGGCGGCCGTGCTCGCGGTCAGCCTGCCGCGACGCCACACGCCGCTCGCCGGCGCCGCCGCCGGGCTCACGATCGCCGCACTCGACCTCGGCCTCGCGGGCCGCCGCTTTCCGCGCATCCAAGCCCTCCCGCGGCTTCCGCAGGTCGCCGACCATGTCGCGTTCGGGGTCGTGACGGCGGTCGTCGTCGAGCGACGGAGGCGCGCGCGGGGCGCCTGAGGCTCGACGGCGGGAGTCGGACCGCGGCGCCTGAGGCTCACGGCGGCGTCGGGTCGGGGCCCCAGATGGCAGGGCAAGCCCCCATGTATCCGGGGGTTAACCGAATTGACTTCGCGCCGCGGCGGGTCCATGCTGCGCCGCGATCCCCGTCTCGAGAGGACCGCCGTGACCGATTCCCTGATCGTCTCCGCCGCCAACGTGGACCGCGTCTTCGGCGAGGGCGACGCCGCCGTGAGGGCGCTCGACGGCGTGACCGTCGGCTTTCCGCGCGGGAAGTTCACCGCGATCATGGGGCCCTCGGGGTCGGGGAAGTCGACCCTCATGCACGTCCTCGCGGGCCTCGATCGACCCACCTCGGGCTCCGTCGTGATCGACGGCGTGGAGCTCGGCGAGCTCGACGACCGCCGGCTCACCGAGCTGCGGCGCGACAAGATCGGCTTCGTCTTCCAGTTCTTCAACCTGCTGCCGGTGCTGTCGGCGGAGGAGAACATCCGCCTGCCGCTGTCGCTCGCCGGGCGCAAGGCCGACCCCGAGCGGCTGGAGCAGCTGATCGAGGCGGTCGGGCTCGGCGACCGGCTGAGCCACCGGCCCTCGGCCCTCTCCGGAGGCCAGCAACAGCGCGTGGCGATCGCCCGCGCCCTGGTGTCGAAGCCCGCCGTCGTGTTCGCCGACGAGCCGACCGGCAACCTCGACTCGAAGTCGAGCGAAGAGGTGCTGGCGCTCCTGCGGCGCGCCGCGACGACTTCGGCCAGACCGTCGTGATGGTCACCCACGACGCGCAGGCGGCGTCGGTGGCCGATCGCGTGCTCGTGCTCGTGGACGGGCGGATCGTCCGCGACGAGGGATCGGCGACCGCCGAGGAGGTCCTCGACCTGATGAAGGAGGTCGCGTAACCGAATGGCCAAGGTCGCGCTGCGCAACCTCTGGGCGCGCAAGCTCCGCACGTTCCTGACATCGCTCGCGATCGTGCTCGGCGTGATGATGGTCGCCGGCACCTACGTCCTGACCGACACGATCGACCGCTCGTTCGAGGACATCTTCACGCAGTCGAACGAAGGCGTGGATGCGGTCGTGAACTCGCGCCAAGAGGTCCAGACCGACGACGGCCAGCTGCCGCCGTTCTCGGCGGAGCTGCTCGACCGGGTCGAGCGCACCGACGGCGTGGCCGAGGCCGCCGGCGGCATCTTCGACCCCCAGGTGGCGATCATCGGCGAGGACGGCGAGCGGCTCGGAAGCCCGGGCGCCCCCACCTTCGGCGCCTCGGCGCCGCCGGAGCCGTTCAACCCCTTCACCTACGTCGAGGGCAGCCCGCCGAGCGCGGACGACGAAGTCGTGCTCGACAAGCAGTCCGCCGACGCCGAGGGCTTCGCGGTCGGAGACACCGTCACGGTCGCGGGAAAGGAGTCGGCGCGCGAGTACACGATCGCGGGCATCGCGACGCTCGGCGACGTCGACTCGTTCGGCGGCGCGAGCACGGCGATCTTCACCTTGGACGAGGCGCAGCGGATCACCGGCAAGCCCGGCGAGCTCGACCAGATCAACGTCGCGGCGACCGAGGGCACCTCGCCCGAGCAGCTCGCCGCGGCCCTGTCGGACGCGCTGCCGCGCTCGGTCGAGACCGAGACCGGCGAGCAGAACGTCCAGTCCCAGCAGGAGGACGTCGGCGAGTTCATCGGCTTTTTGAAGACGGCGCTCCTGATCTTCGCCGGCGTCTCGCTGTTCGTGGCCGCCTTCTTGATCTTCAACACGTTCTCGATCACGGTCGCCCAGCGGACGCGCGAGTTCGCGATGCTGCGAACGCTCGGCGCGAACCGGCGCCAGATCGTCGGCTCGGTCGTACTCGAGGCGTTCGCGCTCGGCCTCGGCGCGTCCGTGGTCGGTCTCCTCGCCGGCATCGGCTTCGCGCCGGCGATCAACGGCCTCTTCAAGGCGCTCGAGATCGACCTGCCGAGCTCCGGCACGGTGGTCGCGGCGCGGACGGTGGTCGTCGCGCTCGTCCTCGGGACGCTGCTCACGGTCCTGGCGGCGCTGTTCCCGGCGGCGCGCGCCACGCGCGTCCCGCCGGTCACCGGGCTGCGCGAGGGCGCGGTGCTCGAGACCCCACGCGAGAGCCGCCTGCGGACGGTGGCGGGGGTGGTGCTGACGGCGGTCGGCGTCGCGCTGATGCTGATCGGGCTCTTCGGCGTCCTCGAACCCGGCGAGGCGTGGGTCGGCGTCGGCGCGGTGGCGGTATTCATCGGCGTCGCGCTGCTTAGCCCGCGGCTTGTGAGACCGCTCGCGACGCTGGTGGGTCGTCCGCTCGAGCGACTGCGCGGGGTTCCGGGCCGGCTCGCGCGGGAGAACACCGTGCGAAACCCCGGCCGGACGGCGGCGACCGCCGCGGCACTGATGATCGGCCTCGCGCTCGTGACGTTCGTGACCGTGTTCGCCGCCGGGATTCGGGGCTCGATCGACGACGCGCTCGACAAGTCGATCGCCGGCGACCTGATCCTGGCCAACAGCGACGGCTTCTCCGACATCCCGGTGCGCTCGGGCGCTGCGATCGCGGACGTCGAGGGCGTCGAGACGGTCTCGCCGCTTCGCTACACCCAGGCCGAGGTCGAGGGCGCCGGCAAGGGCTACCTGACGCTCGTCGAGCCCGCGACCGTCACCGACGTGCTGGTGCTCGAGTGGGAGGAGGGCTCGCCGGAGGTGCTGTCGGGCCTCGGCCCGACCGACGCCGCGGTCGACGAGGACTGGGCCGAGAAGAACGGCTTCGAGGTCGGCGACACGTTCACGACCACTACGGCCTCGGGCGACGAGGTCGAGTACACGGTCCGCGGCACCTTCGTCGACAACGCCGACTTCAACGGCAACTACGTGGCCTCGGACGCCAACGCCGCCGCCTACGGGGAGGAGGAGAATGCCCAGAATGTTCTCGTCCGGCTCGCCCCGGGCGCGGACTCGACCGCCGTGCGCGCCGAGGTCGACGAGATCGTCGCGGCGCAGTTCCCGACGATCGAGACCCAGAACCAGGAGGAGCTCAAGGACTCGATCGGCGAGCAGATCAACACCCTGCTCGGCGCGGTCTACGCGCTGCTCCTGCTGGCGGTGATCGTGTCGCTGTTCGGGATCGTCAACACGCTGGCGCTGTCGATCTACGAGCGGACGCGCGAGATCGGGTTGCTGCGAGCGGTCGGCATGTCGCGGCGCCAGGTGCGGCGCATCGTGCGCTACGAGTCCGTGATCACCTCGCTGATCGGCGCGGTGCTGGGCGCGGTGCTCGGAGTCGTGTTCGCGGTGATCGTCTCAAGACCGCTCGCGGACGAGGGCTTCACGCTCTCGATTCCGATCGGGACGCTGCTGGCGCTGCTGGTGCTCGCGGTGATCGCTGGAATCGTCGCCGCCATCGGGCCGGCTCGGCGAGCCTCACGACTCGACGTGCTCGACGCGCTCGCGTACGAGTAGCAGGGCCCCTTCCTTTACGGGACGGAAAGCCTGCGCTGCCACAATTGAGTGCGATGGAAGGCCGCCCCGAGGCACCGCTCTACCCAAGCGACGCGCGGCTCGCCGGCGCGAGCGCCGGCCCCGGCGCCCCCGAGACCGCCTACCCGCCGACGTACCAGCCCGAGCCCGCCGAGCGCAAGCCGGCGTGGAAGCGGGCGCTGGCGCTCCTGCTCCCGGCGGGCCTTCTGATCTTCAAGTTCGGCGCCAAGCTCAAGGGGCTGCTGCTCCTGCTGCCGAAGGTCAAGTTCCTCACGACCTCGGCCTCCGCGCTCGTCTCGGTGGCCGCCTACGCCCTGATCTGAACCTGGAAGTTTGCGCTCGGCTTCGTGATTCTGCTGTTCATCCACGAGATGGGCCACGTGCTCCAGCTTCGGCGCGAGGGGATCAAGGCCACCGCGCCGATGTTCATCCCGTTCCTCGGGGCTTTCGTGGGGATGAAGGAGCTGCCCAAGGACGCCGCCGCCGAGGCGCGCGTCGGGCTCGCCGGGCCGGTGCTCGGCACGCTCGGGTGCCTGATCCCGCTCGGGATCTACGCGGCCACCGGCGACGAGCTCTTCCAGGCGCTCGCCTACATCGGCTTCTTCCTCAACCTGATCAACCTCGCGCCGGTGCTGCCGCTCGACGGCGGCCGCGCGATGGCCGCGCTCTCACCCTGGGTATGGCTCGCCGGCTGGGCAATGATGATCGCGCTGCTGATCTTCTTTCCGAGCCCGATCATCCTGCTCGTCGCGATCCTCGGCGGCTTCGAGACCTACCGCCGCTTCAAGCAGCGCAAGACGCCCGAGGCCAAGCGCTACAACCGCGTGAGCCCGAGGACGCGGGTGGCCGTCGCGGCGGTGTACCTGGGACTTGCGGCGCTGCTGGCCGTCGGGCTCGACGCGACGTTCGTCGAGCGCTCGCTCAGCGACGTCTGACCGCTTCCGGGCCGCGACGGCCGCGGACGGTGCGGCGCCCGCGCTACTCGTACAGGTCCCGGGCCTCGAGCGGCGGCAGGATGTCCGGAAGCTCGGGCACCAGTCCGCCGCCGCCGCCGCCGCCGCCGCGACCGCCGCCTCCGCGTCCCTTGCGCCGCTTGCGCGGCTCGTCGACCTTCGGGCCGCAGAGCCTGCCGCCGGCGTAGTTCGAGTAGCGGTTGAGGTGGCGCGCCTCGTCGATGTAGCCGTCGCGACCCTTGAGCGCGCCCCAGTAGCCGAAGGCGCGAACGGCGTGGGGGTAGCCGGGTGTCTTGGGGTCGCCGTCGCTGGCCTCCTCGCGGCAGGCGCGCGTGCTTCCGCGCCAGTGGATGTAGCCGTCGCGATCCACGCGGCGGTCCATCCAGCGAAGCCCGCGCCGCGTCATCGCCTCGACCCGCCGCTTGAGCCGGCCGCCGGGGAAGTAGACCTGGAAGCGCTCCGCGTAGACGAGCCCGACCGTCTGGTAGCGGACGTCATAGCCGCCTAGCTCGGGGTTGACGCCGCTCTTTCGCTGGTTGTCGAGCGATGCCTTGATCGCGCTGCGCCCGTAACGCTGGAACGCGCCGTTGTGGACGAGCTTGCCGGTCAGGGTGAGCGCGGTGCCGACGCTGTAGCCGGTGTGCGAGTAGCTCGTATTTCGCCCCTTGAACGCCCCGAACGCCAGCGGCGTGATCATGTGGCGCGCCGCGCGCTCAAGCCGGTGGCGGTAGGTCCGCAGCTTGCCCTTGAACCTCCCGCGGTAGCGCGACTTCTGAATGAGCAGGGCGGAGTGCGCCACGGCCTCCACGAAGAAGGCGTAGCCCTCGGTCTGCTCCTCGGGCAGGCCGCCGTCGCTGCGCTGGCGCGCGAACGCGTAGTCGAACGCACGAAAGCCGCGCTTGATGAACCGCGGCTTGCCATAGGCGAGTCCGGCCCGGACGTAGAGATCGCCGAGCTGCTGGTCGGCGAGCTGAAAGCCGCCGCCGCCCCCGCCGCGGAGGTTGTTGCCCATCTGTCCGCGCCGCCCCATCGGCGGCAGCTTCTTGTACGCGTTCTTGACGATGATCGGCGTGCGCTCGAGCTGGCGGTCGAGCCCGGCCTTGTGCGGGCGGCCGAGCGCGTCGCCCGGGAGGGCGAGGGCGGCCGCGGCCGCGACGGACAGGACGACAGCCGCAACGATGCGTCGCCCATCCCACGCTGTTCGCACTTCGCTCCCCTTCGGTCGGCGGCCTCGACCCTCGGCGATCAGAGGTTCGGGACCGTACCAGCCGCCGGCTCACGCCGCCGAATGGACATTTCACCCCACATCTTGGGGGGAAATATGTGCCTGACCCGTGCGCCCGCGCGGCGTCCGCCTACCGCCCGCTCTCGGCCAGCGCCCGCTCGATCTCGCGCCGCTGGTCGCGCTCCTTGATGTCGCGGCGCTTGTCGTGGAGGTCCTTGCCGCGCGCCAGCGCGATCTCCACCTTCGCGTTGCGCCCGGCGAAGTAGACGCGCGTGGGAACGAGCGTCAGACCGCGCTCGTGGGTACTGCCGATCAGTCGCTCGATCTCGCGCCGGTGCATCAGCAGCTTGCGCGGGCGCTCGGGCTCGTGGTTGTCGCGCGCCGCGGCCGGGTAGGGCGCGATGTGGACGTTGTGGAGCCAGACCTCGCCGTCGCGGACCGCCGCGTACCCGTCCTTCAGTTGCACGTTGGCGGCGCGCAGCGACTTGACCTCCGAGCCCTGGAGCGCGATGCCGCACTCCCACGTCTCGAGCAGGTTGTAGCGAAACCGCGCCTGGCGGTTGGTCGCGACGTCGCCCGGCGCCGCCTTCCGCTTTCCTCGTCTGCGAGCCATCGGTTGATTATCCGCGCTCGTCCAGGCTGCGGACGTCCTCCACCGCGCTCGCCCGGTCCGCGCCCAGGACCCGCAGCAGGTCCACCGCCGTCGAGCGGACCTGCCCGATCAGGTGCAGCGCCGACATGTTGCCGGTCTCCCCGAGCGCCGCGTTTGCGCTCGCGGCGGCGCGCCGCGCCGCCTCACCCGCATCGCTCGACGTGGGCTCCGCCCCCTCGAGCGCGGTGCCGATGCCGCGCACGGCCTCGGCGAGCTGGTGCAGCGCGACGAGCAGGTCGGCTGGCGTACGGTCGTCGAGCGAGATCGCCCGCAGGGCGCCACGCGCCACCACGCGGACGTTGCCGACCGCGAGGTCGAGGTTGCGCATCGACTCCGCGTAGGCCGTGACGATCGAACGCGAGTGGCGCCTGCTCACCGACATCCGCGCGGACTCGCGCGCCGCCGCCACTCCCTCCCCGAGCTCAGCCAGCAGGACGTCGCTGTCACGCGCTCGCACGAGCGCGCGCTCGGCGAGCTCTGAGTCGCGCGACTCGAGCGCGGCCGCGGCGTCGTCCGTCCGGAGGCCGGCTCACTCGCCCGCGGCGACCAGGTCCACCCGGCCGCGCAGCGGGTCCACCCGGTTGACGGCCACGGTGACCGGGTCGCCGAGCTTGATCGTACGCCCCGACCGCTCGGCCACGAGCGCCGTTCCCTCCTCGTTGAGGTCCCACCAATCGCGCATCCGCCGCGCCGGGAGGAAGCCCTCGAACCCGGCCTCGCCGAAGCGGACGAACGCGCCGGCGCCGATCAGCCCGACGACCTCGCCGTCGAACGGGGTCTCCCACCCGCGCTCGAACAGCTCCCGCTCGAGCAGGAACGCCGAGCAGACGTCGTCGGCGTCGCGCTCGAGCCCGAGCGCCTCGCGCTCGGCCGCCGAGCTGTGGACCGCCGCCTCGTCGAGCTCGTCGGCGCGCGGCGATGCGTCGTCCATCCCGAGCGCCCCGAGCAGCGCGCGGTGGGCCACGAGGTCGGGGTAGCGGCGGATCGGCGATGTGAAGTGGCAGTAGCGCGGGCTCGCCAGACCGGCGTGGCCGAGGTTGCGCGGCGAGTAGAACGCCTGCTTGAGCGAGCGAAGGACCAGCGAGGTCAGCCCAGCGCGGCCGTGACTCGTGCGCCTGGCGTGCTGGGCGACGAGGCGGCTGGCCTCGCCGGCCACGTCTCCCGCCTGCTGCGGGCTCATCGGGTCGGGCACCGCCGGCGTGGCGACGCCGAGACTCGCGAGCTGCTCGACGAGCGTCGTTACAGCCACCGGGTCGGGACGCTCGTGGACGCGGTAGAGCGTCGGCAGCCGGCGGTCGGCGAGGTAGCCCGCCACCTGCTCGTTGGCCAGGATCATCAGCTCCTCGATCAGGCGGTGCGACTCCGTCTGGGGCTCGTGGCGCACGCCGGTCACGTGACCGTCCGCGCCGAGCTCGAACGCCGGCTCCGAGGACTCCACCGCGAGCGACCCGCGGGCGGCCCGGCGTTCGGTGAGTGAGGCCGCCACTGCCCGCGCGGCGTCGAGCGCGGCGCCCCAGGGCGCCTGCGCGCGCTCGGCGCCGGCGAAGATGCGGTCCACCTGGCCGTACTCGAGGCGGGCATCGCTGCGGATCAGCGAGCGATGGAAGCGCGTCGAGCGGGCCTCGGCGCCGCGCATCTCGACCTCGACCGTGACCGCGAGCCGTTCCTCGCCGGGCACCAGGCTGCAGGCCCGATTCGACAGCGCCTCGGGCAGCATCGGCTCCACGATCCCGGGCGCGTAGACGCTCGTCGCGCGGCGGAAGGTCTCGCGCTCGAGCATGCCGCCGGGGCGGACGTAGGCGGACACGTCGGCGATGTGGACGAAGACGCGAACCGCGCCGCCGCCCTCGGCGCGGGCGGAGATCGCGTCGTCGAAGTCGCGCGCGGTCGCGGGGTCGATCGTGAAGGTCGGAAGGCCGGTGAGGTCGCGACGCCCGGACTCGCGCCCGTCGACGGGCGCCGCCGCGCGATCCTCGGCATCGGCCTCCACCGCCCGCGGGAAGGAGCGCCGGACGCCGCGGTCGAGCATCAACGCCTCCACGACGTCGCGCGCCACGGTCGGGCGGCCGAGCCTGCGCACGACGCGAATCCCCCGCTTGCCACCCCCGAGCAGCACCAGGTCGCCCTCGCGCGCGTCCCCGAGCGAGCGCGAGTCGAGCGTGGCCCGCGGACCGCGCTCGAATGCCGGCTGCGCGACCACGAAGCGGCCGCGACGGGAGAGGATCGCGACGCTCGGCTCGGCCGGCGCCCGGCGACCGTCGCCCCTGGCGCCGCGTCCGCGGGGGCCGCCCCGCCGGACCGCCGGCGAGCTCACCGGCTCAGCCGACCTCGCGCGCCAGCACGTCGAGCGCGTCGGGCAGTGCCTCGTCGCGCTCGGTCTTCGGCTTGTCGATCGCCTTCACCTCGGGCGGGATCCCCTCGTCGGAGATGTTCTCGCCGTCGGGGAGGAAGTAGCTGCCGACGGTGAGGTCGAGCGCGCCGCCGTTCGAGAGCGGCTGCACCTCCTGGAAGACGCCCTTTCCGAACGTCCGCTCCCCGACCACGGTCGCCCGCTCGGTGTCGCGTAGCGCGCCGGTGACGATCTCCGAGGCGCTGGCGCTGCCGCCGTCCACGAGCACGACGAGCGGCACGTCCTCGTCTATGGCCGAGCCGACGGCCGTGAACGTGCGCTCCGGCTTGGTGCGCCCCTTCGTGGTCACGACCTCGCCGTCCTCGATGAAGACGCTCGACACGAGCACCGCCTCCTGGAGCAGCCCCCCGCCGTTGCCGCGAAGGTCGAGCACGAGGCCCTCGGCACCCCGCTTCAGCAGCCGGTCCGCCTCCTCGCGCACGGCGGCGTGCGCCCCCTGGGTGAACGTGAGCAGCTCGACCACCCCGAGGTCGGCGCCGTTCTCGGTCACGAGTTTGCCCTCGGCGACAGGGACGTCGATCTTCTCACGCTCAAGCGTGAGCGTGCGCCTGCGACCGCCGTCCTCCCCGACGACCGTGAGCTCGACCGACGTGCCGGGCTCACCCTTGATCTTCGTCGTGGCGATGTCGGCGGAGTCGCCGGCGATCGACTCTCCGTCCACGGCCGTGACGACGTCGCCCATGACGATGCCGGCGCGTTCCGCGGGCGAGCCCTCGAACACGTTGAGCACGCGCAGCCCCCGCTTGTCCTCCTTGACGCTCATGCCCACCCCGTCGAAGCGTCCGGTGATCGACTCCTGGAAGTCGGCCGTCTCCTCGGGGCTGAAGTAGTGGGAGAAGCGGTCGTCGAGCGAGCGGACGAGCGCGCGCACCGACCCCTCATCGAGGTCCTCACGGTTCACGTCGCGGTAGAAGCTGTCCTCGATCGCGTCGGCCACCTCGGCGCGCAGCGCGCGCTCCTCGGCGACGAAGGCATCGCGCACGAACCCGGGGAGCGCCTCCGGATGGCCGCCCAGCCAGATGCCGCCGGCGAGGCCGAGCAGTGCGCAGACGAGCGCGAGCGTGTAGGCGCGGATCTGTGTCATGAGGGCGCGGGCGGGCGCCGCGGCGCCGCGAAGGGCGGACGCTGCGGCTCCGGACAAGGGTAGCTTCGAGAGGCTAAGCCCGAGCTAAGTCGCCGCCGGCCAGGTGGACTCGTCAGACGCGCAGGAAGCGCCGCAGCCCGAACCCGCTGCCGAGCGCCGCGACGCCGACGCAGGCCGACAGCAGCAGCGTCACGAGCAGCGCGAAGTCGATCGTCTCGGGCGCGGCGAGCAGCGCGAAACGATCAGACAGCGGATCGACGAACGTGATCTTCGCGGCGTAGAGGAGCCCGATCGCCGCCGCCCCGCCGAGGATCCCCACGATCATTCCCTCGATCACGAACGGCCAGCGGATGAACCAGTTGGTGGCGCCGACGAGGCGCATCACCTCGATCTCGCGCCGGCGGGCGAAGATCGACAGCCGGATCGTGTTCGCCACCAGGGCGATCGAGGCGAAGACGAGCAGCGCGGCGAGCACCGCCGTGACGAGCTTCACGAGCCCGGTGGCCGACAGGATCTTCTCGGTGTCCTCCTCGCGGTTGCGGACCTCGTCGACCGCCGAGAAGGCGCCCGCGGTGGCGGTCTCGGTCGAGCCGGCGCTCACGATGTCCGGGCCGCCGCCGGGCCCCTTGCCGGGAGCGCCGCCGTTCGGCGCTCCAGCGCCGGCGCCCGCCTGGCCCTGCGCGGCGCCGCCGCCCTCGCCGGCTGTGCCTCCGTCACCCGCGGGCGGCGCCGCCTCCTCCGGGGGCTGAAGCTCGGCGACCAGCGCGGCGACGCCGTCGGGATCCTCGGGAGTGACGCGGAAGGCGTCCGGCAGCGGGTTGGCGCCGAGCAGCTCGTAGGCCTCGGGGTTGCGCTCGATCTCCTGGTCGAGCGCCTGCTGCTTGGAGATGAACTCCACCTCGGAGACGTTCGGCAGCCCCTCGAGCGTCGTTCGAAGCTCGGCGAGCTCGCCCGGCTGCGCGGTCTTCTTCACGTAGACGTCCACGACCACCCGGCCGCGCACCTCGTTCGCGGTCCCGGTCGTGGCCTGCACGATCGGGATGAACACGCCGAGGACGACCGCCGTCAGCAGCACCGTGAGGACGGCCGCGAGGCTCGGCGCGGCGCTGCGCCGAAGCGCCCGGAACGCCTCCTTGAGGAAGAATCCGATCCGCACAGGCGACTAGTTGGGGTGGCCCTCGACGCCGACGCCGAGCTCGCCGCGGAGGCGCACGCCGAACTCGCTCGTCGACTCGTCCAAGGGCCGGTAGAGGCCGGAGGCCTGGTCGCGGATCACGCGCCCCTCGCGCAGCTCGATCACGCGCCGGCGCATCTTGTCCACCATCTCGCGGTCGTGGGTCGCGACGATCACCGTCGTGCCGGTGCGGTTGATCCGGTAGAGCAGCTGCATGATCCCGATCGAGGTCTCGGGGTCGAGGTTGCCGGTCGGCTCGTCCGCGAGGAGCAGCGGCGGGTGGTTGACGAACGCGCGCGCGATCGACACCCGCTGCTGCTCGCCGCCCGAGAGCTCGTCCGGGTAGGCATGGAGCTTCGTGGAGAGGCCGACCAGACGGAGGATGTCGGGCACCTTGCGCCGGATCGAGGCGCGGCCCTCGCCGATCACCTCGAGCGAGTACGCGACGTTCGCGTAGATCGTGCGGTTGGGAAGCAGCTTGAAGTCCTGGAACACCGTGCCGATGTTGCGGCGCAGGTGGGGCACCTTGCGGCGCGGCATGTCCGCGAGGTCGTGGCCCGAGATCATGATCTGCCCCTCGGCGGGCTCGACCTCGTGCAGCAGGAGGCGCACGCAGGTCGACTTGCCGCAGCCGGTCGGGCCAACGAGGAAGACGAACTCGCCGCGCGCGAGCCGGATCGAGGCGCGCTCGAGGCCGACGACGCCGCTGTCGTAGACCATCGACACGTCGCGGAGCTCCACGACCGGGACCGCGCCGGCGCGCTCGGCGCCGGCCGCGGTGGTCGAACCAGCGGACTTCGGCGCCGCATCTGCCCCGCGTCGCCGCTCGCCGCGGGCGCGCTTGCGAGCGGCCGTCTGCTCCAGCGCCTCGCGCTCGGCCGTCCGCCGCTCGGTGCGCTCGCGCTCCGCCATGCGGCGCGCTGCGCGCTCACTCGCCGTCAGCTCGTGCGCGCTCGCGGCGTCGCCGTCGCGACGCGTACCTCTGTCCGTTGCCCTTGCCATGCGGCCGAAGGTTGATACCGGCTCAGGCCCCTAATCGCCATAGCTGCAACGGTTTCTGCACCCGCGCTTCGGCTCGCCGCCGCCTCGGCGCTGCCGGTTCCCGGGTTCCCGCCGTGCACCATGTTCCGTTCGCAGAGTGGTCTCAAAGGAAGACTTGTCTTGAGACCACTCCGGAGCAGCGACATACAACACGGAGCGTCCCGGACGTTGATCGAACAACGCGACGCGGTCGCCCGGCTCAGTCGTACGGCGCGTAGCGGCTGTGCAGCATGAGGTCGTTGCCGTCCGGGTCGGTGAAGAGCGCCATATGGCAGACCCCCGTGTCCAGGATGTCGCCGGCGAACTCCACCCCCTTGGCCTCGAGGTCCGCCCGAGCCGCCGCCACGTCATCGACATGGAGGGCAGGATGGGCGTTCTTCTGCGGCGCGAACTCCATGCCGAGCCGTGCCGGCTCCCATATGCCGAAGCAGGTGCCGCCCGCCCAGACCTCGAACCGCGAGCGCTCGTCCGGCCGCAGCCCGAGCGTCTCCACGTAGAAGGCGCGTGAGCGCTCGCTGTCCTGCGACGGGACGCCGACGAAGTCGAGCTTGCTGATCATGGGCTCCTCCTTTGGTAGGTCGGACACGGTGCTGGGGTCGGAGTTTGGCGCACGGTCCGTCAGCGCCGCAGCCGGTAGCGCAGGTACAGCGAGCCGGCCGCCTCGTGGCAGGTCACGAGCTCGAGCTCGAGTGCGTCGGGCGGGGTCAGCCCCGCGACGATCGGCGTCTCGGGCAGGCCGGCCACCAGCTTGGGAGAGACGGTCAGGAAGAGCTCGTCCACGAGCCCGTCGTCGAGCAGCGAGTGGTTGAGCGTCGGCCCACCCTCGCACAGCACCGAGCGGACGCCGTGCTCGGAGCGCAGACGACCGAGCAGCGGCGCGAGCGTGGCGTGCTCGCCCGGGCTCCCGGCCTCGCGCGCGTACTCGACCGTCGCGGCGACGCCCGAGACCTCGCCGTCGGCGGTCGTCACGACCAGCACGCGCGAGTCGGGGTCCGCCAGCAGCGGCAGGTCGGCCGGGAGGTTCATGCTGCCGCTGACCACGCACGCGAGCGGGTCGGCTTCGAGGCCCTCGGCACGGCGGCGCTCGCGCCTGCCGGCGTCGCGCACGATGCGCCCGTAGCGCTCGATCCGCGCGGTGCCGGCGCCGACCATCACGCAGTCCACCTGCGTGCGCAGGCCGTGGAAGACCTCGCGGTCGATCCGGTCGCCGAGCGAGCGGGTGCGGCCGGCAATCGTGGCCGCGCCGTCGGCGCTCGCGACCATGTTGATCGCCAGGTAAGGGCGATCGGCCGGCGCGAGCTCGCCCAGCCGCAGGCCGGTCGTGGCCTCCTCCGGGGTCGTGGAGGCGACGCTCGGAAGCAGCCGGCGCATCAGTTGACGCGCCGCTCTCGGCCCGCCCACTCGCGGTCGCGCAGCGCGTGCTTTCGCACCTTGCCGGTCGAGGTCTTCGGCAGCTCGCAGAGCTCGACCGCCGCCGGTCGCTTGTAGCCGGCGAGCTCGCCGCGGCAGAACTCGAGGATGTCCTCCTCGGTCGCCGTCTCGCCGTCGCGCAGCTCGACGAACGCCTTCGGCCGCTCGCCCCAGCGCTCGTCCGGGATCGCCACGACCGCGGCCTCGGACACGGCCGGGTGGCGGGCGACGGCGTGCTCGACCTCGACCGTGGAGACGTTCTCCCCGCCCGAGATGACGATGTCCTTCTTGCGGTCGCGGATCTCGATGTAGCCGTCCGGATGGCGCACGGCCAGGTCGCCCGAGTGAAACCAGCCGCCCTCGAAGGCCGCCGCCGTCGCCTCGGGGTCCTCGAAGTAGCCCTTCGTCACGGTGTTGCCGCGCATGAGAACCTCGCCGAGCGTCTGACCGTCGGCGGGCACCTCGCCGCCGCCGGCATCGACCACGCGCACCGCGTCGGCGGTCACGTGCTGCACCCCCTGGCGGCCCACGAGCTGCGCGAGCTCGGCGACCGGCAGCTCGTCCCAGCCGTCCTTTCGCTCGCAGATCGTGGCCGGGCCATAGGTCTCGGTCAGCCCGTAGAGGTGGATCGCCCGGATGCCGAGCTCGCCGAGGCGACCCAGCAGCGTCGGCGAGGGCGGCGCGCCGCCGATCGCCGTCAGGACCTCGCGCTCGAGCCGGTGGGCGCGCTCGTCGGCGACGAGCGCCGTCTGCACGGTCGGCGCAGCGTTGTAGTGGGTGACGCCCTCGGCGTCGAACAGCTCCCAGACGCGCTCGGGCTCGACCTTTCTCAGGCAGACGTGGCGTCCGCCCACCGCCGTCACCGCCCACGTGAAGCACCAGCCGTTGCAGTGGAACATCGGCAGCGTCCAGAGGAACGAGCTTTCCGGCCCGAGCCCGACGGACAGCGCCCCCGACAGCGCGTTGAGGTAGGCGCCGCGGTGCGTGTACATGACGCCCTTCGGCCGCCCCGTGGTGCCGGAGGTGTAGTCGATCGCGATCGTCTCCTCCTCGTCGTCCACGGGCGCCGCACCCGGCTCCGGGGAGCCCTTCGCCAGGAAGTCCTCGTAGGGGTCGCCGGCGGCGCCGGTGTCGTCCACGCGTACGATTTCGAGCGCCGAGGCGTCGACGTCCGCCAGCAGATGCTCGAGCTCGCGATCCACGAACGCGAAGCGGGCACCGGAGTGATCGAGGATGTATGCGACCTCGCCGGCGCTCAGCCGGTAGTTGATCGCCACGAGCACGCCGCCCGCCGCCGGCACACCGAAGTGGGCCTCGAGCAGCGCCGGGATGTTCGGGCACAGGAAGGCGACCCGGTCGCCGCGCTCGAGCCCGGTGGTCCGCAGGGCCGAGGCCAGCCGCTCGGCGCGCTCGCCGAGCTCGCGGTAGCTGTGGCGGCGCTCGCCGTGGACGACGGCGGTCCGGTCCGAGTGGACGAACGCGCTCCGGCGCAGGAAGCTGACCGGCGTCAGCTCCGTGCGGTGGACGGTCAAGGCCGCGTGCGGTGGACCACCGGGGAGCGGCGGAGCGTCACGGGGTGATCGCCACCATCCGCTCGATCGGCACGCGCGCCCGGTCGGCCGTCTCGGCGTCCACGCGCACCTCGTACGCCTCGCCGCCGTCGCGGAGCGCGTCGCGCACCTTCGGCAGCGTGATCATCTTCATGTACGCGCAGACCGCGCGCTCGTTCGCGGCCACGAACCGCTTGCCCGGGTTCTGCGCCTCGAGCGGGTGGAGCATGCCGGTCTCGGTGGCCACGATGAACTCCTCCGCCTCCGACTCGCGCGCGTGCCTCAGCATGCCGCCGGTCGAGAGCATGTGGGTGCCGGACTCCTCGACGTCGCCGGCGGCCACGTACTCCATCACCGACGTCGAGCAGCCGCACTCGGGGTGGATCAGAAACTCGGCGCCGGGGTGCTCAGAGCGAACGCGGGTGATGTCGTCCGGGCGGATTCCGGCGTGCACGTGGCACTCCCCGGTCCAGACGTTCATGCGCCGGCCGGTCTCGCGCTCGACGTACGCGCCGAGGAACATGTCGGGGCCGAACAGGATCTCCGTGTCCTCGCCGTGCTCGCGGCGGATGTGCTCGACGACCTGGACGGCGTTGGACGACGTGCAGCAGTAGTCGGTCTCCGCCTTGACCTCGGCGGTCGTGTTCACGTACATCACGACGACGGCGCCCGGGTGCTCGGCCTTCCATGCGCGCAGCTCGTCGGCGGTGATCGAGTCGGCCAGCGAGCAGCCGGCGTCGAGGTCGGGCAAGAGGACCGTCTTCTCCGGCGAGAGGATCGAGGCGGTCTCGGCCATGAAGTGGACGCCGCAGAACACGATCGACTCGGCGCCGGCGGCCGCCGCCTGCCGCGAGAGCCCGAGCGAGTCGCCCACGTAGTCGGCGATGTCCTGGATCTCCGGCAGCTGGTAGTTGTGCGCGAGGATCACGGCGTCGCGCTGCTCGGCGAGCGCGCGCACCTCGCGCTTCAGGGCGGGGATGTTCTCGAGCGTCAGGGTCGCGGACACGTCATCGATTCTAGAGCGGCTCCAGGGTCAGGCTTAGGTCGAGCGCCGGCGCGGAGTGGGTCAGCGCGCCCACGCTGACCAGCTCGGCGCCCGCCTCCGCCAGTGCCCGGACGCCGTCCAGCGTCACGCCGCCGGACGCCTCGATCACCGCCCGTCCCGCCACGCGTGCGGCCGCCGCACGGAGCTCGTCGGGCGACATGTTGTCGAGCAACAGCCGCGGCGCGCCCGCGGCAATCGCTTCGTCCACCTCGGAGAGGGTCGCGCACTCGACGACCACGTCGACGCCGCCGTCCGCGGCCGCCACCGCCAGCCGCGCCGCCTTCCCCACCCCGCCGGCGAGCACGGCGTGGTTCTCCTTCACGAGGATCGCGTCGAAGAGCCCGGCGCGGTGGCTCGTGCCGCCGCCGGCAACCACCGCCTGCTTCTCGAGCGCCCGCATGCCGGGCGTCGTCTTGCGCGTGTCGAGGATGCGAGCGCCCGCCCCCTCGACCGCCGTGACGAAGCGCGCCGTGAGCGTCGCCACGCCGGAGAGCCGGCCGAGGAAGTTGAGCGCCACGCGTTCGGCGGCGAGGATCGCGCGTGCCGAGCCGGCGACCTCGGCGACGAGCCCACCGCCGCGCCAGGCCCCCTCGCCGACGTGTGGATGCCAACGAAGGCTCGAGTCCACGCGTCGAAAGACCGCCTCGGCGACGCGCAGGCCGGCGACCACGCCCTCCGCTTTCTGGTCGATGCGGGCTTTCGCCAGGGCGTCCTCCGCGACGGTCGCCGTGCTCGTCAGGTCGCCGGCTCCGAGGTCCTCGGCGAGCGCCCGGTCGATCAGCTCCTGCACGCTGAACTACTCGCCGCCGTCGGCCCCCGCCCGGCGCAGCAGCTCCGCCCGGACGAACCCGTCGAGGTCACCGTCGAGGACGCGGCTAGTGTCGCCGACCTCGTGCGCGGTGCGGTGGTCCTTGACCATCGTGTAGGGGTGCAGCACGTAGGAGCGGATCTGCGAGCCCCAGCCCACGTCCTGCGCCTCGCCCTTCTCGCGTGCCAGCTCCTCGCGGCGCTTCTGCTCCTCGAGCTCGAGCAGCTTCGAGCGCAGCATCTGCATCGCGGTCGTGCGGTTCGAGGATTGCGAGCGCTCGTTCTGGCACTGGACGACGATGCCGCTCGGCCGGTGGGTGATCCGCACCGCCGAGTCGGTCTTGTTCACGTGCTGGCCGCCGGCCCCCGACGCGCGGTAGGTATCGATCTGGAGGTCGGACTCGTCGATCTCGACCTCGGCTGCGTCGTCCACGAGCGGCGAGACCTCGACCAGCGCGAAACTCGTGTGGCGCCGCGACGACGCGTCGAACGGCGAGATCCGCACCAGTCGGTGCACCCCCTTCTCGGCCGAGAAGAGGCCGTAGGCGTTCTCGCCGCGCGCCCGAAACGACGCCGACTTGAGCCCGGCCTCCTCGCCCGGGCTCGCCTCGAGCAGCTCGGTGGCCATCCCGCGCCGCTCGGCCCAGCGGACCTCCATGCGGAGCAGCATCTCGGCCCAGTCCTGGGAGTCGGTGCCGCCGGCGCCGGCGTGGACCGAGACGACCGAGTCGCCGCGGTCGTAGCGGCCCGAGAACAGGCGCGCCTCCTCGAGCTCGGCCAGCCGCGCCTGGAACGCGGCGCGCTGGGCGCTCAGCTCGACCTCGATCGAGGCGTCCTCGGTCGCGAGCTCCTCGAGCTGTTCGAGGTCCTCGGCCTCCGTCTCGAGCGCCCGGAACGTGGTCAGGCGCCTGCCGGCCGACGCATGCTCGGCCGACACCCGCGCCGCGCGCTCCTGGTCGTCCCAGAAGCCGGGCTCGGACATCTCGCGCTCGAGCGCGGCCACGCGCTCCTCGAGGGCGGGCGGGTCAAAGATAGTCCGCGAGCAGCTTCAGCTTCTCGCGGTACGTGGTGGCGCCCTCAGGCGCCATGACACCGCTTGTACTTCTTGCCCGACCCGCACCAGCACGGGTCGTTGCGGCCGATGCGCTCCTCGTCCTCGACGTGCCGCGTCTCGACGGTCGGAAGTGGCTGCGCCGGAGCCGATGCCGGGCCGGGAGGCGCGCCGCCCTCGGGCGCGGAGCCCTCGCGCGCGGCGACCCCCGCGGCCACCGGCTCGCCGCCGGCAGCCGCCGCCTGCGCGAGGGCGCTCGGCTGGTCGGCGGCAGTGCCGCCGGCGTAGCGCAGCGGCCGCGTGGACGTGGAGCTGCCGCCGGCGCCCCAGCCGTCGCCGTCGGCGTCGCGCTGCCCGGCCTGGTCGCCGTTCTGACCCTGGACGCGCACCTCGACGTGGAAGATGTAGCGCGCAAACTCCTCCCAGATCCCGTTCATCAGGCCGCCGAACATTTCGAAGCCCTCGTTCTTGTAGGCCACAAGCGGGTCGATCTGCGCGAACCCGCGCAGGTGGATGCCCTCGCGCAGGTAGTCCATGTCGTGGAGGTGCTCGCGCCAGCGCTCGTCGATGATCTGGAGAAGGATGTAGCGCTCGAGCTGGCGCATCAGGTCGGCGCCGAGCTCCTCCTCGCGCTCGTCGTAGGCCTTGACCACGTCGTCGCGCAGGTCCTCCAGCAGCTCCTCGCGGTTGATCGAGTTGGGGTCGATGTCCTCGGCGGCGATCGCGACGGGATACATCTGCTCGAGCTGGGTGATCAGGCCCTCGATGTCCCACTCCTCGACGAAGTCGCCGGCCAGGTACTCCTCGGCGAGGCGGTCGATCACGGCCCTGATCTGGTCGCGCGCCGTCCCGGACATGTCCTCGCCCTCGAGGATGCGGTCGCGGTACTCGTAGATGACCTCTCGCTGCTGGTTCATCACGTCGTCGTACTCGAGCACGCGCTTGCGGATCAGGAAGTTGCGCTCCTCGACCTTTTTCTGCGCCCCCTCGATCTGCTTCGAGAGCATCTTGTGCTCGATCGGCAGCTCGCCGCCCTCCTCGTCCTGCTGGGCGAGGAACTTGTTGTCGAGGATGCGGTAGATGCGGTCGCCCGCGAAGAGCCGGACGAGGTCGTCCTCGGCCGACAGGTAGAAGCGGGACTCGCCGGGGTCGCCCTGGCGCCCGGAGCGGCCGCGCAGCTGATTGTCGATGCGGCGCGACTCGTGACGCTCGGTGCCGAGAATGAACAGGCCGCCGGCGTCGAGCACCCGCCGCCGGGACTCCTCGACCTTCGCCTCGACGCGGGGGAACACATCGTCCCAGTCGCGGTCGTAGTCCTCGTTGCCGGGCTGGAGCCCGAGCTTTTCGAGCTCGACATGCGTCAGGTGCTCGGGGTTGCCGCCGAGCTTGATGTCCACCCCGCGCCCGGCCATGTTGGTCGCGATCGTGACCGCGCCGGGGCGCCCGGCCTCGGCGATCGTCGCGCCCTCGCGCTCGGCGTGCTCGGGCTTGGCGTTGAGCACCGTGTGCTTGATCCCCCGCTCTGAAAGGCGCTTTGAGAGGAGCTCCGACACCTCGACCGAGATCGTCCCGACGAGCACCGGCTGGTGGTGGTCGTGCCGCGCCTGGATCTCGTTCGCAACCGCGTTCCACTTGCCGTCCTTGGTCTTGTAGATCTGGTCGTTGTCGTCACCGCGCACCATCGGCTCGTTGGTGGGGATGTCGACGACCTGTAGCTCGTAGATCTTCATGAACTCGGTGGCCTCGGTGAGCGCGGTTCCGGTCATGCCGGCGAGCTTGTCGTAGCGGCGGAAGTAGTTCTGGTAGGTGATCGTGGCGACCGTCTGGTTCTCCTCGCGGATCGCGACGCCCTCCTTGGCCTCGACCGCCTGGTGGAGGCCCTCGGACCAGCGCCGGCCCTCGAGAATGCGGCCGGTGAACTCGTCGATGATCTTGACCTCGCCGTCGATCACCGCGTAGTCCACGTCGCGCTTGTAGAGCGACTCCGCCTTGAGCGACTGGATCAGGTGGTTGACGAGATTGCCGTGCTCGGCGAGGTAGAGGTTCTCGATGCCGAGGAACTTCTCCGCCTTCTCCACGCCGCGCTCGGTGACCGCGACGGTCTTGTGCTTCTCGTCGGGCTCGAAGTCGTAGTCGGCCATCCAGTCCTTGGACTTCGCCTCGATCCCCTCGGGCTTCTCGCCCGGCTGGAGCCGCGGCTCCAGGCGCGCGAACTTGTAGTAGAGGTCGGCCGCCTGCTCGGGCGCGCCGGAGATGATCAGCGGCGTGCGCGCCTCGTCGATCAGGATGTTGTCGACCTCGTCAACGATCGCGTACTCGTGCCCGCGCTGGAATTTCTGCTCGGTGCGGGTGGCGAGGTTGTCGCGCAGGTAGTCAAACCCGAACTCCGAGTTCGTGCCGTAGGTGACCCCCGCGGCGTAGGCCTCGTGCTTGCGCTGGTCGCGCTCGTTGGACTGGATCACGCCGACCGAGACGCCGAGCATCTCGTAGACCGGGCGCATCCACTCGGCGTCGCGGCTCGCGAGGTAGTCGTTCACGGTCACGAGGTGCACGCTGTTGCCGCCGAGCGCGTTGAGCACGACCGGGAGGGTGGCGGTCAGCGTCTTGCCCTCGCCGGTCTTCATCTCGGCGATCGAGCCGTCGTGGAGCACCATCCCGCCGATCAGCTGCACGTCGAAGTGGCGCTGGCCGAGCGCCCGCTTGGCGGCCTCCCGGGTGAGCGCGAACGAGTGCGGGAGCAGCTCGTCGAGCGACTCGCCGCCTCGGGCACGCTCGCGGAGCTCGTCCGCCTGGTGGCGAAGCTCCTCGTCGTCGAGGAGCTCCATCTCCGGCTCGAAGTCGTTGATACGCGCGACGCGCTTCTCGAACTGCTTGAACTTCTTGCCCTCGCCGACGCGCAGGGCGCGCTCGAGAATGCTCATGCAACGGAGGCTAGCAAGGGGTCGGGGGGCCTCTGCGCCGCTTCACGGCGACGCTTTTCGGCGTCGCTTGCGGCGCTCCGCGCCACCGTTTGCAGCGCCCGCTGCGGGCCAGGCACGGACCCGCGCGCTGCGATGCTTCCCTTGCTTGTGGTGTCCGGGCGCCCTCCCGTCAGCGGGAGGGTCCTGGGGTGCAACCGAGGCCAGGGAGGGCTAAGACGCGGCCGGGCGAGCTCCGCCGGGGGCGGCCGGCCGCGGCTCGACCTCCGCGGCGCGGCGCCGCCGCCGCTTGTCCCGGTGGCGCTTGACCTGGCGCGCGAGCTCGTCCGACACCTCGTTGACCGAGTGCGCCATGCTGTCCGAGGCTGCGCGTGCCCGGAGCGTGACGCCCTTCAGAAGGAGGGTGACCTCGGCGATCTGCGACTCGCGGATCGCCGGGTTGCGTTCCTCGCGCAGCTCGACCTCCAGGCGGGCGAGCGGCGACACCTGCCGTTCGATCTTCGCGAACCGCTTCCCGATGCGCCCACGAAGCTCTTCGGTGACCTCGGTGTTGCGCCCCTTGACGTCGATGCGCATCGCTTCTCCTTCCGGGTCTGTTCGCGTGGCCGCATGGTAATCCCGGAAAGCCCGTGTGCCAAGAGGCGAGGCGGACCCGTGCTAACGACCCGGGGTCCGCGCGTACGCCACCGCGCGCACCGATCGCGCTCCGGCAGCCCGCAGCGCCCGGGTACACGCGGCGAGCGTCGCGCCGGTCGTCACGACGTCGTCGACAACCATCGCCCGCACCGGCACAAGCGTCCCTGGCCGAGCCGTCACCGCCCCCTCGATCGCCTCTGCTCGCTCGGCCCGCCCGCGTCCGACCTGCGTCGTGCCGCGGCCGCGCCGCTCGAGGCAGTCGGAGAGCCCGAGGCCGGTGCGGTCGGCGAGGCTTGCGGCGAGCAGCTCCGCCTGGTTGAACCCGCGGCGGCGGAGTCGCGCGGCATGAAGCGGGACGGGGACGAGCACGCCGTCCTCCAGCCACCCCGGCGGCGCGACCGCGGCGATCTGCGCCGCCATCGTCCGCGAGAGACCGGCGGCCCCCCGGAACTTGAGCGCCGACACCATCGCCCGGGCCGGGCCGTCGTAGGCGAGCGGCGCCCACGCCTCGACGCCGGTGGCGCGCGCCGGCTCCGGCGCGAGCCACCGCAGCGCTCCGCGGCATTGCCCGCAGAGCGGCTCGGCCGCCGCCTCCGCCCCGCACGACGTGCATACGGGCGGCGCGACCACGGCGGTGATCAAACGGCCGAGGTCGGCGAGGTCGCGCAGGCCGCCGCTCGAGACCGGGACACGCATGCCGAGAGGATCCGTCGGCGACGCAGACGGATCAACTCACAAGCGTCAAACCGCCCTCACGCCGGTGCGACAATCCGATGATCGAGCATCCCGACCTGCACTGGAACCTCTCGCCGGTTCTGCTGCTCGCGATCGCGACCTACGCCGGGATCTACGCCTGGCGCTTCCGGGCGGCCCGCCGCGAGCAGCGCGACCGGCTCCCATCGGGGGGGCGGTCGATCCGAGGCCGCGTCCGCGGCGCCGGCTGGCCCCAGGCGGTCGCTTTCGCCGGCGGGATCGCCGCGCTGCTCGTCGCGGTCGCGTCCCCGCTCGACGGCCTCGGCGAGGAGTACCTCTTCTCGGCGCACATGGTCCAGCACATCCTGCTGTCGGACATCGCGCCGCTGCTGCTCCTCCTGGGCCTCTCGCGCGTGATCATGCGACCGGCCACCCGACGCCTCCAGTCCGTCGAGCGGGCGCTCGGGCCGTTGGCGCACCCGGGGACCGGGCTCGTGCTGTGGCTCGGGCTCGTCTACCTGTGGCACGTCCCCGCCCTCTACGACGGCGCGCTTCGCAGCCCGGCGCTGCACGGTCTCGAGCACCTCTGCTTCACGGCCGCCGGCGTGGCGGTCTGGTGGCCGCTGATCCAGCCGGTGCCGATGCGCCGCCGCCTGACCGGGCTGTGGACGTTCGCCTACATCGCGTCGGCGAAGGCCGGCCTTGCCGCGCTCGGGCTCTACCTGGTGTGGTCCACGACGGTCGCCTACCCCTACTACGAAGCGGTGCCGCGGATCTGGGGGCTGAGCGCGATCGAGGACCAGAACGCCGGCGGGGCGATCATGATGGTCGAGCAGTCGATCGTGCTGGTGCTGGTGTTCTTTGCGCTGTTCGGGCGCATGCTCCGGCAGTCCGAGGAGGACGAGCTGCGTCGCGAACGGCTCGAGGACGCGGCCACGGCCTAAACCGGGCTCAGCGCAGCGGCCGCAGCCCCGCGACGATGTCGCCGTGCCCGGCGATCGCGCCGATCAGGATCGCGCCGGCGTCCACCCGCGTCCCCGGCAGGACGATCGACTCGCGCAGCGCGGCGCCCTCGCCCACGCGGGCGCCGTCGCCGATCACGAGCGGCCCCACGAGCCGTGTCCCGGGCCCGAGCTCGCACTCGGCCCCGACCCAGACCGGGCCCTCGACCTGCTCGCAGGCGGCGAGGCTCGTGCCCTCACCGGCGCGCACGCCGTCGGCCACCTCCTCGCCCGAGACCTCGAGCCGCAGGCGCCCCTCGAGCGCGTCGAACGTGCCCGTGCGGAGCTCGTCGAGCGAGCCGACGTCGTTCCAGTAGTCCTCGATCTCGTGGACGAAGAACGGTACGTCGTGCGACAGGAGCTCCGGGAAGACGTCCTGCGCCCAGTCGGCGAACGGGTCCTCCGGGAAGTAGTCGAAGATCTCGGGGCTGAAGCAATAGATGCCGCAGTTGCCAAGGTCCGACAGCGCCTCGGCCGGGTCGGGCTTCTCCTGGAAGCCCTGGATGCGGCCGTCCTCGTCGTGGATCACCACGCCGTACTCGCGCGTGTCGGGGACCTTCTTGACCGTGAGCGTGGCGATCCCACCCGCGCTCTCGTGGCGCTCCACGAGCGCGCGCAGGTCGAGGTCGGTGAGCGCGTCGCCGGAGACGACGACGACCAAGTCGTCGCCGAAGAAGTCGCGCACGTTGCGCACGCCGCCCGCGGTCCCGAGCAACTCCTCCTCGAGGCGGTACTCGAGGCGGTCGCCGAAGTAGCCGCGGATCGTGTCCGGGAACCAGTGGAGGTTCGCGATCACCTGGTCGAAGCCCTGGCGCTCGAGCAGGTCGAGGATGTGCGCCATCACCGGGCGGTCGAGCACGGGCACCATCGGCTTGGGGACCTCGAACGTGAGCGGCTGGAGGCGGGTGCCGAGCCCCGCCGCGAGGACCATCGCCTTCATGCGCGCGAGCACGCTAGCGAACGCGTCCGCAGCGCGATCACGAGCCGTTCAGCGAGCGCTTGAGCTCTACGATCGCGGCGACCGGCGTGGGGTCCACGCCGCGCAGCGCGGCCAGGTAGACCGATACGAGGTCGCCGAGCAGCACCAGCGAGGCGACGCGCTCGACCGGCGTGTCGCCGTGCGCGTGGACCTGCTCGCCGCCCGCGCCGACCTCGTCCGCGACCCGCCCCGTCAGCGCGAGCCGGCGGGCGACGCGCTCGTCCTGCGAGCCATCCAGCAGCATGATCGCCCGCAGTGGAGCCAGCTCCGCCGCCGCCTCGAAGCCGCAAATCTCGTTGTGGTCGGCCTCCGGAAGCTCGGAGAAGAAGGCCGGGACCTTCGCGTTCTCGTTGAGCTGCGTCTTCCAGCGCCGGGCCACGGCCGCGGTCGAACCGCCGCCGTACAGAGTGGCGACCCGCCCGAGCAGGGACCGCGCGAGCGCCTTGGGCTGGGAGTCGTCGGGGCCACCGGGCGCCCACTCGGCCGCTAGCTCGGCGAGCAGTCGGCTCGCGGCCCGGACCTCGTCGGCGAGCCGCGGCGCCGCGCCGCAGGCGGCGGCGCACTCCAGCGCCGCGACCGTCATGTACGCGACCGCCGCGCGCGGCTGGAGGCCGGCCGGGACGCCGATCACCGGGTCACCGCCGGTGCGCGCCGCCTCGGCCAGCGGACCGCCTGTCGTGACCGCCACGCACGGCGCTCCGGCCGCGCGTGCGGCCTCCTGGCAGGCCAGCGTCTCGGCGGTCTCCCCCGAGTAGCTCGCGAGCAGGACGAGCGTGTCCGGCCCGATCCACGGGTCGGGCCTGAACTCGCGCGTCACGCGGATCGCCCGGCGAGCGCGGTCGCCCAGGCACGCGCGCGCCAGGTCGCCGCCGATCGCCGAGCCGCCCATGCCGCAGACCACCAGGCCGCCCGGCGCGTCGACCTCCGGCAGACGCGCGGACTCGGCGCGCCAGAGGGCATCCTCGAGCTGAGCCGGCTGGTCCAGCACGTCGGCGAGCATCGCGCTCGGGTCCGCCGCGGCGAGCGACTCGGAGGTCAGGTCGCTCACGCCGGCATCTCCGCCGCGCCGGCGGGCTCGACCCGCTGCCCGGCTCCCACCACCGTTCCGGCCGAAATCTCCGCGCCGGCACCGACGACCGCGCCGCGCTCCAATCGCGCGCCCTTCCCCAACCGGGCTCCGGCGGCCACCACGGCCTCCAGGAGCTGGGCCTCCTCGCCGACCGTCACGCGCTCGTGGAGCACCGATCGCGCGACCGTCGCGCCGGCCCCGACCGAGCAGTGGGCGCCGACCACCGACTGGGGGCCGATCCGCGCCCCACTCGTGATGCAGCTCTCGGCGACGAGCGACCCCGACACGTCGCGCGGCGGAAGGTCGCTCTCCACGACGCCTGCCAGCAGGTCGTAGGTCGCCTCGAGGTAGCGCTCGGGCGTACCGATGTCGATCCAGTAGCCCTCGGCGGGCCGGCCGAACAGGCCGCGCCCGACGAGCGCCGGGAACACCTCGCGCTCGAAGGAGACGGCGCGCCCGGAGGGGATTTCCTCGGCCACCGCACGCTCCACGACGTAGATGCCGCCGTTCACGTGGTTCGTGGAGACCGGGGCCTCGGTCTTCTCGAGGAACGCCTCCACCTCGCCGCTTGGCGCGGTCGGCACGACGCCGTACCCGCTCATGTCCTCCACGGCGACGAGGGCGAGCGTCGCGGCCGCGCCCACCTGCTCGTGGCGCGCGACCAGCGCGCCGAGGTCCGCGTCGGTGAGGATGTCGCCGTTGCAGACGACGAAGCGCTCGTCGAGCGCCCCGCGATCGAGCGCGAGGCGGACCGGTCCCGCGGTGCCGAGCGGGCGCTCCTCCCTGACGTAGCGAAGCCGCGCGCCGCCGTGACGCTCGCCGAGCACCGCGCGGACGGCGTCGCCGAGGAACCCGCAGGAGAGCACGATGTCGTCCACGCCGTGGCGGCGAAGCCAGGAGATCATGAACGCCAGAAACGGCCGCCCGGCGAGCGGGAGCACGGGCTTGGGAACGGTCGTTGTCAGCGGCCGCAGGCGGGTGCCCTCGCCCCCGGCCAGGATCAGCGCCTGCACTAGCGGCCGACGCCCTCGTACGTGAACCCGGCGGTGCGAAGGCGCTTTGCATCCAGGAAGTTGCGGCCGTCCACCACGAGCGCGGTCGCCATCCGGCTCCTGACCTCGCCCTCCCAGTCCAGCTCGGCGAACTCCGGCCACTCGGTGACCAGCACCGCCGCGTCGGCGCCGTCGAGCGCGTCGAGGGCGGAGTCGCTCAGCTCCGTGCCCACCAGGACCTCGCGGGCACGGTCGGCGGCGAGCGGATCGTAGGCACGGACGTGAGCGCCCTCGCCGTGTAGTCGCGCGGCGAGCACCAGGCTCGTGGCATCACGGATGTCATCGGTGTCGGGCTTGAACGAGATCCCGAGCAGCGCGATGCGCTTTCCGACCAGCTGGCCGAGGTGCTTTTGGAGCTTGCCGATCGTGCGCCGCTTCTGGAGCTCGTTGACCTCCATTACGGCGGTGAGGAGCTGAAAGTGATAGCCGGAATTGCTGGCGAGCTGCTTGAGCGACAGGACGTCCTTGCCGAAGCAGGAGCCGCCCCAGCCGATCCCGGCGCGGAGGAACTTCGGCCCGATCCGATCGTCGAGCCCCATCCCGCGCGCGACCTCCGACACGTCCGAGCCCACCTCCTCGGATACGTTCGCTATCTCGTTGATGAACGAGATCTTCGTGGCCAGGAAAGCGTTCGAGGCGAGCTTGATCATCTCGGCGCTCGCGACATCGGTGCGTATCACCTCCGCGTCCAGGGGCTCGAAGAGAGCTTCGACGCGGTCGCCGAGGCCGTCGTGCCCCTGCCCTTCGTCCACGCCGATCACCAGGCGATCGGGATGAAGGAAGTCCTCGATCGCGTTGCCCTCCTTGAGGAACTCGGGGTTCGCCACGTAACCGAGCTCGGGACGGCCGCGCGTCACGGTGCGCCCGGTGCCGACCGGAACGGTGCTCTTCATCAAGAGGGCGTGCTCGCGCGAGGCGCCGAGGTCATGGACCACCTGCTCCACGCGCGAGAGGTCGGCGTCTCCCGAGTAGGTGGGCGGCGTATCGACGCAGCAGAACAGCAGGCGCGCGCGCTCCAGCACGTCGCCCATCTCGAGCGTGAAGTGCAGGCGCTCCGCGTTGCGCCGCACGAGCTCCGCTAGCCCCGGCTCGTGGATCGGCACCTCGCCACGCCGCAGCGTGTCGACCTTCTCGGGCACGATGTCGCGGCAGTGGACCTCGTGTCCCAGCTCCGCGAAGCACGCCGCGGTCACGAGCCCCACCCAGCCGGCGCCGATCACGCCGACGGGCTCCCTTTCAGGCAACTAGAGCTCCTTCGCCGAGGAGGCGATCGCGAGCATCTCCTCCTCGCTGAGCGACTGGAGCAGCGTGTTGGAGACCCAGTAGACCGCCTTGTTGCTCTCCCACGAGACGAGCCGCAGCCGGTCGCCGTCGTAGTGAAGGTCGTAGTCGGTGCCGTCGATCGTCCGCGTCTCGGTCGGGTCCTCGAGGATCGGCGGGTTTGTCCACTCCAGTCCCTGGATCCCGTAGTACTCGCCGAGCACGCCCGTGCTCACCACGATCCGGTAGGCGCGCGCGTCCTCCTTCTCGCCCTCCACCGGCACCGAGTAGGCGCTCGGCGCCTCGGTGAAGCTCGCGCCCAGCACCTTCTGCGTCGGGTAGAAGATCGGCATGTCCACACCCTCGGCCTCGACCTGCTGCGCCTGGGACTGGCCGTCGATCGTCGAGTCCTCGAGCGTCGGCTCGTCGTCGCCGTCCTGCTTCTTCTTGTCCTCGTCGCCGCCGGTCGTCGCGGTCTCGCCGCCGCGGGGGCCCGCCGTGTCCTGCACGCCCAGGAACTCCTGAGCCAGCTCCTTGACCTGCTCGTTGCTCGCGGTGACGAAGCTCTCCCCGATCGTCCCCTCGAAGTGGACCTCCCGGACGGGCAGGGAACCCGATTCGATCAGGAGCTTGACCAGGCTGAGCGTCTCCTCGCGGGTGTCGATGTCCGACTGCGTGTGCTCGCCGAAGATCCTCAGCAGCTGGTTGCGGTCGGAGACCAGCTCCCCGAACGTGAACTGCTCCTTGGCCTGGCGCAGGAACTCCTGCTGGCGGGCGCCGCGGACGAGGTCGTTGTCGGTGTGGCGGAAGCGGACGAAGGAGAGCGCGTCCGCGCCACACAGCCGCTGGTAGCCCGCGTGGAGGTTGATGTAGGCGAACTCGATCCCCGAGGAGAAGTAGCTACGGTCGACGTCGGTGTAGACGCACCCGAGCCGGTCGACGATCTCGGTGAAGCCGCCGAAGTCGACGTTCACGACGTGGTTGATCCGCAGCCCGGTGAACTGCTTGACGGTCTCGAGCGTCAGCCTCGGCCCACCGATCTCGTAGGCGGCGTTGAGGCGATCCGTGCCGTGGCCAGGGATCTGCACCTTGAGGTCGCGCGGCAGCGACATCAGCGCCGTGGCGCCCTTCTCGGGGTCGAGCCGGACCAGGATCACGGTGTCCGAGCGCGGCTCGCCGTACGCACCCGGGTTCGCGTTCTTGACCGACTCCGCGCGCTCGTCGGAGCCGAGCAGCATGATCGTCTGCGGCTGGTCCGATCCGGCGAGCGCGAGCTCGTCGCCGAGGTCGAGCGTCGGCCCCGTGCCGAGCGCCGCCACGAGCTTGTCGAGCTCGTTGAAGGCGAGCGCGGCCGAGCCGGCCGCGCTCGCGAGCACGATCAGCAGCGCGCCGGCGACGATGCGCTTCCAGAAGCTCGGTGACTTGGGGGCGTCGGGCAAGGTCGATCCCTCTTGGGCGGCGTCAGGCAATGCGGAGCCTCGTGGCGCCGAGCGCCTTCGGGACGAGGTGCACGAAGTCGACGAGCGAACGGCGGTAGCTCTCGAGCGAAGCGATCGAGACCCACTCCTCGGGGCCGTGATGACCGTCGCCCGTGGGGCCGAACTCTACCGCCGGCACGCCGGCGTTCTGGAAGCTGACCGCGTCCGAGGCCCCGTCGCGGCCCACCGAAACGGGGTCGCTGTCCTCGCGCACGGCGTCGGCGAGGGCGCGGACGAACGGGTCGTCCGGCTCCACGATCGCCGGGTTGCGCTCGAAGAGCACCGCGACGTGCGTGTCGGGCAGCGCGTCGATCGCCGCGACGATCTCGTCGCGATCCTGGCCCGGCAGGTACCTGATGTCGACGTCGATCACGCAGCTGTCGGGCACCTTGTTGAGAGCGTCGCCGCCGAGCACCCGCCCGAGGTTGATCGACGGACGGTCGAACAGGTCCGAGGACTCGCGCGCGAACGGGAGCGACTCGATCTGGCGGAACACGTCGACAGCCTTCAGCACGGCGTTGTCGCCGAGCCACGGAGTCGAGCCGTGGGCGGCCTTGCCCTGGACCTCGATCCGCACCGCCACGACGCCCTTGGCCTGCACACCGATCTTCAGGTCGGTCGGCTCGCCGGTGACCGCGAAATTGCCGCCGTAGCCCCGCGAGATGAGCCAGTCCGAGCCCTTGTCGGAGTCGTCGTCGTTCTCCTCGTCGGAGACGCAGGCGAAGTGCACCCGCACGTCGGACTGCGACGCCAGGTCGCGGGTTGCGCACATCATCCCGGCGAGCCCCCCCTTCATGTCGTAGGCGCCGCGGCCGATCAAGCGGTCGCCCTCGACCCGCGGCTGGAACTGCTCCGCGCGGCCCGGGACCACGTCCAGATGCCCGTGCAGCACCACGGTCGGGCCGCTCGCGGCCCCGACGGTCGCCGCGAGCACCGGGCGGCCCTTGTGGACGCCGCTGCGCACGTCGATGTCGCGCGCCTCGAGCCAGCCCTTGACGAACCCCGCGGCGCTCTGTATCCCCTCCGCGGCGGAGGTGTCGTAGGTGATCAGCCGCTCGCAAAGAGCCCGCTCGTCCACGGCGGAGAGGGTAGCGACGGCGTCCGCCGTGCCCGACCGTCGCGCCCACCTTGCGCCTGCGTGTGAATCGTGATTCACTCCTTGCCCGAATGCCCTATCGGCCAACCGAGCGGTCGGAGGCGCGCAGGCTGCGCGCGCGCGAGGCGATCGTCGCGGCCGCCCTCGCCCAGGTGGCCCAGGGCGGATACGCCTCGGCGAGCGTTCAGACGGTGGCCGCCCGCGCCGGCGTGGCCACCGGCAGCGTGTACCGCCACTTCGCCTCGAAAGCCGACCTCTTCGCCGAGGTCTTCCGGCGGGCCTCGCAACGCGAGCTCGACGTCGTGGCGCGGGTGGCCGACTCGTCGGACAACACTGCCCGAACGCGGATCGCCGTCGCCGCCGAGGCGTTCGCGCGCCGCGCGCTCGCGGGCCCAACGCTCGCCTATGCGCTGATCGCCGAGCCGGTCGACCCCGCGGTCGAGGCCGAGCGGCTGGCGTTCCGGCGCGGTTACCGCGACGTGTTCGCCGGCGTGTTGCGCGAGGCCGTGGCGAGCGGGGAGCTCGAGCCGCTCGACGCCTCGACCGTCGCGGCGGCGCTCGTGGGTGCGCTCGGCGAGACGCTCGTCGGCCCGCTATCGCCGCGCGCGGGCGCCGAGCCCGCCACCGGAGACGCCCATCCTTCGCACGAGACGCTGATCGCCTCGATCGTCCAGTTCTGTCTCAACGCAATCGGAAGGGAGCCTGCGCATGTCCGTGATCACGCCTACGCATGAGGTGGAGAACCAGCCACCGCCGCTCGAGGGCCACAACGTCTTCGACGCGGACGCCGCGCTGCGCGAGGGGCTCGAGCGCGAGGGCGGCGGCTGGGGCCTGGACCGTGCGCGCGACCTCGGCGCGGTCGCCGGCTCCGCCGAGGCGCACGAGCACGCGCGGCGCGCGGAGCGCAACGAGCCGCGCCTTCTCACCCACGACCGCTACGGGCGGCGCGTGGACGAGGTCGACCTCGACCCGTCGTGGCACTGGCTGCTGTCGATCGGGGTCGAGCGCGAGCTGCCCTCGCTCCCGTGGCGCTCCTCGCGTCAGGGCGCGCATGTCGTCCGCGGCGCGCTGTTCGCGATCTGGAGCCAGGTGCTCTCGGGGCCGATGTGCCCGATCTCGATGACCTACGCGGGGGTGCCCGCGCTGCGGCGCGAGCCCGAGCTGGCCGCCGAATGGGAGCCGCGGCTGACGCGCCCGGACTACGGGTCGGGCGCGCTCGCGGGGATGGCGATGACCGAGAAGCAGGGCGGCTCCGACGTGCGAGCCAACACGACCCGCGCCGAGCCGGCGGGCGACGGCGACTACGAGCTCAACGGCCACAAGTGGTTCTGCTCCTACCCGTCGGCCGACGTCTTCCTGGTCCTCGCCCAGGCGCCCGGGGGCCTCTCGTGCTTCCTCGTCGAGCGCGGCGCCGGCTTCGAGCTCCAGCGGCTGAAGGACAAGCTCGGCACGCGCTCGCTCCCCTCCTCGGAGGTCGAGTTCAAGCGCGCCCGCGGCCGCCTCGTGGGCGAGGAGGGCCGCGGCGTGGCGACGATCATCGAGATGGTCAACCACACCCGGCTCGACTGCATCCTCGGGACCGCGGCGGGGATGCGCCGGGCGGTCGCCGAGGCGGTCCACCACGCGCGGCATCGCTCTGCATTCGGCGCGCGGCTGGTCGAGCAGCCCGCGATGCGCAACGTGCTGGCCGACCTGGCGATCGAGTCCGAAGCGGCAACCGCGGCCGCGCTCCGGGTGGCGCGCGCCTTCGACGAGGGCGGCGGCCCGTTTCGCCGCTTCGCCACCGCGATCATGAAGTACTGGGTCTGCAAGCGCGGCGCTCCGCTCGCGGTCGAGGCGCTCGAGTGCCACGGCGGCAACGGATACGTCGAGGAGTCGCCGATGCCGGGGATCTACCGCGACATCGAGCTCAACTCGATCTGGGAGGGCTCGGGGAACGTGGCCGCGCTCGACGTCCTGCGGGCGGCGGCGAAGGAACCCGAAGGGTTGCCGGCCTTCCTCGACGAGTGCCGGCTGGCGGCGGGCGCGAACGACCACCTCGATCGCCACCTGGCGCGGGTCGAGCGGGGCCTCGCCACCCTGACCGGCGAGGACCCGCAGTGGCACGCGCGCCGGGTGGTCGAGGAGCTCGCGGTGACTCTCCAGGCGAGCCTGCTCGTACGCCACGCGCCGGCGCCGGTGGCCGACGCCTTCTGCGCGGCGCGCCTCGGCGAGGGCGGCCGCGCCTTCGGCACCCTGCCCGCGGGGGTCGACGCCGATGCGATCGTCGAGCGGACGCTGCTCGCGTGACCGGACCGGGCGCCGCTTGACCGAGCGGCTCGACACCCTCACCTACGAGGTGACGGGCAGGGTCGCGCGCGTCACCCTCGATCGCCCCGAGCGGGGCAACGGCATCACCCTGGCGATGCCGCGCGAGCTCGCGGCCTGCGTCGAGCGCGCCGACCTCGACCCGGCCGTGCACGTGATCGCGCTGGCCGGCAACGGCAAGGGATTCTGCGGCGGCTACGACCTCGTGGAGTCGGCGGAGGGCGGGATGGCCGGAGCCGCCGCCGGCGCTCCTCCCGGCTCCCCGCTCGATCCGCAGGTCCAGGCTCGCAACCACGACCCCGGCGAGCCCTGGGACCCGATCGTCGACTGGCAGATGATGAGCCGCAACGTCCGCGGCTTCATGAGCCTGGCCGAGTGCGACAAGCCGGTGGTCTGCAAGGTGCATGGCTTCTGCGTGGCCGGCGGCACCGACATGGCGCTCTGCGCCGACCTGCTCGTAATCGCCGACGACGCGAGGATCGGCTACCCGCCCGCCCGCGTGTGGGGCGTGCCGACCACGGCGCGATGGGCCGATCGCATCGGCCCGCAGCGGGCGAAGCGCCTGCTCTTCACGGGGGACCTGATCACGGGCGCCGAGGCACTCGAGTGGGGCCTCGCGATCGAGGCGCCTGCTGCGGCGGAGCTCGACGAGCGCTTCGACGCGCTGGTCGAGCGAATCGCGCGCCTTCCGGTCAACCAGCTAGTGATGATGAAGCTGCTCGTGAACGCGTCGCTGGACGAGCGCGCCACGAGAACGCTGGGAACGGTGTTCGACGGCATCGCCCGCCACACCAAGGAGGGCTACGCCTTCCAAGCCCGCGCGGCCGAGGCGGGGTTCAAGGCTGCCGTGCGCGAGCGCGACGAGCCGTTCGACGACCCGCGGCGCTAGCGGAGGCCCGGCCTGCTCGACCCTCGGGGGGCGAGCCTGGTGCCCGTATCACTTCTTCAAATTGGTCAGACCGGATGAGCATCCTTTCTGACCAGTTTTCAAAGAGAACATCGATGGGACCGCCGACCGAATCGGCGATGGCAACCACCCGACGACCTCCCAATGAGACGACCTCTGCCGTCGCGCCGCCCCAGGAAGGCGATCGCTCCAAGCCGCCGGCGCCTCGTGTCCTCTCTGGAGCGATGGTGGGTCTTCCGGCTCGACCGCGTGGCGGCGGCGCTGCGGCACGTGTCCGCGGAAGCCGTCGAGGCGGTGGGGTTGCGGCTCGTCGAGACCGCGGCCCTCTCGGTGCTCGCCGACCGCGGCGGTCTCTCGCAGTCTGCCTTGGGAGAGCGCATCGGCCTCGACCGCACCAGCTCGTCGCGGCTGGTCGACCGGCTCGTGGACCGCGGCCTCATAGATCGATCGCGGCACCCAGAGGACGCCAGGAGTCGGGTCGTCCAGATCACGCCCGCAGGATCACGGGCACTCGACATCGCGCATGCCCAGCTGCGCGAGGCGGAGAACCGCTTCTTCGAGCCGCTCTTCGCGCACGAGCTCGAGGTCCTTGGGCGGGCGCTGCGCTGCCTGGAGCCGCCGGGATACGCCGTGGGTGACGTTCACTGGCTCACGCGGCGCGAGCGGCGGGACGGCGGATAGAGTCATCCGCCTCGCATGACCGCCGAAGCTGAGGCAAGCGCCGACCTGCTGACCCGCCCCGTCTCCGAGCTCGCCGGGCTGGTCCGCGGCGGCCAGGTGACCTCGCGCGAGCTGGTGGAGGCGTCGCTCGAGCGGATCGAGGCGCTCGACCCGCAGGTCAACGCATTCACGACGCTCGACGCCGAGCGCGCGCTCGCGACGGCCGAGGCGGTGGGCGCCGGGGACGAGCGCCCCTTCGCGGGCGTGCCGATCGCGATCAAGGATCTCGGCGCGCCGGTCGCCGGGATCCGCCAGGCGATGGGCACCGAGCTGTCCGGAGACTGGACCCCCGACTACGACTCCTTCGCGGTGCGCCGGATCAAGGAGGCGGGGTTCGTCATCGTCGGCGTGACCAGCGCACCGGAGGTCGGCATCCTCCCGGTCACCGAGCCGCGCCGCTTCGGGCCGACGCGCAACCCGTGGAACCACGAACGCACGCCGGGTGGCTCGTCCGGCGGCGCGGCGGCGGCCGTCGCGGCCGGCATGGTGCCCGTCGCGCACGGCAGCGACGGCGGCGGCTCGATCCGCATCCCCGCCGCCTGCTGCGGCCTCGTGGGGCTCAAGGCGAGCCGGGGCAGGATCTCGCGCGGCCCGGACCTCGGCGATCACGTGCTGACGACCGACGGCGTCCTCACCCGCACGGTGGCCGAGACCGCGGAGATGCTCGACGTGCTCGCGGGCTACGAGCCCGGCGACGCCACCTGGGCGCCGCCGCCGGCTGAGCCGTTCGCCGAGCGCGCGCGCCGCGAGCCGCGCCGGCTCCGCGTCGCGATGACGGTGCAGCCGCCGATCGACGCCGGAGTCGATCCGGCGTGTGCACGCGCCGTGTCCGAAGCGGGCGACCTGCTCGTCTCACTGGGCCACGAGGTGGAGGAGGCGACGCCGCCGTGGGCCGACCAGAGCATGCTTCAGGTCTTCTCCGCG
>Ga0136615_10000082_pt1 | contig 36061 bp, 37 predicted proteins | sample AntDrymUQ2882206_2_FD_106647 | JGI IMG/M metagenome (GOLD analysis project Ga0136615, IMG submission 106647) | Polar desert sand microbial communities from Dry Valleys, Antarctica - metaG UQ288 (22.06) | ecosystem: Environmental > Terrestrial > Soil > Desert | place: Antarctica: Dry Valley... | reverse complement strand
TCGCGCAGGATGTGCGTGGGTCCTCCGCATGTCAAGACCGTGTACTCGTTCGACCGGCCAGCTTCTGACGCACCGTTGACGGGACGTTGACCGAAGGTGTGATACGCGCCGGTACAATGTGCCTCGGCTCGCCCCGAACTTGTCGGGGGGAGGCGGGACCGTTCGGTCCCCGAGATGAGCCGATCCGCGCGTGCCCTCGCGGCGACAAGAGGAGATCCGGATGAAGCACCGCCGAGCGAACCCGCTCGTATTCGCGCTCGCGCTGGCAGGCGCCGCCTGTACCCCTGGGGGAGCCGCCACTACCGCGCCAAGTGCGCCGGGCGGCAGCGCGCCCATCGTCAGCGCGCCGGGCGATCCGTCCGTGGAGCCCACCGGGGACGCGACTCCCGACGAGCGTGCTGACTGGCCGGACAGCATCGTCCTGGGCCTCGTCCCGTCACGGGAAGCGGACGTCCTCGTCGAGAACGCCCAGCCGTTGGCTGATGCGCTCGCCGAGGCGCTGGGTATCGAGGTCGAGAGCTTTGTACCGCAGAATTACACCGGTCTAGTGGAGGCGATGGGTGCGGGCCAAGCGGATATCGGCGCCTTCGGTCCGGGCGCTCTGGTGCTCGCAGAGGAGCGCTACGGCGTAGAGATCATCCTCCAGTCCGAGCGCTTCGGAAGCGCGACGTACCACACGCAGTGGATGACCAATGATCCTGACAAGTACTGCCAGGACGAGCCGGTCGCCGACGAGGACGGCCTGCTCGGCTGCAACGGCACCACGGAGGCGACCGAAGGACCGCTCGGAGAGGAGTCCATCCCGCTCGTCGAAGGCGCGACCGTAGCTTGGGTGGACCCGACCTCTGCTTCCGGCTTCCTGTTCCCCGCCGCTCAACTCATCGACGCCGGACTCGACCACGAGGCGGATGTAGAGGGGATCTTCGCGGGCGGGCACGACGCTGCCGTGATCGCTGTTCTGGATGGCACCGCAGAGGTCGGCGTCTCCTTCGATGACGCCCGAGGTGGGATCCTTGAGGAGCGACCGGAGGTAGCCGAGACGGTGGTCACGTTCGCGTTCTCCCCGGAGATCCCCAACGACGGATGGACCGTCCGCGCGGAGCTGCCGGACACCCTCAAGGATGCGATCAAGCAGGCGCTCTTGGATTACGCCGGGACTGAAGAGGGCGCGGCCACGCTCAACGCCATCTACGAGATCGACGCTCTGGTCGAAGCGGATCAGGAGGCTTTCGAGGTCGTTCGCGAGACGGCGGAGAAGGTCGGGATCCCCATCGAGGACTAGGGCACCAGCCCCACTCATGCGCATGGCATCGACCGCGGGGATGCGGCTTCGTTCGCATCCCCGCCCCGCTCCGTGATCGAGTTCGATAAGGCCTCCGTCACCTATCCCGGTGGCGTGCAGGCTCTCGTCGACCTCGACCTGATCATCGAGGCGGGTCAGCTCGTGGTCATCGTGGGTCTATCGGGAGCTGGCAAGTCGACCCTCATCCGTGCCATCAACGGCCTCGTCCCCCTTTCGGGAGGGACGGTTCGCGTGGATGGCCGCGACGTCGGCCGGGCGAGCGGTCGTGAGCTGCGCGCCATCCGATCGCGGGTCGGCATGATCTTCCAGACGTTCAACCTGGTGAAGCGCACCAGCGTCTTGAACAACGTGCTGATGGGCCGGCTTCACGCCACGCCCACGTGGCGCTCGATGATCGGCTGGTACCGCCGGCGCGACATCGAGCTCGCCATGCAGGCCCTCGAACGGGTCGGCATCGTGGAGAAGGCCTACGTGCGCGCGGCGAACCTCTCAGGTGGGCAGCAGCAGCGCGTCGGTATCGCTCGAGCGCTGGCTCAGGACCCAAAGATCATCCTCGCCGATGAACCTGTCGCCTCCCTTGATCCCCCGACATCGCACGTGGTCATGCGCGACCTTCAGCGCATCAACCATGAACTGGGCATGACCACCGTGGTAAACCTTCACTTCCTTGATCTTGCCAAGGTCTACGGTGAGCGCATCATCGGGATGCGCGGCGGTCGCCTCGTCTACGATGGCACGGCTCATGATGCCAACGAGCAGGTGTTCCGCGACATCTACGGAAGATCGCTGACGGCGGACGATGTTCTCGACTCCCCGGCGGCGTGACCGCCACGCCGCTCCAAGCGGATGCCGGCCGGCCTATTCGGCCGCCACGATCACGACTGCTGCCGCTGGGTCTGGTCGTGTCCGCCGCCATCACCTGGTGGGCCGCGAGCGATGACTTCGGTGTCGGCTTCTCGCTCGGGGAGATCATCGACAACCTGACGCGCGGCCATCGCGTCCTCCGCGAGGTTCTCTCTCCCAACTGGGCCTTCTTCCCGCAGACGGTAGATCCGCTGCTCGAGACGTTCAAGATGGCCATCATCGCGTCCGTCATCGGCTGTGGCGTCGCTCTGCCGCTCTCGTTCCTGGCATCAAAGGTAACGACACCGAACTCCGTCACCTACCTGGTCGACCGGGGAGTGCTCAACGTCATCCGCGCGCTGCCGGACCTGCTGTACGCCCTTGTACTGGTGACGGCAATCGGGATCGGGCCATTGGCCGGCATCATCGCGCTGATCCTCTTTAACCTCGCTGTCACAGCCAAGCTGCTCTCAGAGACGATCGATGGCGTCGATACTGGTCCCTCCGAGGCGGCGTGGGCTGGCGGGGCGAGCCGCACGCAGATGATCAGGAGTTCGGTCTTCCCCCAGATCCTGCCCAACTACATCGCCTATGTGCTCTACGTGTTCGAACTCAACGTCCGGGCGTCTGCCGTGATCGGTCTCGTGGGCGCGGGAGGTATCGGGTTCGTTCTACAGGTCCAGATGGGTTTCTTCGCCTACGAGAACGTGGCAGTGATCGTCGCGGAACTATTCGTTGCCGTCTTCCTCATCGAGCTGGTCTCGATCCGACTGCGCCGACGTCTCGTCTGATGGCACGTTCTCCCAGCAAGGTCGTGGACGGACAGACCCGCCCGGCGCCGCCCTCGCGCTTCCAGAGCAAAGCCCTCGCACTCCTCGTCGTTGCCCTGATCGTGTGGTCGGTCGTCACCATCGACGTGGACCTCGAGCGGCTCATCGACCTGCCCGCCCGGCTGGGCGACAGCATTCGTCGGATGTTCCTGCCACCCGATTGGGGGTACACGGGACGGGCCGTCGAGGGCATGATCGAATCGATCCAGATCGCTTGGATCGGCACTCTCATCGGGGCAGCCCTCTCTCTGCCGCTGGGTTTCCTGGGTGCCAAGAACGTCAGTGCTGGACCTGTGTCCTCCATCATCCGGCAGATCCTCAACGGCATCCGGGCGATCCCGGAGCTCGTGCTGGCCGTGGTCATCTTCATCCCCATCCTGGGCCTCGGGCCGTTCGCCGGGACGATGGCCATCGGGATCCACTCGATCGGTACGTTGGGCAAGCTCACTGCCGAGGTCGTGGAGGGCGTCGATCCAGGACCAGTCGAGGCAGCGCGTGCGTCAGGTGCGAGTCAGGTCCAGACGTTGCGCTGGGGCGTTCTGCCGCAGGTCCTGCCGGACATCGTCGCGTTCTGGCTCTATCGCTTCGAGATCAACATACGTGCGGCGGCGATCTTGGGCATCGTGGGCGCAGGTGGCGTCGGCGCGATCCTCCAGAACACGCTCACTTTCCGGCGTTGGGAGCTGGCTGGCACGACTGTGATCGTCATCATCATCGCCACGATCGCCATCGACTATGTCTCGGCCGCGGTTCGGCGGCGCATCATCGAGGGCGGGGCCCATCGGCAACGCGCTGATGTCATCGAGCAGCCGGAACTCGCCGTCACGTGAGCCGCCCCGCCTTCATCCGGCGTGACCGTCTCGTTCGCGAGGCCGAAGAGGCCGAGCGCCTGGCACCGGCCGCCGTCCGGGCCGCCGACTCGCGCGGCCGGGCACATCCGGAGCCGCCCGACGAGTACCGCACGGCCTTCGAGCGGGACCGCGACCGCATCAGCCACGCCAAGGCCTTTCGCCGCCTCAAGCACAAGACGCAGGTCTTCATCAACCCCGAAGGCGACCACTATGTCACGCGGCTGACGCACACCATCCAGGTCACGCAGATAGCCCGTGCCCTGGCCGCCGCGCTCTCTCTCAACGAGGCCCTGGCCGAGGCCATCGCGCTGGGCCATGACGTGGGCCACTCGCCTTTCGGCCACACGGGAGAAGAGGCGCTTTCCCCGTACTTCCCCAACGGCGGATGGCACCACGCCGCACAGAGCGTCCGGACCTTCGAGGTGCTGGAGGACCTGAACCTGTCGTGGGAGGTACGTGACGGCATCCGCGCCCACACTTGGAAGGTCAAGCCGCCGCCGGTGACCCAGGAGGCGTTCTGCGTCCGGTATGCGGACCGGGTCGCCTACCTCACGCACGATGCGCTCGACGCCCTGCGAGCGGGCCTGCTCACGGAAGGTGACCTGCCGGTCACTGTCCGGGCTCGCTTCGGCGAGCCGGGACGCCGGTGGATCGGCGAGATGATCACCGCTCTCGTGGAACACTCGCTGACGGCTGGCGAGGTGCGCATGGATGATGAGACGCTCGCGGTCATGCACAGCCTGCGCGATTTCATGTTCGAGCACGTCTACATTGGCCCGGTGCAGCGCCAGCATCAACAGGACGCCATCGAGCTCATCCGCCGCCTGGTCGACCACCACCTCCAGCATCCCGACGAGCTGCCGGAGTCCTTCCGCGCCATCGACGCCGACCTGGTGACCCAGGTGGCCGACTATGTGGCCGGCATGACCGACCGATTCGCCGTGGCTACCCACGAGCGCCTCTTCGGCACTCCTGGCATCGCCGACCCCGTCCTGTAGCGCTCCACGACCAAGACCAACGATGGCCAACGAGCTGACCCACTCCCCCGAGGTCCTCCGTTTGGGGATCGACATGGACGGCGTGCTAGCCGACTTCAACGCGGGCTGGATCGACCGTTACAACCAGCGGTTCGAAGGGCAGCTCCGCCACACGGACGTGGTGCAGTGGGATGGGCTTCATGAGCTCACGCACTTCACGACGATGGAGGCGTTCTGGGAGTGGTTCCAGCAGGACGGCCGCAGCATCTTTCGGGACCTGCCGGTCTATCCGGACTCCATCGAGACCATCGAGCGACTGGCTAGGGACCACCGCGTGGTGATCGTCTCCTCCAAGTTCGACTGGGCCATCCCGGACACCCTGGAGTGGCTGGCCGAGCACCGCGTCACAGCACGTGAGATCCACTTCGTACACGACAAGACGGCCGTGGCCTGCGACGTGTACCTGGAGGACGCTCCGTACCATCTCCAGGCGCTCGTCGAGAAGCGGCCCGATGCGACGGTCTGCCGCATGGTCCGTCCCTGGAACGTGCCCGTGCCGGGCACCGTGGACGTCGACAGCTGGGACCAGTTCGCGGATCTGGTCGACTCGCTGGCGCGACACATGCCGGGCCACCGCTCTCGTTGAGTGCCGGACCCGGTGTGCCCTCGCGCGGGCGTGCCATCGCGCTGGCGATCTTCGTCACGTTCCTCTGGTCGACGTCCTGGATCCTGATCAAGGTCGGGCTCCAGAGGGAGGAGCTGGAACCCCTTAGCTTCGCCGGCCTGCGCTACGCGCTGGCGGCACTCATCCTCCTGCCGCTCGGCTGGCCGGCCCTGCGCCGCGCTCGGCCGTGGGCGGGACGTCGGCTGATGCTGCGGGCGGCCGTCCTGGGGCTGCTGCTCTATGCCGTGGCTCAGGGCGCGCAGTTCGCGGCGCTCGACGTGCTGCCCGCCGCGACGGTCAGCCTGGTGCTCTCCAGCACACCCGTGGCCGTGGCACTGCTCAGCCGGCGGCACGGGACGGAGGGCGCGACGCGCCTCCAGGCGCTGGGGATCGGGGTGCTCCTGGCCGGCGTACTGCTCTACTTCGGGCGGGCGGCGGTCCCCATGGGGGCGGTGCTCGGCGTGGGCATCGCCGTGGTGGGGATGCTGGCCACCGCGGTCGGCGCTCAGATGGGCCGAACGCTGGCTCGCGATGCGATGGACCGCTTCGGTGGGGCAGTGGCGCTGACCGGCGTGACCATGGCCATCGGCGCGACCGTGCGGCTCGCCAGCGGCGTGGCACTGGAGGGTATTCCCCGACTCTCCGTCACGGGCTGGCTCATCTGCGGCTGGCTGGCCATCGTCAACACAGCCTTCGCCTTCACGATCTGGAACCACACCATGCGCCGGCTGACGGCCATCCAGTCAAGCGTGCTGAACACCGCGATGCTGGTCCAGATCGCCATCCTCGCCTCGGTCTTCCTCGGCGAGACGCTGGATGTGCGGCAGATCCTGGGCCTGGGCCTGGCGCTTTGCGGCGTGCTGCTCGTCCAGCTCGCGCCGACCCTGCGAGCGTCCGCGGGTCGCGCGGGTCGCGCCATTCGTCCAGCCAGGCGCTGACCCATGGGATGGGGTCAAGGCCGGCCCACGTAGGATGGAGGCTGCGGCCGTGGTGGCTGGGGCGTGCCAAGGAGCGAAGGAAGGCGGGATGCGGGCTCGACCCCGGAGGCATCTGACGGTCTAGATGGCCTTCCTCCTCGGATCGGCACATCCATGGCACCAGATGCAGTCGGAGCGGCCGGCGGCACCCCGCCGTGGGGATCCTCTTCGTCGGTTGGCACGCCCGCGTGCCAGAGAGCTCGTCGAGGGGCGCGATAGACTCGTGACGCCCTGAAGGAGGGACACGGGATCGCCACGAAGACCGTCCACGCCAACGGCATCGACATCGCGTATACGGTCGAGGGTGCCGGGCCGCCGCTGGTCATGCTGCACGGCGCGACCTCCAGCGCTGCAGAGGACTGGTCGGCGCAGCGGCCGCTATTCCGCCGCGCATTCCGCCTCTACCTGGTCGATGCGCGCGGCCATGCGGGGACGCGTTGGGATGCCGCGGACGGCTTCGACAAGGACATGCTGGTAGCCGATCTGCTCGGCTTCGTCGACGCCATGGAGCTCGGCACGTTCCACCTGGCCGGTTTCAGCATGGGCGCGATGACCGCGCTGACCTTTGCCACGCGGCACGCTGAGCGGCTGCGCACGGCGGTCATCTGTGGCATCGACGTTCAGCGCGAGCCACGCACGCGAGTCGCTGCCCGGCTGATGGACCCCGCGCGCATCGACCGGGAGGAGCCGGCCTGGGCGGCACAACTGGAGCGGCGCCACGCGCCCGTGCAGGGTCCCGGCGCGTGGCAGCGACTATTGCCGGGCATCGCCGCCGACGTGGCGAACCAGGACCTCCTGACGCCCGCCCAGTTGCGCGAGGCGCGGGTCCCGACGCTCCTCGTATACGGAGACCGCGACATCTTCGTGCCCGTGGATCACGCCGCGGCCCTCCACCGCCAGTTGCCCGCCGCGCGCCTGCTGGTCGCGCCCGACTGCCCGCACCAGGTGATGGTCAGCCAGCCGGCGCTCTTCAACCAGGCTGCCGGCGCCTTCTACCGCTCGACCGAACAGTTGGCTCGCGAGCGAGCGGGCGTCTCGGCCCCGCCCGCTCCAGCTCCGATCGTCGACGGCGCCGCGGTCCTCGATCCTTCGCTGGTGAAGGCAGCCGCATCGGCTTCGACAGCCACCGGTGCGCAGCGGCACCGCCATGAGGCACACGCAGACGATCCCGAATGGTGGGACGCCTGGCGCTGACCCCGAGTGGGCCGGGCGCTGACGATCACGTCAGCCGGCCGGCGGCCCGTAGCACTTGCAGCGCCGCCAGAGTGACCGGCTCGCTAGGCTGACCGAGTCCCCCAGTCGATCACCTCCGGGGTCGGGCCCTTGCTGCCGGGCTTTCGAAAGTGGACCGCCTCGATGGCCCACCGGCCGTCCGGCTGGCGCTTCTTCTCCAGCAGGTCGAGGGCGTCGGTCGCTCGCGGATCCTGGACGTGACCCGACTCGGTGAGGACTCGCAGGCCGGCGAAGAAATCGTAGTGCCAGTACGGCGGGTAGTGAAGTTTCACGGCTTGAGCACTGAGGGGATCACCGGTCCGTTCGCGGAAGCACACTCGGTGACGGAGGATGAACTCGGCGGCTCGATTCGCCGCCGCGGTAGCCGATGCGTCACCGGTCGCGCGTCCGAAGGCAGTGAGCCCGCGCATGGCCGGATGGGTCTCGTGGAAGCTGGCGTGATGCGCTTCCTCGCGTCGGTCGCAGTTCCAGCCGCCATCCGGCCACTGCCAGGCGACCAGACCGTCCGCCATCAGCTTCGACCGGGGATCGCCCGCCAGTCCGAAGTGGACGGCGACCGCCAGCGCGTTCCCTTCGATCGAGGCGCATCGACGAGCCAGGCCGCGGATGACGGGGACGTTCCTGCGATGCGCCCTGCCCGTCAGCCAGCCGAAGACCGGTTCGATCTGCTCGGGCACGCCCGGGACGTTCTCCGGCGGCACGCCCAGGTCCATCAGCGAGACCAGCCGCCAGTGCGCGCCGCCCCACTTGGAGTAGGGGTGGCGACGTGAGCCGACGGCGTCCGCCGGGCCCGTCAGCAGGGTCCGGACGATCGGTCCATCCAAGATGCGCCGCCGCGCATCCACCGCTCGTCCGTCCTTCGCGGACGCACCGGCCAGCTCGACCAGCGCTCGATAGCGCACGAGCGGCTCGCCGGAGTCGAGCAGCCAGTCGATCGCCGGACTCAACACGGCCCGATAGTAGGCTTACCATCGGCCCGCGACCAGCGATCGACACGCGCGGAGACCGAGCGCGACGACGCGACGACCAAGACGGAGGCACTGCCCATGCCCGTGACCCTGCTGGCCCTCTACCGTCGACCCGAAGGCGGCGATGAGGCGCTCCAGACGTTCCGGCGCCGCTACCACGAGGAGCACCTGCCGCTCATCGCCAAGGTCCCCGGCATCCGCTCCACGAAGGTCCAGCGCGTCACGCAGGCCTATACCGACGCGGAGCTCGTTATGGTCACCGAGATGACCTTCGACGACCGAGCCAGCCTGGACGCGGGCATGGCCTCGGACGAGATGCGCACCGCGGGGCGGAACCTGCGCGAGGTCGCGCCGGGCCTGATGACGCTGGTCGTGCTGGAGGCGGACACGCCGCCGGAGGGACTTTCCCTGCCGGTGACGGACGAACACGAGGCATGACCGTCCACTACACGGTCGAGGGCGGCCGGGCGACCGTCCGGCTGGACCGTCCGGAGGTCCTCAACGCACTTGACCGACCGACTCTGGAGGCCCTCCGCGACCGGTTCCGGGAGGCGTCCGCGGACCACGGCGTGGGTGTGGTCGTGTTGACCGGCACGGGCGAGCGAGCCTTCTGCACGGGGGCGGACCTCGATGAGCAAAAGGCCTTCCTCGATGGCCCCAACGACTACTGGGACTGGATGAGCCGCTTCATCGAGGCCATCGAGGCGGTCAAGGGCTGTGCCAAGCCGGTAGTGGCGCGCCTGAACGGCATGGCCGTGGGCGGTGGCAACGAGCTGAACCTGGCCTGTGATCTGGCCATAGCCGCCGACGATGTCGTGCTGCGCCATGTGGGTCCGTCGCGCGGCAGCCTGCCGGCCGGCGGCGCCACGCAGTGGATGTCGCTGCTCGTGGGGGACCGTCGGGCTCGTGAGGTGCTGCTGCTCAACCGCCCCATCACGGCGCAGCAGGCACTCGACTGGGGCTGGCTGAACCGGGTGGTGCCGCGGGCGGATCTGGATGCGGCTATGGATGACCTCTGCGACGCGCTCCTGGAGAAGATGCCTGAGATCATCCGGGCCACCAAGGTCCAGCTCGACTTCTGGAAGGACCTTTCCTGGTCCATGACCATCCGCATGGCTCGCGAGTGGCTGACCGTCCATGCCGGGTCCGCGGAGGTCGCAGAGGGACTGGCCTCCTTCGAGGAGAAGCGGCCTGTCGACTACGACGCGCTGCGCCGCGTGATGGGCGCAGCGCCTTCGGACCCGCAGGGATCCGCCCGAGCGGCGCTGAGCGGCCCGCCACCACAGGACGACGAAGCGCCGGTGACCCAGGAGATCCACGATGTCTGAGGGGCATCGCGAGGCGACAGCCGCCGAAGGGACGCCGGCCGCCGAGCGACCGCGGATCCGGGTGGACCAGCCTGCCACCGAGCCCGCCACGGGTAGAGCCCTGGACGGCGTTGCGCTGATCACCTTGGACCGTCCGGAGGTGCTCAACGCGCTCGACACGCAGACGATGCTGGAGCTGGTGGAGGCGCTGGAGCGGCTGGACAGGGACGAGAGCTGCCGCTGCGTCGTCATCACCGGAGCAGGGGAGCGCGCCTTCGCGGCAGGGGCGGACATCAGGGAGATGGTCGAATCGACGCCGGTCAGCTTGACCGTCGCCAACAGCTTCGCCCGCTGGGAGCGGATCCGGCGGGTGCGCGTGCCGGTCATCGCCGCCGTGCGGGGCTTCGCGCTGGGCGGCGGGTGCGAGCTGGCCATGGCCTGCGACATGATCGTGGCGGCCGACGACGCGGTGTTCGGCCAGCCGGAGATCCGCATCGGGGTCATCCCGGGAGCCGGGGGCACGCAGCGACTGACGCGCGCCCTGGGCAAGGCCAAGGCCATGGAGATCATCCTCACGGGTCGCAACCTCCCGGCGAGTGAGGCGGCGCAGCATGGCCTCATCACGCGCTTGACCGCCCGCGAGCAGACGCTTCCCGAGGCAATGCGCCTGGCCGCCGAGATCGCCGCCCTGCCGCCGCTGGCGATCCGGGCGGCCAAGGAGTCGGTCAACCGGGCCTTCGAGCTCTCGCTGGAGGCCGGGCTGGAGTTCGAGCGGCGCAACTTCTTCCTGCTCTTCAGCAGCGCGGACCAGAAGGAGGGCATGCGCGCCTTCGTGGAGAAGCGTCCACCGGAATGGAAGGGACGCTGAGCGTGGCCGCCATCCGCACGGAAACGAGCGACGGGATACTCACCATCACGCTCGACCGGCCCGACGCTCTCAACGCCTTCGACCGTGCGATGAAGGAGGAGCTCCTTTCCGCGCTCAAGGCAGCCGAGCGGGACCGCGCCGTGCGCGTGCTCATCATCACGGGCGCCGGTCGCGCCTTCAACGCTGGACAGGACCTCAAGGAGCGGCAGGAGCCGGGCGCGGCCGATCTGATCACGGAGCTGCGCACTCGCTACAACCCCCTGATCCTGGCCATGCGACGGCTGGAGAAGCCGATCATCGCGGCGGTCAACGGCGTGGCAGCCGGTGCCGGCTGCTCCCTGGCCCTTGCGTGTGACCTGGTCATCGCTTCGGAGGACGCCCGCTTCCTCCAGGCCTTCAGCCGGGTCGGTTTGGTGCCGGACACCGGCTCCACGTGGTTCCTGCCACGGCTCATGGGCTACGCGCGGGCAGCCGAGATGACCTTCCTGGCCGAGCCCATGGGCGCCGCCACCGCGGAGCGGCTGGGACTGGTGAATCGCGTGGTCCCCGCCGACCGGCTCATGGACGAGGCTCGCGCTCTGGCCGAGCGCCTGGCGAAGTCCGCTCCGCTGTCACTGGCCCTCACCAAGCGTGCGCTGAACCGCGCTCTCGGCGCGGACCTCGCCTCGCAGCTCGACTACGAGGCGCAGCTGCAGGCCGTGGCCGGCGCCTCGACCGACCACGCCGAAGGGGTCGCGGCGTTCGTGGGCAAGCGCCCGCCGGCATTCACCGGCGAATGACCGCGGCACCGCGGCCGATGATCGTGGGGGTCGTGGGAGCGGGCACGATGGGCGCCGGGATCGCGCAACTGGCCCTTCAGGCCGGTCATGAGGTGCTTCTGAACGACCTTGATGAGGCGGCCATCGCTCGTGGCCGTGATCGGATCGCCAGCGGCCTGGACAGGCTTGTGGCCAAGGGACGCATGGACGCCGACGAAGCCGGGGCCGCCCTCGTGGAGCGGCTGCGTGACGCGCACGGCCTGGACACGCTGGCGGCCGAAGCGGATGTCGTCATCGAGGCAGCCCTGGAGGACCTGGATCTCAAACGCACGATCTTTCGAGCGCTCGACTCGGCCGCGCCCGCGAGCACGCTTCTGGCCACCAACACCAGCGCGCTGTCCGTCACGGAGATCGCCTCATCGACCCAACGTCCTGAGCGCGTGGTGGGGCTGCACTTCTTCAACCCCGCGCCGGTCATGGCCCTGATCGAGGTGGTGCAGGGTGAGCTGACCTCCGCCGCGACGATGCAGGCGGGACTGGAGTTCAGTGGCGGACTGGGCAAGACCGCGGTCACCTGCCGCGATGCACCAGGCTTCATCGTCAACCGCGTGAACCGGCCTTTCACGCTGGAGGCGCTACGGATGGTGGACGCGGGACAGGCCACCGTCGAGTCGATCGACAGTGCCGTGGAGGCGGCCGGCTATCCCATGGGTCCGTTCCGGCTCATGGACCTCGTGGGCATCGACGTGAATCTGGCCGTGGCCCGCGCGCTGCACGAGGCCTTCGACCAGGCGCCGCGCTTCCGGCCATCGCCGCGCCAGGAGGAGCTCGTGGCGGCGGGCAGGCTGGGTCGCAAGACCGGCAGCGGCTTCTATCGGTATGGAGCGGATGGGCCGGCGAGCGGCGAGGCGAACCATCCGGCGGGCGGCCGGGGGCCTTCCGGCGAGCCGCTCGCCGAAGCGGACATCGTCGAGCGGATCGAGCTGGCCATCATCAACGAGGCCTATCACGCGATCGGCGAAGGAGTCTGCTCGCCGGAGGACGCGGACATCGCGTTGAAGCTGGGTGCTGCCCATCCCCACGGCCCCTTCGAGCGCGCCGGGATGCTGGGGCTCCGAACCGTGGTGGAGGCTCTGGCCCGCCTGGCGGCCAGCGGCGAGATGGACGCGCGAGAACGATTCACCGTCGCTCCGGCGCTGTGGGGCATGGCCACCTTCTGAACTGCCCCGATCGATGACCGCGGCCGGCCTCCCGGTGCCGAGTCGCAACGACTAGTACCTTCGGCCCCTTGCTCCCTCCTGAGCGGCCCGCCATGGTGGCGAGTGCCCGGTCGTCACCGGGACCATCTTGCCGTTCGGTCGCATTCATCAACCTGCGGGAGCCCGGATGCTCAGGCCTACCACCAATCGCAAAGACGGAGAGCGTCGCTCCAGGGGGCAGAGCCTCGTGGAGTTCGCGCTGATCCTGCCCGTTTCCTGCTCGTCATCGGTGGGGCACTGGACCTGGGACGGCTCTTCTACGCCTACGTCGCGATCGAGAACGCGGCCAAGGAAGGGGCGCTCTACGGCGCGCTGTATCCCCGCTGCGACCTGCCCAAGACCGGCCGCACCAACCCCGATACGGTCAGCTGGCACGCCCAGACCGAGTCGGTCGGGCTGCCGGGCGTCAACATCAGCATCGGACTGCGAGAATTCGACCATCTTCATGGGCCTGACCCGCTGACCTGCCGCTAGGCGGGCCGCTCCGGCGGCTCGCCTACAATCCGGCCATGACCCGAGACCTGTCGCGGCCGGTCCGCGAGGCGTGGATCGTCAGCGCGGTGCGGACCCCTGTGGGCAGGTACGGCGGCGCCCTGCGCTCCGTGCGGCCGGATGATCTGGCCGCCATCGCTGTACGCGCGGCGGTGGAGCGGTCCGGCATCGACTCGTCGCTCATCGAGGACGTCATCCTGGGCGCCGCCAACCAGGCCGGCGAGGACAATCGCAACGTCGCCCGCATGGCATCCCTGCTGGCCGGGCTACCGACGAACGTCGCCGGTCAGACCGTCAACCGGCTGTGCGGCTCGGGCCTCCAGGCCATCAATACCGCCGCCCACGCGATCATGGTGGGCGACGGCGATGCCTTCGTAGCGGGGGGGGTCGAATCGATGACCCGCGCGCCGTACGTCATGGCCAAGGCGGAGGGTCCGTTCGAGCGGGGTGAACGCACCATGTTCGACACAACGCTCGGCTGGCGCTTCACCAACCCGCGCCTTTCGGAGCTGCACCACCCGTTCACCATGGGCGAGACCGGCGAGAACGTGGCCGAGCAGCACGGCGTGACGCGAGAGGACCAAGACGCGTTCGCCTTGACCAGCCACCAGCGGGCCGTCGCCGCCATCGACGAGGGACGCTTCGGGGACCAGATCGTGCCGGTCAGCGTGCCCCAGCCGAAGGCTGAGCCGATCGTCGTGGAACGCGACGAGCATCCGCGGCCGGACACCAGCCCGGAGGCGTTGGCGCGACTCAAGCCCGCCTTCCGCCAGGGCGGCACGGTGACTGCCGGCAACAGCTCGGGTATCAACGATGGCGCCGGCGCCGTCGTGCTGGTCGAAGCCGGCTTCGCCCGCACCCATGGGTTACGACCGCTGGCGCGCATCGTGAGCTCGGCCGTCGCTGGCGTCGATCCGTCTGTCATGGGCCTGGGTCCCATCCCCGCCACACGAAAGGCGCTGGAGCGAGCCGGACTGACCGTGGCTGACCTTGACCTGACGGAGCTCAACGAGGCCTTCGCGTCCCAGTCGCTGGCCTGCATCCGCGAGCTCGGCCTGGACCCTCAGCGAGTCAACGTGAACGGGGGTGCCATCGCCATGGGTCACCCGCTGGGCATGAGCGGCGCGCGGCTGATCACGATGCTGGTCCACGAACTTCAGCGCCGGGAGGCGCGTTTCGGTCTGGCCACCATGTGCATCGGCGTCGGCCAGGGCATCGCCACCATCGTGGAGCGCCTGGGCCCGGAGCAGATGGCACATGTTTGAGCAGATGGCACATGACTGACGCGCGCGTCCCGGACGAGGCGACCGGCGTAGCCGCTGACGAGGAGGTGGCCGCGGCCGAGGTCACCGGGCCCTCGACATCGTCAGCCCGCGAGGGCGTTGAGGAAGTGCCCGCGGAAGACATCCAGCTCGAGGAGGCGGACGACCTCCCGCCCGACGAGGCCGACGACCCCTGATGCCGGCACGCTTGCCGAAACGGGCAGGCAGGCATACGATGGTGCTGCGACCGCCGTGAGGTGCCGCACCACGCAGTCCCGGGGAGGACACTCCGCACGATGATCGAAACAACCACCACCACGCCGACGCCCGAGCGGATCGTCGACACGGACACCGCACCCCTCGTGGTGCTGAGCGACGCCGCAGCCGACAAGCTGCGGGAGTTGACCGCCGCCGAAGCCGACCCCAACGTCGGTCTACGCGTCTACGTATACAGCGGCGGTTGCTCCGGCTTCCGCTACGGGATGATGCTCGAGGACCAGCCCTCCAGCGAGGACATCACTGTCGAGAGCAAGGGCATCAAGGTCTACGTCGACCAGAACAGCACGCAGCACCTGTCCGGCTCGGAGATCGACTATCTCGATACCCTCATGGGTGCCGGCTTCACCGTGAACAACCCCAACGCCGTGTCCGGCTGTGGCTGCGGCAGCAGCTTTCGAACGGCGGAGTCGACCGGCAGCCCGGGTGGCTGCAGCCACTGAGCCCTACGGGATCGTGCGAAGGGCGAGCCCAGTCGGGCTCGCCTTTCTGATTCCCGCCAGACTTGTCCCGAATGGAACTGCCCCTCTTCCCGCTCCACTCGGTGCTCTGTCCCGGCGTCGCGCTGCCCCTGCACATCTTCGAGGAGCGTTACCGCCTGCTGGTGTCACGCTGCATCGAGCGCTCCGAGCCGTTCGGCGTCGTGCTCATCCGCGACGGCCGCGAGGTGGGTCCCATGGCTGGACGGCTGGCCGACGTGGGCACCACCGCGCTGATCCGACGGGCCGGGCGGTATCCGGACGGGCGCTACGACATCGTGGCCGTGGGCGAGCGGCGCTTCCGGGTCATGTCGCTGGATCACGAACGGCAGCCGTACCTGCTGGGCGATGTGACGCTCATCGATGAAGGGCTGGGGAGCCAGACGGAAGCTGAGCGGATGGCCGGCCGGGTGGGGCAGCGCTTCCTGCGCTACCTGGAGCTGCTCCAGCCGGCGCTCGACGATGACGGTCCGGAGATCGAGATCGAGGTGGAGATCGAGGCGCCGGAGGACACGCTCAGCGAGGGCGAGCCGGTGGCCATGACCATCGAGGGCTTGGACGCCGAGGAGAGCGGGCTGCCCAGTCCGGAGCCGACGCTCGACACGGCCGGCCTTTCACCGGACCAGCGGCGGGACCTGCTCATGGCTGCCGCCCGTCGACTCACCGCCACGGACGATCCTACGGCCCTGTCGTACCTGCTGACAGGTCTGATACAGGTCGATCTGCCAGTCCGACAGGGCCTGCTGGAGGCGCCCGACACGGTCGGGCGCCTCGTCGGCCTGGACGCCCTGCTCACGCGCGAGATCGGGCACCTGGACCGGAACCTGCGGCCCATCAGCCTCGACCCGCGACTCCTGAGCTTGCGGCGAAACTAGCTACTCGTCGGAGAAGCGCTGCTCCTGCCAGGGATCGGCCTCGTTGTGGTAGCCGTAGCGCTCCCAGAAGCCGAGCTGGTCCTCCGCCCGGAACTGTAGGCCGCGGATCCACTTGGCGCTCTTCCAGAAGTAGCGCTGGGGCACCACCAGGCGCAGTGGGTAGCCATGCTCGGGCGTGAGCGGCTCCCCGTCCGCCACATCGGCCAGCAGGACGTCATCGTCGTCCAACACTTCGAGCGGCAGGTTCGTGGTGTAGCCCTGCTCCGCGTGTTCCACGACGAAGCGCGCCGACGGCTTGAGTCCGGCCCGTTCCAGGATGTGCCGGATGGGAACACCCTCGAAGTCCATGTCCAGCCGCGTCCAGCGCGTGACGCAGTGGATGTCCCGGTGGATGCTCTTGCGAGGCATCCGGCGGAACTCCTCCCAGGAGAAGGTGAAAGGATCCTCCACCTCGCCCCACACGCGGAAGTCCCACGTGGCCAAGTCGACGGCCGGCACCGAGCCGTAGTGGAGCACCGGCCACTTCTGTGTCACGTACTGGCCCGGGGGCACGCGCCCCTTCTGTTCGTCGGACACCTTGGGGCGTGACATCAGACGGTCGAGCATGATCGGAAGTGTACGCTCGTTACGTGCGCTCGACCCTCGGTCTCCTCCTCGGAGTCATGCTCCTGGCCTCGTGCAACGCGGCACCCACCGTGCCCGCCGACAGCCCGCCCGGAAGCCCGTCCGCCGCGAGCCCGCCCGGGAGCTCGCCGGCGGTCAGCCCGCCCGGGGCCGGAAGCAGTCCTTCCCCGGAGGCGAGTCGTCCGGCCGACCCCTCCGCCTTCCACCCGCTGCCGCCCGACCTTCGGCTCGTGCCCGGCCGGCGGGACCCGAGCGCGAGCCTCACGGCCACGTCTGTCGCCGACGCGGTGCCCGGGATCGCCCAGCCGTTCAGGCTGGAGCATTGCGGACTGGCTTCGCCCTTCGACTTCGACGGCAGCCTCTGGGACCCGGTCGCCGGTCGCGATGCGGAGGGGGAGGCCATCGACTCAGAGGAGGAGATCGGCGAACTGATCAATCCCACCGAGGGCGAGGTGGTCCTGCTCGACGCCGGCCAGGTCCAGTTCCGCACAGCGGCAGGTTCGATCATCCTGCTTACGCGTCACGTCGGCGCCAAGACTTACTTCCTCTGCTCCTAGAGTGCCTCGCCCCGTCCGGTAGGCGCCGCCGCGCAGGAGGACGCGCTCCGCGCCGCCAGGGCTACGCCTCGTCCAGCATCCGGTCGATGGCGCGCAGGATGAAGCGCGAAGCCTCCGCGCTCTTGCCGCCCAGCTTCTGACCCTCGTCACGCTCCAGGGCCACGCGCAGGTCGCCCAGGGCCTGCTCGATGAAGGGCGTCCGCTGCAATGCGCCCGTGGCGAACGCCTCGTCCAGCCGTTCCACGGCCCGCTGGGCGTTCGCCGTCGCGTGGCCCTTCGCCGCGATGGCCTCCCGGATGGCGGCGCGTGCCTCCTCGGCGCGCGGACCCCTGCTGGCCACTCGCTCGATCTCAGCGTTCCGTGGAGACGGCCGCCGCATCGCGGGACGTGAGCTCATCATCGAAGCGCTGGAGCCACTCGGGCCGCAGCGCTCCCATCTGGATCTCATCCCAGTAGCGCCCGTCCCGCACGATGGCGTCACGCAGCCGTCCCTCGATGCGGAACCCGGCCTTTTCATAGGAGCGGATGGCACGGTCGTTGAAGCTGAAGACGCTGAGTCCCACGCGGTGCAGCCCCAGCCGCTCGAAGGCGTGGGCCAGCATCAAGGAGGTGGCCTCGGTCCCGTAGCCCTGCCCCCAGACATCGCGCTCGCCCAGCGTGATGTGAAAGAGCACCGAGCCGTTGTCGGCATCGAGGGCGCTGAACGTGGTCAGCCCGATGAGCCGGTCGGTAAGGCGGACGTGGATGGCGTAGGCCACTGAATCCGGCTCCAATAGCCGGGTCTGGAAGAAGCGCTCCACCTCTTCCCGCGGCATCGGGCGAGTCTGGTAGCGCGTCAGACGAGCGACCTCCGGGTCGCGATACCAGCGCGACACCGCGGCCAGGTTCTCCGGTCCATGGCGCCGCAGGGTCACGCGCCGCCCCACGATCTCGTGCGGCTGCCACTGCTCCCGCTCCACCATCACCTGGGCGCCCATGGTGCGGGATGCTACAGCGCGCGACGACTACCATCGGCGGGATGCGTCGCTGGGCAGAGACCGCTGAGTCGATCGCGGCCACGCGCCGCACCTCTGAAAAGGTGGCCATCCTGGCCGCTTATCTCGCCACCTGCTCCGCCGAGGAGCTTCCGTTGGCGGCGGTGTTCATGGCCGGACGTCCCTTCCCGGAACGTGACTCGCGCAGCACGGGCCTGGGCTGGTCGGCCATCGCTCGCGCCGCAGCCGCGGTCGCCGGCGCCGACTCCCGCTCGCTTGGAGCGCACTACGAAGCCTCCTCGGACCTCAGCCAGGCGGTGGCCGATCTGCTGGCCGAGGCGGATCACCGGGCGGTCGGGCCGCCGCCCACAGTGCCCGAGGTCGGCCGGGCGTTGGCGGCCATGTCCGCCGCGCGGGGTCCCGCGGCCAAGGCGGCCGTGCTGGAGGAGCTCCTGCGCCGTTGCGACCCGTTCGTGGCGCGCCATGTGGTCAAGATCCTTTCTACGGAGCTGCGCATCGGCCTGCGCGAGGGTCACCTGGAAGCGGCCGTAGCGCGCGGCTTCGGACGTGACCCGGCGCAGGTTCAGTGGGCACTGATGCTCACCGGCGACATCGGCCGGGTCGCCGAGCTGGCCAGGGACGACCGGCTGGGCACGGCGGAGCTGGTGCTCTTCCGCCCGCTCAAGTCGATGCTCGCCTACCCCGCGGCCGATGAGGCGGAGGTCCTGACCCGGCTCGGCGCCCCGGTCTGGGTCGAGGACAAATACGACGGCATCCGCGCCCAGCTCCACCGGCTCGACGGCGAGCTGAGGCTCTTCAGCCGCGACCTCAAGGATGTCAGCGCTCAGTTTCCCGAGGTGCTGGCGGCGGGCGCCGCGCTGTCCTGGGAGGGCATCCTGGACGGCGAGGTTCTGGCCTGGCGTGACGGGATGGCCCTGCCCTTCCTCCAGCTCCAGGCGCGGCTCGGTCGCAAGGCGCCCAGCGCGGAGATCCAGGCACAGGTGCCGGTCATCTACGTGGCCTTCGACGCGCTCGCCCTGGGCGAGCTCGGCAAGCCGGGCGCGACCGTCGAGCCGCTCCTGCGGCTGGCGCTCCATGAGCGACGTCAACGACTGGAGGGTCTCGGGCTGGCCACCACCCCCGGCTTCGGCTTGGCCACCCTCGCATCGGCGGCCGATGCCAGCGAGCTGAAGGCCGTCTTCCAGGCCTCTCAGCAGCGCGGGAATGAGGGTCTGATGGTCAAGGACCCTGACTCGATCTATTCCCCCGGTCGCCGGGGCTACGGCTGGCTCAAGCTGAAGCGACCACTCTCCACGCTCGACTGCGTGGTGGTCGGCGTGGAGGTGGGCCACGGCCGGCGCCACGGGGTGCTCTCCGACTACACCTTCGCGGTGCGTGACGACCGGCCGGCATCGGAAGGCCGCCTGGTGACCATCGGCAAGGCCTACAGCGGCCTGACTGATGCGGAGATCGCGGAGATGACGCGCTGGTTCGAGGCGCACACCATCAGCCGCCACGGCCGGTACCGCCTGGTGGAGCCGAGCGTCGTGGTGGAGATCGCCTTCGACGTCATCCACCGCTCCACGCGCCACGCCTCGGGCTACGCCATGCGCTTCCCGCGCATCGTGCGCATCCGCACCGACAAGGGATCGCAGGATGCCGATCTGCTCTCGACCGTGGCCGCACTTCACGACCAGCTCCAGGAGGGCGGACGGTATCGGGTCCTGACCGCCGGTGAGGCGTAGAGTCCGAAGATGGTCGATCCATTCCTGCCCGACACGGAGAAGATCGCCGCCATCCGGGCGATGCTGCCCGCCACCGGTGCCGGCATCTACCTCGACGCGCTCACGGCTGGGCCCTTTCCGGCCGAGACGGCCCGGGCGCTGGCCGAGGCCGACGAGTGGGAGCTACGCGTCGGCCGTGTTGGCGCCGGGCGCGAAGAGGACGTGGCGCAGCGCGAGGATGAAGCACGCGCCGTCCTCGCGGCGCTGGTGATGGGCGATCCGAGTGAGGTCGTGGTCACTCATGGAGTGGGGGAGGCGCACACCCAGTTGGCGCTGTCCCTCGTGCCCGGCATCGGCGGCCGCTGGGTCCAGGTGACCGGCGGGGACCCATGTGCAGCGGCCGCCGTCCGAGGGGTCGCCGTGGCTCATGGCGCCGTGGTCGTGGAGGTCGCGCCGGACGATGCGACCGAGCTGCTCGGGTCGGAGGAGGGTCTGGTCGTGTTGCCGCACGTAGATGAGCGCAGCGGCGCCGTGCTGCCGGTCGCGCAGCTGGCCCGCCGAGCGCACGGGGCTGGCGCGCTGGTACTCCTGGACGCCAGCGCATCGGCGGGGGCCCTGACCATCGACCCCCAGGCCCTGGAAGTCGACGCTGTGGCCTTCCCCGCTCACCGATGGTTGCTCGGTCCCGAGGGAGCGGGCGCGCTATGGCGCCGTTGGAACGACCCCGGCATGGTCGACGGGTGGACCCTCCAGGAGCGCCTCGATCGACTGCCCCGGCGCTCCCTGCTCGGGCTGGCCCGCTCGCTGGGCTGGCTCGAGATGTACGTCGGCCTGGGCTGGGCCCATGCGCGCACGCTGGACCTGGCTCGCGGGCTCGCGGCTGCCCTGACCGATATCGACGGCGTTGCCCTCCTGACGCCGATCGATCGGATGGCCGGCATCGTGACATTCCGCATCGACGGCTGGACGGCGGAGGACGCCATCGAGGAGCTGGGGCGTCGTGTCTTCGCCATAATCGGCTCCGTCGAGGTGGAGGGGGAGCCGGCCCTGCGGGCCAGCCTTGGTTGCTGGAACACGGAGGAGGAGCTGACGCGTTTCACCGGTGCCGTGTCGGAACTGGCGGCCTACACGCCGGCGACCATCCCGCGCCGGCCAAGCCTCGTCGTACTGCACGAACGCCGGATCGAGAGTTACGGAGCGGAGGGGGAGGACGTGCCGTGACGCCGCCGCGCCAACGAGGCTGGCTGGAAGTGCGCTGGCGTCAGGCGCGCAACCCGCCCCCGCCGGTGCTGCGTGCGGTCGCGGCCAATCTCGCCGTGGCGTCGATCGGTGGCGCGCTGCTACTGGCGTATGAGCTGGCCCTCTCACGCGGCGCGTCGCTGCCGGGCGGCGACCTGCGCACACCCCTCGTCGCGCTGTACGTGGCGGTGGTGGTGTTCGTGGGCAGCCTGCTCACCTATCTGTGGGTGGAGCTGCCGACCGGCGCTCGTGGCGAACGCCGCCGATCGGGCTGGGCGGCCATGCTCGGACTGTTCGCAGCACTGCCCATCTGCTATCTCACGCTGGTGGTCATCTTCCAGCTCGTCCGCCCGCTGCTCGGATAGCCGGCCGCGCCCGAGCCGGGTGACCGGTGGGTGTAGCATCGTGGTCGGCGTGGGGGAGTAGCTCAACGGTCAGAGCGGTCGGCTTATATCCGGCTGGTTCCTGGTTCGAATCCAGGCTCCCCTACCACGTGCCAGGTGCGCTGTACCGGTTCAGAAGGAGGCGCTGTTTTGTTCGGCCGTAGCAGCAACACCACCGATCGTCCGGCGGACGATCAGCGTTTCGTGCGGCCCATCACGCCGCCGGGCACCAGGGAAGCGCTCGCCGTGCCCATCAACTCGGCTCCCTCATCGGCAGCGGCCTTGAACGAAAGCATGCTGGCCGCGGAAGACCACTTCGAGGGCAAGCTCAGGACCGCGCGCGGGATCCGCATCCTCGGCACCGTCGAGGGCAGCATCGAGTCCGACAGCCACGTGCACATCGATCGAGATGCCAAGGTCACGGCCGACGTCAGCGCCGAGGTGGTCGTCATCGCCGGTCAGTACTCCGGCAACCTCGTCTGCCGCCAGCGTCTTGAGATCCTGCCCACCGGTCGAGTGAGCGGATCCATCGAGACCGTCAAGCTGATGCTTCACGAAGGCGGCTATGTCGACGGCGAGCTGCACATGCAAAAGCCGCACGACAGCGGATCGTCGGCGAAGGGTGACGACTTCCGGTCGTCCTTCGACACCCCGGCCGAGACACCGGGCCGCGCCGAGACGCTGGGCCGCGTCGAGACGCCGGGCCGCGAGCCGGCCGTGCGGTCGGTGGGCTCCATCCGCTCTACCGTCGAACCGACCTCGCGGCAGACCGCCGCGCTGGGTGGGGGGAATACCTCGGGCGAGTGACACTCCGTCACTTGCTCGGTGACGGGACAGGCGCTCGCGCCAGCCCGCGAGCGCGCCGGCACGGCGCTCGACGCCGAGAATCAGGAAGGCCCGGGGCTTGCGCCCCGGGCCTTGCCCTTTACGGTGCTTGGTTGCGCCTACGCGCGACGCTTCGCGAAGCAGTCGTTGCAGTAGACGGGCTTGCCGCTCGTGGGGCGGAACGGCACCATGGCCGTGTTGCCGCACTCTGAACAGTTCGCCTCGAACATCTCGCGAGGTCCGCGATCGCGGAAACCGCCACCGCCGCCTGCACCGCCGCCACCGTAGCCACCACCCGCGGAGTAGCCGCCGGAGGCGGAGTACCCGCCGCCGATGCCGCCACCGGAGCCGTAGCTGCTGTCGCCGCCTCCGTAGCCACCACCCGAGCGGCCACCAAATCCGCCACCCGAGTCACCGCGCGCAGCCTTGCGACTGGCCCGGCACGAGCTGCAGCGCCGAGGATCGCTGAAACCGCGATCCGAATAGAATTGCTGCTCACTGGCGGTGAAGGTGAACTCCTGGCTGCAATCCGCGCAACTCAGGGTCCGATCCGTATGCAAAGGAACACTCCTTCTCGTGCCGGCGCCCGCGACCTGTCTCGCGGGAACCGTGAGAGGAGTGAGTCGTGTGCCGGACCGATCTATGGCCCGGACGTTCCCGGGCACGTTTACGCTGCCTATGGTAGCCCATGCGCCGGATCGCGCAAGGGGTGACTTTCGTCCTTCCGATGCAGATCCAGCGTCGCTCGGGCGAGCAGCCCGATCGAAGCTGTGGTCACCCCAACCGATGGACGCGCAGCACGTTCGTGAGGGCGCGACCGACCGGCGAGCCCGCCACGATCACCACCGATGCGCCGGTGCCCAGGCCCAGCGACTCCCGCGCCACGCGGTCGATGAGCGCCACCACGGCGTCCGTATCGGCGGGCTGCTCTGCCGCGCCAGCGACCACACCGCGGTAGAGCGCCAGTCGCCGCAGGACGACCGGATCCGCGGACAGGGCCAGGATGGCCTTGTGCGGACGAGCGGCGGACAGGAGGGCGGCGGTACGCCCGCTGGTGGTGTAGCAGGCCAGCGCGCCGATGTGCGGATCCCGGTCGGCGAGGTCGGCCGCAGCGCTGGCGATGGCCCACGCGGCGCGCTGCTCGGCTTCCTCCTCGGTGGGCAGGCCCCCGCCATGGACGGGCCGCCTGTCAGCGACTACCGGCGGCGGGAAGGGCCGCGAGCGCTCGAGCCTGGTCTCGTACGCCGCGCCGTTCGCCTCCGCGAAACCACAGATGCGCATGGCCGCCTTGGCTGCCTCGATGGGATGTCGTCCGATGGCCGTCTCGGCGGAGAGCATCACAGCATCCGCGCCCTCCAGGACGGCCGTCGTCACGTCGCTCGCTTCCGCGCGCGTCGGTCGCGAGTGAGCCGTCATCGACTCGAGCATCTGCGTGGCCACGATGACCGGCCGTCCGACGGCCAGGGCCGCTGCCACGATGCGCTTCTGGACCAGCGGGATCTCCTCGTAGGGGATCTCCACACCCAGGTCGCCCCGCGCCACCATGACAGCGTCCGCCCCCTCGAGGATGGCGGCCAGATCCTCCACGGCGGCTCGCGTCTCGAGTTTCGCCACCACGCCCACTCGGTGACGGCCCAGCAGGGTGCGCAGGCTCGACAGGTCCTGGGCACGGCGCACGAAGGACTGGGCGACCAGGTCGACGCCGATGGAGAGCGCCACCTCCAGGGCCCGCCGATCGCGCTCGGTGATGGCGGGCAGGGTCAACCGTTCCGAAGGGATGTTCACGCCGGCCCCGGAGCGCACCGTGCCACCGCGCACCACCTCGGTCTCCAGCAGGTCACCGGCGGCCAGCACGCGCAGCTCCACGGCCCCGTCGGCCAGGAGCACACGGTCACCGACCTCCAGGTCGGAACCCAGGGCCGGGTGGCTCGTGGAGACGACGGTCTCGTCGCCCGGCGCGTCATGGCCCCGGATCAGCAGCCGAGCGCCGTCGCGCAGCGTGATGCTGCCGCGCACGAGATCACCGAGGCGGACCTTGGGTCCAGGCAGGTCGGCCATGAGAGCCACGGGCCAGCCCACAGTGGCGGCGGCCTGGCGCACGGCGGTGGCGGTCCGTCGATGGTCGGCTTCCGTGCCGTGCGAGAAGTTGAGCCGGGCCACGCTCATGCCCGCCTCGATCAGGGCCGGGATGCGCTCGGCCGAGGCCGGTCCCAGCGTGCAGACGAGCTTCGTGTGCGGCATGGTCACCGATACTACGACCCCGGTGGACTACGACGACCCGGCGCCAGCCCGCGCCGGAGAAGCCCGCGCCGCCCAGCAAGGATGGAAATGCCCGACGAAGCCAAGCGCACCGCCCAGCGCGTCATCGAGCAGGCTCGCGAGCCGCTCATCGCGCTCAGCCACCGTCTCCACGCCGATCCCGAGATCGCCTTCGAGGAGGTCATGGCCAGCGGCTGGGTGGCTGACTGGCTCGACGCGGCCGGGTTCGCCGTGACGCGGCAGCTGGGCGGTCTGCCCACGGCCGTCGCCGGGGTGTACGGCGACGGCCCGCTGCATGTGGCCGTCATCGCCGAGTACGACGCCCTGCCCGGCGTGGGCCACGCCTGCGGCCACAACATCATCTGTGCCGCGGCGGTGGGGGCGGCGCTGGGACTCAAGGCGGTCGCCGATGAGGTCGGCCTGCGCGTGAGCCTCATCGGCACACCCGCCGAGGAGGGCGGTGGCGGCAAGATCCGACTCTTGCAGGAAGGCGCCTTCGCCGGCGTCCACGCCGCGATGATGGTCCACCCCGCACCGCGCGACACGCTCGATCCGTTGATCCTGGCGGCGCAGACGCTGGAGATCGAGTACACCGGTCGAGAGGCGCACGCGGCCGGTGCCCCGGAGCTGGGCATCAACGCGGCGGACGCCTTCGTGGTCGCACAGGTCGGCATCGGGCTCCTGCGCCAGCACCTGCCGCCGATGACGCGCGTGCACGGCATCGTCGACCACGGCGGTGATGCGCCCAACATCGTGCCCGCCCACACACGCGGTCGGTTCATGGTCCGCGCCCGCACCACCGACGAGCTCGACGCGCTGCGTGATCGCGTGGTGGCTTGCTTCGAAGCCGGGGCGCTGGCCACCGGTGCACGCCTGGCGGTCAGCCCCCGGGTGCGCTATGCCCACCTGGAGCAGGATCCCGACATCCTCGAGCGGTACCGCCTCAACGCGGCGGCGCTCGGGAGACGGTTCCACCCATTCGCGGCCTCCGGGCTGGGTCCCGTCTCCACGGACATGGGCGACGTCTCCCTGGCGATGCCCTCGATCCACCCCATGATCGGCGTCGATTCGCTGCCCGCGGTCAACCATCAGCCGGAGTTCACCGCTGCCGCGGCCTCTCCGGCGGGCGACCTGGCTGTCCAGGACGGGGCCCTGGCGATGGCCTGGACGGCCATCGACCTGGTCCTGGACGAGGCGCTCCGCGAGCGGCTCATCGAGGATGAGCAGCTGCGCGCCGAGGCTGCCGAGCTGGATGGGGGACCCTCAGCCGGCGCGTAGCACCAGGATGTGCTGATGGACGATGTTGGGCACGAAGCTCCGGGGATAGCCGTAGGGTCGTAGCCGGCTGCCGGCTTGGTACCAGATCAGATCGCCCTTGGTCACGAAGCCGGCGCGCTCCGCGCGAGCACAGAGATCGGCCCCGGTGAAGCGGTACCGTCCGTCCTGGTACGCGTCGCGCACGATGACCGTGGCGTAACGCCGATCACGCAAGACGCGTCGCAACTCTCTGAAGATCGCTTCCATCCGATCCAGGTACTCGGGGTAGGACGCGCTGTTGGCGAGGTCGGCAGGATCCGCGCTGACCATGGCGTAGTCCGTGCGGCGATTGGCGAAGGACTCGGCCAGGCGTCCGCCGGCCATGGTCATGGCCATCTGCGGGTTGTAGGGCGGGTCGGTGGCCACGAAGTCGACCGAGCCGGCCTCGAGTCCCGGCAGTCGAGCCAGCGAGTCCCCCACCTCCAGGCGGCAGCCGGCGGCATCGAAGGTGCGCGGACCGCCCGGATCGGCGTTGCCCAGGTCGGCCAGGTGTGGACCGGCCCCATCCCCCTGCCGCATGGCGTCGCGCACCACCTTCTGATACACCTCGACCCAGCGCGATTCCAGCTCGAAGCCGAGGGCGCGCCTCGGCGCGCGGCAAATGGCGGCACCGAGCAGGGTCCCGCCCACGCCCGCGAAGGGATCCAGCACAAGCTCGTCCCGTTTGGTGAAGAACTCGATGAGCCGTGCCATCAGCCGCGGGGGCTTGTTCGCGCCGTGGGCCTTGCGCTCCGCGTGACCCAGCTCGGAGGGATAGGCGGAGGTCCACAGCGACTTGGTGAAGTAGAGCCACGCCTCTCCCGACATCTCGTTGAGGGTGTTATCGGGGTGGCTGGAGGCCTGGCTCATGGGGCAAGTATCGGCGCCCGCACGCGTATGCTTCGAGCATGGCGTTGGTGGGCCGCGAGCAAGAGCTGGCGGAGCTGGCCGAGGCACTCCAGCGGGCGGCCCAGGGGGAGTCGGGCCGCGTGGTGCTGGCCGGTCCCGCGGGGATCGGCATCTCCTGCCTCCTCGACGAGTCGGAGACCCGCCTGGACGACGTGCCCGGGCTCATCGTCGCGCGCGGCCATGCCACCGAACCGCAGGCCGGGCTGCCCTACGCGGTCCTGGCTGAGGCATTGGAAGGCGCTTTGGCCGCCCTTCCGGACGAGCGCTTCCGTGCCACCGTGGCGCCCGCCGCCCATGACCTCGCCGCGCTCCTGCCGTCGCTGGTCCCTCGCTTGGACGCGTTGGGCATCGCCCGGGAAGCACCGAGCCTGGAGGCCGCCGAGCAGGTGGGCAGCCGGGTCGCGGAGTCGATCCGAAGGACGCTCGAGCGGATCGCGGCGACGGGGGTGTTGTTGCTCATCCTGGAGGATCTGCACTGGTCGGATCCCGCCACCCGCCATCTCATCGAGTCGCTTCAGGGCGTCGCGCGACCGTCCTCCCTCTGCCTGCTGGTCACCTTCCAGCCGGATGAGCTGCACCGGCGACACCCGGCTCGAGACTTCCTCTCCGGGCTGATGCGCGCGCCCGGTGCCCACGTCATACAGCCGGCACCCCTCTCGGGAGTGGAACTGGCCGAGCTATGCCATGCGCTCGAGGGCGAGCGGCCCTCGGGCAGCTCGCTGGCCGCCCTCTCGGAAGGCTCGGGCGGGAATCCGTTGCTGGCGGTGCAGCTGATCACGGCGCGCCGCGCCCTGGCCGGGCTGCGGCTCTCGGATCCGTTCGACGAGGTGCTGGGCGCCCGGCTCGACGCCCTCTCGCCTGGGGCGCTGCGCTCCGTCCGACTGCTGGCCGCTGCGCGCCGCCCGCTGCCTCGAGCGACCTGCCTGGGTTTGGCGCTGCCCGAGGGGCACCTGTCCGGCTCGGCCGTCAACGAGGCCATCGACAGCGGGCTGCTGGTCGAGCGCGCCGGGCGCACGGGTCTCGGTATCGCCCATGAGCTCTATGCCGAGGGTATCGAGGCTCTTTGCCTGCCGCCGGAACGACACGCCTTCCATGCCGCTCTGGCGGGCTCAGCGGAGCTGCCGTCTGCCGAGGCGGCCTGGCACTGGGCGGCCGCCTCCCGTACGGTGGCGGCGCGCGCGTCACACCTGGCGGCCGGTCTGGCCGCCGAGCGCCTGGATCCCGGCGAGACGGCACTGTTGCACTATCAGAGCGCGCTGGAGCTGGGCGATCCGCTCGGGGAGGGCTCCGACCGAGCGGTCGATCTGGCCGCCACCCTGGCGGCGGCCGCGCGGGCGGCGGCTGTGGGCGGCTCGTTCCGTCGCGCGGCGGCCCTGATCCGCCGAGCCATCGACTCGCGGCCCCGACGGCAGCGAACCTCGCCGCGCACGGGGAGCATCCGTGAGGCCGCCTTGACCGACGCCCAGCGCCAGGCTCGACGAGACGACTCTCTGCGGCTGGCCGAGCTGTATACGCAGTTGGGTCGCTACCGGTGGGATGGCGGCGACCTGGTGGGCGGCATCGCGGCACTGCACGAGGCGCTCGAGATGATGCCTGCCGAGCCCAGCCCGGGCCGGGCGCGGGCGCTGGCGGTGCTGGCGCAGCATCTGATGATCGACGGCCGGTTCCAGGAGAGTGCCGCCCTCGCCAGGGAGGCCCGGGCGGTAGCCGCACGGACGGAGCCACCCGCGCTTCCTGAAGCGGGCCACGCGACGTGCACCCTGGGCGTGGACACCGCCTACCTGGGCGAGCCAGACCGTGGCCTGGCGCTCCTGGAGGAGGCCACCGACGTCGCCCGCCGCACCGGCCGGCTGGACGATCTCATGCGTGCCTACGCCAACCGGACCACCCTGCTCGACCTCGATTCGCGGCGGGAAGCGGCGCTCGCCGTGGTCAATAAGGGCATCCGCGATGCGCGCGACGCCGGGCTCGGTGACACATATGGTGCGTTCCTGCGTGGCAACGCGGCGGACATCCTGTTCATGCTCGGTCGCTGGGAAGAATCGGAGGTGGAGTGCCGGGCAGGCCTGGCCGGCCGGCCGGCCGGCGTAGCCTGGTTCAGCCCCATCCTCTACCTCGGCCTGGTGTTGGTCGAGTCTCGTGCCGACGAGGAAGCCACTCGCCTGGTGGGCCGCACGCTGCTCCAGTTGGAACAGGTGCCGGCGGGTCAATGGACGGCCCTGGTGCTGCGCACGGCAGTCAGCCTGCTGCTGTGGCGGGGTCAGGCGGATGAAGCGGTCACCGTCGCGACCGCGGCCTGGGACCGCGTCATGGAGACCGGCGATGCCGGGCAGATCGCGCTGGCCGCCTCGACCTGCCTGGAAGCGGCCGCCACGCTCACGGAGGTCGGCCGTCAGGCGCGCGACTATCCGGCCGTCGCGCGGGCGGGAGGACTGGCTGGTCGTGCGCTGCCTGACTCGGAGCGGGCCGTCGCGGCTAGCGCGCTTCCCCCGACGCTCGGTGCGCGGCGTGAAGCGGAACTCCACCTCGAGACAGCGCGAGCGCAGCTGGCCCGGCTGCGCGGGCGCCCTTCTGCTGCCCGCTGGGCGCGTGTGGCCGACGGCTGGGCGGCTGTCCCGGTGCCCTATCAGGTGGCCAAGGCTCGCTGGTGGCAGGCACTCGCGCTACTACAGGCTGGCGAAGGCCGCGAGCCTGCACGACGGCCGTTACAGGAAGCGTGGCAGATCGCCAGCGAGTTGCCCGCTCAACCTCTGCGCCGCGCCTTGGCCGACCTCGCCCGCAGGGCGCGCATCGACCTGCCGGGCGCCTCCGGCCTGGCCAGGCCGGCACCGCCCTCCACCCGCATCGTGCCCGATCGCGCCGTGGACGAGGGGCCCTTCCTCCCGCGCGGGATCGGCGAGCGGCAGATGCTGTCGGTCAGTCCAGGCCCCGCAGCCTCCGATCGGTCCACCACGGCGCGGGCCATCGGCCAACGGCTCGGCTCGCCTGAAGGGACCAACGGCCTCGGTCGCTTCGGCCTCAGTCCCCGTGAGTTGGAGGTGCTGTGGGTTCTCACGGAGGGACGCTCCAACCGCGAGATCGGCGAACGGCTCTTCATCAGCGATCGAACGGTCGGCGTGCATGTGCGCCGCATCCTGGCCAAGCTGGGGGTCTCCGGCAGGGTCGAGGCGGCGGGCATCGCCATCAGGTCCGGCATGCTGCCCGGCCCGGACGCGGATGGACCGACGGGTACGCCAGCGGGTGCGGGCGAGCCGACCGGCGCGGACCAGCCTTGACCGTGCCCCAGGGCGACCCCACGCTGCATACCGCAGAATGCCGGGCATGAAGATCAACGCCTTGTCTCATGCTCGAGCCCTGCTCCTGGCCGGCGTCGCCAGTCTCGTCCTGGCCGCCTGCGGCAGCCAGGGCAGCGCCGGCTCCGACTGGACCGTCCATCCGCCCGAGCCGGCACCGTCAGGCAGTCCCGGGGGATCCCCCGGGCAGAGCCCGGCCGGATCTCCGGGCGGCAGCCCAGCCGCCTCGCCGGGTGGCACTCCGGCGGGATCGCCCGGCGGCAGCCCAGCCGCCTCGCCGGGTGGCAGCCAGGCAACCGGTGACGGGACCATCGGCCTGACCGAGACCATGGCCGTGCAGATCCTGCGGGACGGCGAGCAGGTGTCGGAGATCGCTCTGACGGAGGGTGAGACGTACACCTTCGAGATCACCAACGAAGGCGGGCTCGAGCACAACTTCTACATCGGCCCCCCCGAGCAGCTCCAGGCCAACGATGTCGCGGAGCTGCCCGGCGTGCCCAACTTCACCGACGGCACGCAGGCGTTCGAGTACACCGCCACGGCGGAGACGGCCGGCCTGGAGTTCGCCTGCACCGTGCCCGGTCACTACGGGCCGATGCACGGAGCGTTGGTCGTGGAGCCGTAGCGGCCCAGATCGTCAGTCGGCCCGCTTCGAGAGGAGGTCCCGACGCTGTAGCTCACGGCGCAGCTCATCGAGCGCCGGTAGCACCAGGTGTGCTCCGGCGGCCAGCAGGGTCTCTGCCGAAGCGGCACCCGTCGGCACAGCGATGGCCACCATCGCAGCCGCCCGCGCCGCGCGCATGTCCCAGGTCGCGTCGCCCACATACCAGCAGCGGCGGCTCGAGAGGCCCAGACGCTCGGCCGTGTGCAACAGGAGGTCGGGCGCTGGCTTCGCCTGCGCCACGTTGGATCCGTCCACGATGTGCGCGTCCGGCCCGATGCCCAGGGCACCGATAGAGGCGGTGACCTGCGCCGCCCGGCTGGAAGTCGCGATGGCCCAGGGCAAGTCGGAAGCAGTGAGCGCGTGCAGGAGCTCGACCGCTCCCGGCAGGGGCTGGGGGTCCACGTTGATCCGGTCGAAGCGCTCGCCGGCGCGGCGATCGATGGCCTCCGCTCGATCCTCTGACAGCTGGCGCCCGCCTACCTCGGCCACCTCGATGGCAAGGCGCTTGCCGTCGGCCCCGATGAGGCCCGCCAGGTGGTTGCGGTCGACTTCGAAGCCGAGCTCCTGGAAGGTGAGCAGCCAGGCTTCGATGCGCGCGCCGACGGTATCGACGAGCGTCCCGTCAAGGTCGAAGATGACCCCCTCGGGCTGGGGCAGATCGGCCGGACCGGCAGCCCGGATATCGGTCACCCCGGAAGGGTAGTCGCTGCAGGCCGGCTCATCCGGTCGCGCGCGTGGCACGAACCGCAGGGAGAAGGGAGCACGCCATCGGACACTCCGTCGTCCACCAGGTCTTCGTCATCATCGTCCTCGGGCTTCGTGCTGGCCAGTCCATTCATCGCGGCCCTGCTCCAGCGACGGAGCTTGCTGGGTCCGCAGGGCTCGAAGGTCGGCCTTGATCGCTGGCTGGTGCTGCCGGTGGCCACCCTTTCGCTGGGCGTGGGCATGATCCACGCCGCGGTGGTGGGCGATCACTTCCGGGAAGAGACGCTCTCGGGGGTGTTCTTCGTGATGGTCGCCGTCTTCCACCTCGGCTGGGGCGTGCTGTTCGCGAGGCGACCACAGGTCGGGCTGGCCGCCCTGGGGCTGTTGGTCAACGCCACCGTCGTCGCCACATGGCTCGTGACGCGAACGGTGGGCCTGCCCTTCGGTGCGCACCCCGGCGTCCCGGAACCGATCGCCACGCCCGACCTCCTGGCTACGCTCTTCGAGTCGCTCATCGTGGCCGGCACGGCGGCCCTGGCGCTGCCCTTCCTGCGGAACATGGCGAAGAGGTCGCGCTACCTCGTGGCGAGCGCCGATCTGGGCGTGGTCATGGCCCTCATCGTCATCACCATGGTGGTCAGCTACGCGCTGGTCGACATCTCGGTCAATGGCGGGCACGGCGCCCTGATGGATCAGGCGGGGGCCGCGCCGCCCTGAGCCTGCCCGCCCTGACCCTGCCGACCGGGCGCGGCGCTCAGCTCGCGCCGCAGGGCCTCCGCATCGTTGACCGGCTGGCGACAGGTGAAGCCTCGACAGACATAGGCCGTCGGCTTGCCATCGCGCATCGTTCGGTCGTGCAGCAGCGGCACCGCGCTGTCGTCCGGCGCCGCGCTGGCGGCCACCACCTGTCGCGGCTGGAAGCCCTCCGCGGTGACCGTCAGAAGCGCAGCCGTTCCGGGAGCCTCCGGCGACCCAACGATGGCCACCTCGTCGATGGGTCCCCCGGCCAGGTCCGCTGCGATGAGCCACTGGGCGAATGCCGTGGGATAGAGCTGCGCCACGGAAGCGACGAGCGCCAGCGTCGCCTCAGCGGCCGATCGGTAGCGCGCCTCGCCGGTGAACGCGTGGAGTCGGAGCAGGACGGTCGCGGCCATGGCGTTGCCCGACGGGAGCGCGTTGTCCTGGAGGCCCTTGGGACGCGTGACCAGCCGCTCCGCGTCGTCGGCGGTGTCGAAGAAACCTCCTGCCGGGTCGCGGAAGTGGTTCAGCACGACCTCCATCAGCTCCCGCGCGGCCACGAACCAGCGTTCGTCGAAGGTCGCCTCGTAGAGTGCCAGGAGGCCCTCGGCGAGATGGGTGTGGTCTTCCAGGACGCCGTCGCCCGTGGCTCGACCGTCCTTCCAGGAGCGCTTGAGGCGACCGCCCGGACCGCCCAGTCCGGCCAGGATGGCCTCCGCGGCGGTGACCGCTGACTCTCGATAGACCGACGCCCGAGCCGCGTCCCCCTGTGCTTCCACGGCGCGCGCGGCCTCGGCGAGGGCGGCTATGGCCAGCCCGTTCCAGGCGGCCAAAGCCTTGAGGTCGCGAGCTGGCTGCGGGCGTGAGCGGCGGCGCTCCAGGAGCCGATCGCGGGCCTCCGCCAGCGCCGTGGCGATCTCCTCGGGGCGCAGCCCGAAACGCCCTGCGAGCTCCGCATCGCTGCGCACCCGCTGGAGGATCGTGACGCCCTCCCAGTTGCCCTCGTCCGTGACGCCATGGGCCGCTGCGAAGAGCGGCGCGTCCTCCTCCAGGACCTCGCGTATCTCGGCCGCCCGCCACACGTAGGTGGCTCCCTCGACGCCTTCCGTATCGGCGTCCTCGCTGGCGGCGAAAGCGCCGTCGGGCGTGGTGAGGTTGACGCGCAGGTAGTCGAGGGTAGTCCTCGTCACATCTCCGTAAAGCGGATCTCCGGTGAGCTGCCAGGCGTGAAGATAGACGCGTGCCAGCTGCGCGTTGTCGTAGAGCATCTTCTCGAAGTGCGGCACCAGCCAGGCAGGATCGGTGGCATACCGGGCGAAACCGCCTCCCAGGTGATCGTGGATCCCGCCGGCGGCCATGCGATCCAGCGATCGGCGGGCCACCGCCAGCGAACGCGCATCACCCGAGCGCACATGGTGACGAAGCAGGGCTTCGATGGCCATCGACTGCGGGAACTTGGGCGCGCGACCCCAGCCCCCGTTGGCCTGGTCGAAGCCCCGCTCCAGCTCGGCTGCCGCCGGATCAAGCATCCAGGCTGAAACGTCTCTTGGGCCGGGAGCACTCTCGGCGTTGACCGCCGCCGCGCGGGCCGATGCATCGATGGCCTCCACCAGGCGATCACCCGCTGTCTCGACGGCCGCACGGTCGGCCGTCCAGGCTCGCTGCACCGCGTCCAGCACCTCGCGAAAGCTGGGCATGCCGTGGCGCCGCTCGTCGGGGAAGTACGTGCCGCCGTAGAACGGCCGCCCGTCGGGTGTCAGGAAGACGCTCATCGGCCAGCCGCCCTGCCCTGTCATGGCCTGCACGGCGTCCATGTACACGGCGTCCAGGTCCGGTCTCTCCTCCCGGTCCACCTTGACGGGCACGAAGTCGCGGTTGAGCTGCTCGGCGGTCGCCGGATCCTCGAACGACTCGCGCTCCATGACGTGGCACCAGTGGCACGCGGCATAGCCGATAGAGAGGAAGATGGGCTTGGCCTCTTCCCGGGCTCGTGTCAGCGCCTCGGCTCCCCAGGGGTACCAATCGACCGGGTTGTGAGCGTGCTGCAGCAGGTATGGGCTGGTCTCTGCGGCCAGGCGGTTGGTGTGGAGGGCCCCCTCCGACGATGCGGGCATGGTGTGATGGTATGACCCGGACGGGCGGTCAGGCCGAAGGCGTTCCGCAGTTCGGGCAGAACTTGGCGTCGGCCGTCAGCTGGGTGCCGCAACTCGCGCAGGCCTTCGGCTGGGGTGCGGCGGCACCGCAATCCGGACAGAACTTCATGCCGGCCGCCAGCGCGGTCCCGCAGCTCGCGCAGGTGCTCGGGCCAGCGGCCGCGGCAGGGGAGGTTCCCGGCTGCGTCATCTGGGACCCGCAGTGGGGGCAGAACCTGGTGCCGGCCGGCGCCTTGGTGCCATCGGTCGGACAGGTGGCCTGACCGGCTTCCGCCTGGGCCGCCGCGTTGGCCATGCCCTTCTGGATAGCGCCGGTCACGCCGAAGGCATCGGCGATGCCCTTCCAGGCCTGCGCCGCCTGCTGCGCCTTTGCCGCTTCCACCTCGGCGGCCCTGGGCGAGTCCTCGTCGCAGAAGCCGGCCGGTTCGTCGAAGTCGGGGATGCACACGATCTGGCGACAGGTGGGGCACTCGCGAAAGAACTGACGGGTCTGGTCCCACGCGCTCTGGAGCTCCTGGGGACTCATGTCCGTGCGATAACGGTCGTTCTCGACCTCGTTGGCCGCCGAGGCGCCGACGATCGGGATGTTGCGCAGGAAGCCGCCCAGGGCGCCGCGCTGCACGTTCTCCTTGATGGTCGTGCCGATGCTGGGGTTGCTGCGGTACTCACGCTCGTCGCGATCGCAGTAGAAGATCGCGTAGGGCCCCATGCCGTCGTTCGAGATGTCGTAGCGGGGCATGGGACTCGGTTCCATGTCTCGTGTCCTCCCTCACCTGGCTGCGGTGACGATCCACGGTCGACTTCTGCCCGTGCCAGACGCGCATCATACGAAGGGCGACGCACCGTACGAGCGACACGACGGGGCGCACGCCTCGCGACGCTCCGCGCGCGACAGGCTCAGAGGTTCGAGGCCATTGCCGCCAATTGCACGCGGGTCGAGGCCCCGAGCTTGGCACCGATGAAGTCGTCGCCCAGATCGAGGTGGGCGGAGGGCCGCACACCATCGCCGTTGGTGAGGGCGGAGTCTGGGTGACGAACCGGTACAACTTGACGATGAGCCACATCGATCCAGGATCGAACCAAGTCGTTGCAACCGTCGCGGGCACCGGCCTCGGTCCTTCCGTGGGCGTTGCCACCGGCAGCGGCTCCGTGTGGGTGGCCCATCCCGACGGCATCGCGCGGGTCGATCCCACGACCGACGAGATCGCGGACATCCTTGACGTACCTGTGGGGCCGTACTATGACATCGTGCATGTCGATGGCGACCTTTGGGTGTCGCGTATCGGGGCGGGGCTGATGCGAGTCCGGATCGCTCCTTAGACCGAGCGTTGGCCGCTCGACCCTAGGCTCGAGGCGGCTGACCGTGCCGACAGGTGAAGGCACACGCGCCGACGTGCATACGCATGTGACGCCCTGACGAGCAGCGACAGGCAGCGAGCCGTAGATGCGTGCCGGGGGGAGGCCCAGCGACGGGTCGTTTGGAGCGACATCGAATG
>Ga0136615_10000081_pt1 | contig 36081 bp, 29 predicted proteins | sample AntDrymUQ2882206_2_FD_106647 | JGI IMG/M metagenome (GOLD analysis project Ga0136615, IMG submission 106647) | Polar desert sand microbial communities from Dry Valleys, Antarctica - metaG UQ288 (22.06) | ecosystem: Environmental > Terrestrial > Soil > Desert | place: Antarctica: Dry Valley... | reverse complement strand
TCACACCACCCTCGCCGCCCAACCGAACCTCGACCGCGCGGAGGTCGCCGAGACCGCTACCGTCTGACCGTCATCCCATCCGGATCGCCGACCAAAGTTCCACGACGATCCGGACAACCTCCGCCCACACCGGGCATTCTGCTGCACTCCGGGCACCCTCGCACGCGCCAGCGCTACACGGCTGGCCATGAGCTCGGACATCATGTTTTTGAGCACGCGGCTGAGGTCGATGTCGATCTCGAGGGTGCTCTTCAGCGGGGCAATGTCGATCGCTGGCCCGATGACGAGAAGGAGGCCGAGGCCTTCGGTGCTTGGTTTCTCATGCCCCGACGGCTCATCCGCCAGGGACTACGTGACCTCGGTATCGGCGACAAGCCCTCCGACCCGCTTGACGTATACGCGCTGTCGCTGTGGTTGGGCACGAGCTACACCGCGACCGCCCGCCAACTGGCGGCGGTGCGTCTCGTCGACTACGACACGTCCCAGCGCTGGGCCAAGGTCCAGCCGCGCACGGTCAAGCAAGCTCTGGCCGGCGAGATGGTTCCCGACGACCTGCACAACGATGTCTGGTGGCTTGACGCCCGCCACCACCGCCAGCCGATCGACGCCCGGCCCGGCGACCGGCTAATCATCACGCTCGACGAGATCCCCGGCTCGGGCTATACATGGCGTTTTACCGAGCGGCCCTACGAGCTGCGTCTGCTGGCCGACTCCTACGCCGACGCGTGGGAGCCCGACCTCCACTCTCAGCCGGACATTGAGGCCGATCTGGTCGGCGGGTCGCAGCCGCGCTCGCTGGCGCTCGAAGTCGATCCAGAAGCCACCTTGGGCGTTCACCGCCTCGCGCTGTCCAAGGACCAGCCGTGGCAGCCGGGCTCGGCCGTCGAGGACTTCGAGCTGCTGCTCTCCGTCAACCCGCGGCTGCACGGCATCCAGGTCCCTGAAGACGAGCTGGCACTGACTGGCTAGGTCCTGCCGTGATCGATCACCGCCCCGCCCAAACCCCGGTACGCCACCAGGGGGATCGTCCCACCTGCGTCGCCTTCGCCGTCAGCGCCGCCCACGAGTGGCACGCCGCCGACAGCGTCGTGCGCTCCACCGAGGACGCGATGTGGGCCGCCCACCAGGTCAACGACGTCCCCGGACGCGAGGAGACCACCGTCTCCTGGGCGCTCGAGGGCCTCGACCGCCACCAGCACAGCGTCGAGGTAGCGTGGCCCTACGGCCTGCCGCCCTGGGCTTCCGGACGTCCCGTCGCGGCGCTTGATAGCGCAAATCGCCGGCCACTCCCGATGTGGCGCGACCTCGGCGCCGTCTTCTTCGACACGGTCACCGGCGCGCTTGACAGCGGGCGCCCGCCGGTGCTCACCCTCCGCGTCGTCGCCGCCGCTTGGTATCACGCCGGCGAGGTCGTTGATGCCGAGCCGAACCTCAAGACTCCGGGCAACCACGCCGTCCTCGCGGTCGGCGCCCTCGAAGCGCCCGACCGACTGATCGTCAAGAACTCCTGGGGTCCCGCGTGGGGCGCCGCGGGCTATGGCTACGTCACCCGCCGCTACTACGACTGCTACGCGTTGCGCGCGCACATTCTGGAGACACCATGACGATCATCGACGACCGCTACATCGTTGCCTCGAACCTGTCCGAGGGCTGGCTTGACGCTGTGCGCGTCGTCGAGCAGACCCCGAAGTACAAAGCCGTCCATCTGCTCATCCGAGTCCTTGATCCGGTCGCGGAGGATTCCGCCATCCGTGCTGCAGCCCAGGGCCTGATCGACGCCCACAGGAGCGAGCTGCCGGACATCGAGACGACGCGTAACACGATCTTCCCCGCGGCGTGGGCGAAACGTCATCCCGATCCCGAGGATCTCGCCGCCTACTACCGCGAGCGCTACACCAAAGACGGTCTACTCGGCTTTAACAACAACAACCGCGGGACCTACTTCGGACGCATCGTTGCCTACCCGCGCGGCGACGGTGAGGACCCGGCCGACCAGCTCAGCGACACCGTCCGCAAGCTCCACGACGAGCTCGCCTATCCCGGCGGGAAGAGTTCCCGCTACGAGATCAACATCTACAGCGAGCGCAAGGACCGAAACCCTCTGAGCTTCCCATGCCTAGCGCACCTCTCCGTGCACCTGCACGACGGCCAGCTGCACATGCAGGCGGTCTACCGCAACGAGTCGCTTGTCGCCCGCGCCTACGGCAACTACCTGGGCCTCGGTGAGCTACAGGCCTACATGGCTGACCAGGTCGGCGTGAAGGTCGGAGAACTGCTCATGACCATCGGCCACGTCGAGCTGGACGCCGGCAAGCGAGCGGTTCGCGCGCTGCTGGCCCAGTTCGAGTAGCGATAGCAGCGCCCCGCCCCCGGGTCGCAAGCCGCAAACACCGCGTCTGACGCCCGCCTCGCAGCGCGCGTCCGGGATGGCTGAGATGCTGGGCTCATGGAGCCCACCTCCCGTCCAGACGTCTTTGACGCCTACTGGCGCTTCGCCGCCGAGCGCCAGCGGATCTTTGACCTACGCGCGCGCGATCAGCCTGGGCCGTGGACGGATGACCCGATCCTGCGCCAGTACAAGTTCTGTAACCCCTTCCGCGCTTCCGATCGCGTCTCGCAGTACCTCATCTCGCAGGTCATCTACGGGCCCTACGGACAAGATCTCGACGCCGAGGACGTGTTCTTGCGCATCGTACTGTTCCGCCTGTTCTCCAAGGAGCGCACGTGGGAGGCGCTCGAGCAGGTCACCGGCGGTGTGCGCCGCGACACCCTCGACGTAGACAGGCTCGGTCGCGTGCTTGACGACCTACGGCGTGGTGGGCCGATCTACACGGCCGCGTTCATCCTGTGTGCCCACGACGCCTATGGCCACAAGGCCAAGCACCGCAACCACCTCGAGCTCGTCCGGCGAATGTTCGCTCCCGGCGCGCTCGGTGCTGACCTCGCGGCGGCCAAGAGCCTCGGTCAGGTCTACGACGCGCTGCAGTCCTGGCCAATGATCGGCGCCTTCATGGGCTACCAGCTCGCTGTCGATCTCAACTACACCGAGGAGCTGAAGTTCGACGAAGATGATTTCACCGTGCCTGGACCCGGCGCAGTGCGCGGCCTACACAAGGTCTTCAGCGACTTCGCCGGACACTCTGCTCCACAGCTGATCATGCGAATGGTCGACCGCCAGGAGACCGAGTTCGACCGCCTCGGTCTCGAATGGCATGGCCTCTTTGGACGGCGATTGCACGCCATCGACTGCCAGGGTCTCTTCTGTGAGACCGACAAATACGCGCGCGCCGCGTTCCCCGAGCTCACGAGCAACCGGGTACGCATCAAACAGGAGTTCCGCAACCCAAAGCCGCGACTCGATCTCTTCTATCCCCCCAAGTGGGGGCTCAACCATCGCCTACCCAGCCATCGCGAAACCACTGATCACCTCGGACAGCTCACGCTCGACGACGCCCCCCCACGGCTCATCCACCGGGACCTGCCCGACCGGCGTGCTCCCGCTGCCGGGCCTTCGACGCTGTTTGATCCGGAGTTCATCCCAGGGCTCGGCTGACGTATGCCATCGCTCGCCCGAGAGGAGCCGGCCGGCCGCGAGGCGATCCTCCTCCTCCTCGAACGGCTGCATCGCCACAAGGACGCCGCCTACGGGGACGCCTGGAGAAGGCGCGGCGAAGTGATCGCGATCTTCGCGAACATGGCACGCAAGTATGACCGGCTGCTCATCGCATTCACCGAGGACCGCGCGGCATCAACGGAGCCGCTGGGGGACACGGTCGCCGACCTATGCGTCTACGCCGGGAAGTACCTGACGTGGATCGCTGACGAGCATCCCGCGGAGCTCGATCGAGCTGGCCTTCCTGTAAAGTCAGCGGATATCAGCGCGGCGCGTGGGGCCGATGCTCTTCGTGATGTCCTAGCGGCACTACGCGACGTGCCGGCGGACGCGCCCAACGACGCTGACGCCGCCTGGGCCCGCATCCAGAGTTCGTTCTCGGCACTGGAACAGGCGCTTCTGGCGCAGGCCACCCTTGGCGCTGGGCCAGAGAACCTTCTCACCTACCCGAGTAAGGCGCAGCTCGCGTGGAGGCTCAGCCAGGACTCCACCTCGCTGCTCGTTTATCTCGAGGAGCGTGATCCGGCGTCTCTCGGGAAGCTGCGCGACGAAGTCGCCGCCATGGATGCGGCTAACGCATGACCGACGCGTTCACCGAGGAACTCGTGGCGCGCACGCTCTCTCACGTCACCCAGCGCAACACCCAGCGCATTGCACTGCTCGGCTGGACTGCCGCCGCCCTCGCGGCCGGTCAGGCGTTGGCCGCGGTTGGCCTCGCGAACCAAGTCATCGGCGTCTTCGATGTCGATCCGCCCGACGGTTCGGCTGCCTTGCCCCTTGCCGATCTCGCTGGCACCGAGCACGACCTGCTCGTCGTCTGTGTAGACGCGACGAAGGGCGAGATGCTGCTCGCCTACCGCGACCAAGCGCGTGAACGCCAATCTCCTCCCGGTGTCGTCCTCGCTGGCACCGCTCATCTGGCCTATACCGACTCCGACTTCGCGGAGCTCAACGCGCCGGCGCTCGTGCCCTCGTACGCCACAGGGTCTCCATACACCCGCGAGCATCTCTTCCAGTGCCTGCGGGCCGCCGCCGCGAACGGAATGCGGGGGGCGATCGTCGAGTTCGGAGCGTTCAAGGGAGGCACGACCGCCTGGCTCGCACGAGCCGCGTCGCATCTCGGCCTCCACGGCTGCCGCGTGATCGGCTTCGACAGCTGGGCGGGCTTCCCGCCGCGCCGGTCGGTTCTCGACCTATACCAACACCCGCGCTGCGTCTTCACTGACTTGGATGCCGTCCGCGCCTACGTCGAGCCGTTCGGCGTGCAGCTCATCGCTGGCGACATCGCCGAGACGCACGCCGCACTCGAGAGCGAACCGCTACTGCTTTGCTTCTTCGACACCGACAACTACAGCCCAGCGCGTGCCGCCCTTGAACTCTGCGCGCGTCAGCTGGTGGTCGGCGGCAGCATCGTCTTTGATCACGTCGCGACGACGTCCGATTACATAGAGACGCTAGGCGAGCGGATCGCCGCCTACGAGGTACTCGCGCCGGCTGGCTTCTTGCACCTGCACGGCACCGGTGTCTTCACCAAGATCGCTTGATACTCAATCGCTGCCAGCGACGGGCTCCTCGAACTCAATCCTGCGGGCAACCAGGTCGAGGTGCAGCGTGCCGCCGCGGTGAGCCTGCAGCGGTCGCCACACCTCATACGAGCGCAGGATCGCGTGCTCCCACTCATGCGCAGTGCGTTCACGCACCTCGAAGCCCGACACGAGCCGCCGAATCGTCGTCAGCAGCGAGAAGTCCACGTGCTTGACGCCGTCGAGGAACCGGACGTCGCGCGCGTAGTCAAAAACGAACGCGGAAACGGCCTCCTCGATGGCGATTGCCCTGCCGGCGTCCTCGACCTCGCGCACCTTCGGACTGCTTTCGCGCCGTCGCTTGAAGAAGTACCGCGCGATCGGTGACCACCCCAGCAACGCCGCATACGTGAGATGGAACGCATCGTGAAAGCGATAGCCGTCGTCTTCGTACGCGTTGTCGCTGAGCCGATCGCCGAGCTGATTTCCATCTCCGTCGTACAGGCGCACCATCGTCTTGTCCTCCTCGACGCCTTCGACGAAGCGCACAGACACTTGGCGCGGCAGACGCTCAGCTTCGGGAAAATCGTCGTCGAGCAACATCAGGGATAGCGTGCCGCCATCGCTGGGCCAGCGCCCGCGGATCTTGCGCAGGTTCCGCTCCGCGATGTCGTCGAGGTCGAAGCCGAGCTTCTCGGCGAGGTTGGCGACGTACCACAGCACGTCGCCAAGTTCGTCAGACATCTCGTGGGAGAACAACGCGTAGGCGTCCTCGTCGCGGAGGCGCTTCTTAACGTGCCGGACCAGTGAACCGATCTCGGAGCTCAAGCCGATGACGGGGAACAGCAGGGCACCCTCGTCGTTACGTCCCGGTCGCTGATCGGTGCGATTGGCCTCGCGCTGGAACTCGTTGAGGTCCACCGCATAAGCGTAGGCGCGCGGCGCGAGTACCACCAACAACCGCTCTAAGCGTGCGCCTGCAGACCCTCCGAGGGACGGCGCTCGCGAGAGGGTGGAGCACACCGATCGACCGGTCGCTGCAGATGCAGGCGAAGGCCGTGATCGCCGAACTGCATCTCTCGCTAACCGATCTGCTGTCGGCGCGCGCGGAGCATGGGCATGATCTCCACCTGCGAGATGCCCTACGGCCGGGCCTGCTTACCTCTGGCGTTTGCTCAGGACACGCCGCTCGAGCCGTTGCTCGACGGCCGGCCCTGTCGACGTACTCAATCAGCGTCACGTCCGACGATGTCGCGGCCCCTGCTGCGATGCCGCCGCTGTGGACCTTGCCGATGCCGCGCCGGGCCTTGTCGACGACGATGAAGCAGCGGAAGTTGTCGCTCACGGGGGCGTTGGAGTACACGCCCGTCGTCGCGTCACGAGCCAGTGGCCCGTCGGCAGCGCGACGCTGGCGACGTCGACGTAGGAGCGGCGGCGAGGTCGGGGCGCGCGGCCGACTCCTCGCGCGTGTGCACGACGATGTTGCCGGCCCCGGTCGGTCCGGCAAGTCCCGCGGGCCCGATCGTCCGCGCGAGCCGCGGATGCCGCGTGGGCTCGGCGCGAGATCGCTGCGGCGGGTCGACGCCGTGCGCACCTTGCTCGGCGTCACGGCATTGATGCTCAGGTACGCGTCGCGACGGAGTTCGCGGCAGCTTGAGCGTCGCGTACGACGTTCCGCCGAGCGCGACGAACACCGCGATCGTCGCTATGACGTTCGCGTACCCGCCCCGCATTCGCTGCATGCTGCCTCCTCGCCGACGACGCTGGTGCGGTCATGCTCGCCCCCTTCGTCGTCCGCACCCGTCTGTCATGCTGCCGTTGCAAGACCACGTGCGTGCGGCGCGATTTCGGGTCTGCCTCGCTAGGTTCTTGCCCCATGTCTGCCTCTGAGCGACACATCCGCGCACGTCATCTGCCTGCCCTCCGCGGCCGGCAGCAGCGCCAGCCGAGCGCGACTCCGGCGCGCTCCGCCGAGCGTCCGCCGGACGCTCGCAACGTCATCGAGTTTCGCAACGTCTGCATGCACTATCCGGCCGGCGACATCGGCCTGGACGGGGCGACGTTCAACGTCCGCCGCGGCGAGTTTCTGTTCATCGTCGGCTCGACCGGCTCGGGCAAGTCGACGATCATGCGCCTGCTCATCAAGGAGCGCGAGCCGACGTCTGGCTCGATCCGCGTGGCGGGCCGCAACCTCGCCGAGATGGAGCACAACAAGGTCCCGTACTACCGCCGCAACATCGGCGTGGTGTTCCAGGACTTCAAGCTGCTGCCCAACCGCACCGTGTACGACAACGTCGCCTACGCGCTGTCGGCGACCGGTGCGCGCCGCAAGGAGATCCGCGCCAAGGTGCCCGACGTGCTGCGCCTGACCGGCCTGTCGACAAAGCTGCACAACTACCCCGACCAGCTGTCGGGCGGCGAGCAGCAGCGCGTCGCCGTCGCGCGCGCGTTCGTGAACCACCCGCCGCTGCTGCTGGCCGACGAGCCGACCGGCAACCTCGACCCGCACACGTCGCTGGGGATCATGCAGCTGCTGTACCGGATCTATCGCGCCGGCACGACGGTGCTCGTCGCGACGCACGACTCGCACATGGTCGATCGCATGCGCCGCCGCGTCATCGAGCTGCGTGGCGGGCAGATCATCCGCGACGAGGCCAGCGGCCTGTACGCCCAGCGCGACCAGACGACCGACGAGTTCTCCGACATGCTCGACCACGCCTACGGCCAGCTCGGTCGCGACCAGCCGCAGGGCTGGGACGCGCCCCGGCGCGACCAGCCGACGACCGAGTGGAACCGGGGCGCCGGGCACACGACGGAGTTCGACGCGCCGCCCCGCGGCGGCGACGGCTGGCACAACTACTAAGGCATGAACTTCCCCTTCTTCATCCGCGAGGTCACGCGCTCGCTGCGCCGCGACGCCGGACCGCCGTTCGCCGCGATGGCCTCCGTGCTCGTCACGATGCTCGTCCTCGGCGTCTTCATCCCGATCGTGCAGGCGACCAACGGCGCCGCGAACGAGGTTCGCGGAAAGGTCCTGGTCGACGTCTTCCTCAAGACGACGGCGACCAAGGCCGACGCCGAGCGCGTCCGCCAGCAGCTCACGCAGGACACGCCGCATGTCGGCAACGTGGTGTTCGTCTCCAAGGCCGCGGCGTACGCGAAGGAGAAGAAGCAGAACCCCGAGGCCTACGAGCTGCTCGGCACCAACCCGCTGCCCGACACCTTCCGCGTCACGCCCGACTCGCCCGGCAACATCGACAAGCTGCGCGACGCGCTGGCGCCCGCGACGGCCAGCGGCGAGCGTTCGGTCATCGACCCCGCGATCGACGAGGTCAAGAACCGCCGCGACGAGACGAACAAGATCCTCGCTGGCACGAAGGTCGTCAAGCTCAGCATCGGCTTCCTCGCGGCGCTGCTAATCCTCGCGTCGGTGCTGCTGATCTCCAACACGATCCGCCTGTCGCTGCTGGCCCGCCGCCGCGAGGTCGCCGTCATGAAGCTCGTCGGCGCGACGGACTGGTTCATCCGCTGGCCGTTCGTCATCGAGGGGATCATCGTCGGCGCGATGGGCGGGGTGATGGCGATCCTGCTGCTGCTCGTCGCGAAGGTCGCCTTCATCGATCCCTTCAAGCAGGAGTTCTCGCTGATCACCGCGACGGACACCGTGAACTTCGGGGCGCTGGTCGCGATCCTGCTGGTCGCGAGCGTGGCCGTCTCCGCGGCCGGCTCCGGGCTGTCGCTGCGCCGCTTCCTGCGGGTGTAGCGGTCCATCAGCGCCTCACGACGCGGGCGCGCCGGACGCCGGGCGCGGCTGCCGCTCGAGCGCGGCGGCGACGAGCGCGGCCATCCGCGCGCAGGCGTGGCGGGCGAAGCGCCGCTGCTCGCGCCGGCCGACGAGCCGCAGGCCGAGCCGGATGATGGGGTTGCCGACCTTGGCCCGGCGCGAGACGACGTGGATGCGAAACTCGACGGCGCCGTCGTCGAGCCACTTCCAGACGGCGAAGTCCATCCGGCCGCGCTCGAGATGGCCTTCGAGCGTGCCGTAGCTCCAGCCCCAGACGCGGACGGGGCGGGCCGCGACGGTGCGCGCCTCGTCGACGACCCCGCGCACGCGGCAGCCCGCGAAGAAGCGCAGCGGGCCGAAGCGGGCCTGCAGGAGCATGTTGCGGTCGGCGAGGTCGTGGGCCGGGTCGAACACGGCGCGCACGATCTTCGGGTCGGCGAACGCGTAGTCGCGCATCAGCTGCTGGGCGATCTCGAAGCTGGCACCCGGGACCGGTTCGCCGGGCGGCTCGGCCGGGAGCGGCTGGCGGTAGTCGTCGACGTGCCAGCCGTCGTGCGCGCCGGCGCCGGCCAGCTCGGCGGGGTCGAAGTTCAGCGGCCGTCCGGCGAGGTCGGCGAGGGCGCGCTGGGCGCGCGGCGTCGCGGCGAGGCGCTCATCGAGCATGGGCGAGGTCGCCGAGGTCGGCGGGGTCGACGCGCCGCGTCGTGATGTCGATGCGCCCGTCGCGCGTGCCGCCGGAGAGCTTGATGAGCCGCTCGAGGACCGACGTCCACATGTGCAGCTGCACCTCCTTGTTGATCGGCAGGCGATCGAAGAGCAGGTTGGACACCCGGTCGCCGCCGCGCGCCCACGCCTCGATGCGCACCTCCAGGCGCCCGGGGCCGAGATCCTCGGCGCTGAAGCGGATCCGTCCGGCCTCGAGGTGGCCGTCGAGCGTCACGAGGCCGAAGCCGTTGTCGGTGATCTCGACGACGCGCACCGGGCCGTCCCAGGGGCCGGGCATGCGCACGGTGAACTCGTCGCCGACGCGCAGCACGCCCTCCTCGCCGCGCAGCTTCACGAAGCTGACGAGCGCCCTCGGCGCGGCACGGTCGGGCACGCCCGCGAAGGCACCGATCAGCTCCTCGCCGGCGCGCTCGGCGTCGCGGATCCGCACGACGTAGCAGCGGTGCATGAGCGGGCCGAAGCCGTCCTCGACGCCCTGGTGCTCGCTGCGGTCGGTGTCGGGCGGCAGCGGCGGCGGTGCGTCCTGCGGCACGCAGCCGGCCTCCTCGCGGCGGTCCATCGGGGTCGTGCGCCACAGGTAGTCCCAACCGGTCTTCAGGACGCCGAGCGGCCAGCGCGCCGCGGTCGCGGCGCGGCGGGAGATCGTCAGGGACCGCGGCATCCTGGCGCAGTACCCACCGCATGGGGGTGATCACCCCGGGGAAGAAGGTCGTGGCATGTTCACATCGATGCTCACGCGGGCGGGCCTGCGCAGCGACCACCTCCAGGTCCTGTCGATGGGCGCCGTCGCGCTGTGCATCGCGCTGTGGATGCGCGCCAAGACCTTCGATCAAGACGAGCGCGGCAACGCCGAGCGCCGCGCGCTCTTCGTCGGCCTGTGGCCGCCGACGTTCTGGCTCATCGGCGACTCGCTCGAGCGCCGCGAGCGCCGCCGACGCTGGCGCTGACCGGCCCGACTACCTTGTAGTGCCTCGTGCCCTCGCGCCTGCCCAGCCTCAAGGCCGTGCTGATCGTGCTCGTGCCGTGCATGCTCGTGCTCGGGATCTGGCTCGGCGCCCATCCGCGTTTCCTGCCCGGTCCGGTCGCCGACGCACTCGCCGGATCGGAGGATCGCCGCGTCACGCTCGACGCCCTGGACACGATCCACGACAAGTACTACCGGCCGGTCCAGCGCGGAACGCTGTCCGACGCGGCGATCGCCGGCGCCGTCAAGAACCTTGACGATCGCTTTTCGGCCTACTTCTCTCCCAACGAGTATGGGCAGTTCCAGGATTCCCTCGACAACGAGTTCTCCGGCGTCGGCACGGCCGTGCGTGGCGTCGACGACGGCCTGCGCATCCAGACCGTCTATCCCGGCTCGCCCGCGCAGAAGGCGAGCCTGCGGGTCGGTGACGTCGTCACGCAGGCCAACGGCCGCAAGCTTGCCGGGCTCTCGGACGAGAAGGCGATCGCGCTCGTCAAGGGACCCGAGGGGACCCCGGTGACGCTGACGATCCGCCGCGGCAAGCGGACGTTCAAGCGGCGCCTCACACGCGCGCGCATCAGCGTGCCGGTCGTCAGCTCGCGGCTGGCCAGCGCCGGCGGCACGCGCGCGGCGTACATCGCGCTGTCGACGTTCGGCCCGCGCACGGCGCACGTGGAGATGAACGAGGCGATCCGTCGCGCCAAGCGGCGCAACGCGAAGGGGATCGTGTTCGACCTGCGCGGCAACGGCGGCGGCCTCGTCACCGAGGCGCAGCTGATCGCGAGCATGTTCATCAGCGATGGCCCGATCGTCACCACGCGCGGCCGCGCGGTCCCTGACCGCACGCTCGACGCCGTCGGCCAGCCGGTCGCCGGCAAGCTTCCGACGGTCGTCCTCGTCGACGGCGGGACCGCGTCGGCGTCGGAGATCGTCGCCGGGGCGCTGCAGGACACCAAACGCGCCAGGCTCGTCGGGGTCAAGACGTTCGGCAAGGGCGTCTTCCAGGAGATCCTGCCGCTCGACAACGGCGGCGCGCTGGACATCACCGTCGGGCAGTACTTCCTGCCCAGCGGGCGCAACCTCGGTGGCGCGGGGACCAGCCGCGGCGCTGGCCTCAAGCCCGACGTGCGCGCGCGGGACGATCCCGACACCAAACCCGACGAGGCCCTTGACGAGGCGCTCGACGTCCTGGCGGGTGAGCTGTGACCCCGCGCCGCCGCTACGCCGAGTCACGCGCGGGTCCGCGCAGCCGGGGCTCGCCGTGAGCAAGCGACAGGCCGCGGCCAAGCCCAAGCGCAGGCGTCCGCCGCCGGCGAAGGCCGACGGCGCCGGCCGCGCCGCGCGCGGCCGCGAACAGCCGACCGGCGAGGGGATCGTCGCGACGGTCGACAAGCGCGGGCGCTTCCACGTCGCCGAGCCGTTCTTCGAACGCGGCGGGCGGATGGTGCTCGACCGCGATACGCGCGCACGTGTCGGCGACCTCGTGCTCGTGCGCCCCGCGACACGCGCGGGCGGGCACGCGCGGATCGTGCGCAGCCTGGGCCGGCCGGACGTCGCGTCCGACGTCCTCGAGGCGCTGATGCTCGATCGCGGTCTGCGCCGGCGCTTCGATCCTGCCGTCGAGCGTGCGGCACGCAAGGCCCGGGACACGGGGGTGGGCGGGAATGGCTTCGAGGTCGCCCGCCGCGACCTCACGGCGCTGCCGACGTTCACGATCGATCCCGTTACGGCCCGCGACTTCGACGACGCGATCTCCGCCGAGCGGCGCGACGACGGCAGCACGCGGATCTGGATCCACATCGCCGACGTCAGCGCCTACGTGCGCCCGGGCTCGCTCGTCGATCGTGAGGCGGCGCGGCGCGGGACGAGCGTCTACGTTCCCGGTCGCGTCGAGCCGATGCTGCCCGAGGCGCTGTCGAACGACGCCTGCTCGCTCGTGCCCTTCCAGGACCGCGCGGCGGTCACCGTCGAGCTCGACTTCGCCGGCGCCGACGTCAGGCGCGCGCAGTTCTACCGCTCGACGATCCGCTCGGACGCGCGCCTGGACTACGAGCAGGTCGACCGCGTGTTCGGCGAGGAGGAGGAGGCCGCCGAGCCCTGGACGACGCCGCTGGCGGCCGCGCGCGCGGTCGCCCACGCGCTGCAGGAGCGCCGGCTCGAGCAGAACGCGCTCGAGCTCGAGACGAGCGAGCCCGAGTTCGCCTTCGATCACGGAGGCCACGTCGCCGAGTCGCGCCCGAGCGCCCAGACCGAGTCGCACCGGCTCATCGAGCACCTGATGATCGCCGCCAACGAGCAGGTCGCACAGCTGCTCTCCGAGCGCGCGGTGCCGACGCTCTACCGCGTGCACGAGCAGCCTGACAGCGAGAAGGCGCTGCGGCTCGTCGAGCAGCTGGCGTCGCTGGACGTCCCGACGCCGCCCGTACGCGAGCACATGACACCGGCGCAGGCCGCCGCGGTCATCGCCGCCTGCTCGCGGGCGGTCGTGCAGCACATCGAGCGCGCCGGCCACGGCCGCGACGCGCTGACCTTCCTCGTGCTGCGCGCGCTCAAGCAGGCCTACTACAGCCCGCAGAACCTCGGCCACGCCGGGCTGGGCCTGACGCACTACACGCACTTCACGTCGCCGATCCGGCGCTATCCGGACCTCGTCGCCCACCGCGCGCTGCTCTCGGCGGTCGGCGCGGGGGAGCAGGCGCCGCGCGCGTCCGAGCTGGAGGAGATCGGTGCGTGGTCGTCGTCGCGCGAGCGCGACGCGATGGCGATCGAGCGCATGGCGGACCGCGTCGCGCGCGCCTTCCTGCTCGAACGCGAGCTGTTCGAGAACGGCTTTGACCAGCGGTTCGACGGCGAGGTCACGGGCCTGATCGGCGCCGGCGCGTTCGTGCGCTTCGCCGGCGGCCACGAAGGGCTGCTGCCGGTGCGACGGCTGCGCGGCGACTGGTGGGAGCTCAACGAGGAGGCCACGATCCTGACCGGCGAGCGCACAGGCCAGACGATCCGCCTCGGCGATCCCGTGCGGGTGAAGGTCGAGCGGGTCGAGACGGCGCGCGGGCGCGTCGATCTCGTGCCGGTCGAGCCCGAGCCCGAGACCTGAGCGCGGCCGGCCGCGCGCCGCGCGCTCAGCGCGCGGTGGCGTAACGCTTCGCGACGGTCCGGCCGTGCCGCGTGAGCGTGGCGGTCACCGTGACGCCGGGCAGCTTGAGACCGATCGTCTTCGGAACCACGCACACGAGGTTCAGGCGCGAGATCGTGGTGGGGATGCGCGCCGTGCACGTCGCCGAGCCGCGTTTGCGGACGACCATCGAGCAGGAGCCGAAGGGCAGGCCGTCGCGCTTCATCGTGAAGCGCACGCGTCCGCTCTGCGCGGACGAGACGACCGCGATCAGCGAGCGGCCGTGGCGCCCGAGCCGGATCTTCGACAGGCCGTGCTTGGGCACGGGCGGCGCCTTCAGCCCCGGGGCGGCGCGGCGGCGCGGCTTGACGCGGATGCGGATCTTCACCTGGCCGCTGGCGCCTGTCGCGCTGCGCGCGCTGATCGTGACGATGCCACCGCGTGGAACGGACGCGGGCGCCCGGTAGACGCCGCTGGCGGAGATCCTGCCCGCTGCGCTGCTCCCCGCCGTGGCGGTCCAGGTCACGCCCTGTTCGACGCCCGGCCCGGTGGCGCGCAGGCGCGTCGTGCTCGACGTGTAGACCGAGCGCGGGGCGCCGGAGATGCCGAGCGCGCTGTCGCCGCTGCCCACGGACTGGGGCTGGATTGCGCCCTGTGCCGAGCCCGCGACGGTGAGCGTCACCGCGGCGCTGGGCGGGGTGCGCGGAAACGGGCTCGACGCGTCGCGTGCCGCGACGGTGAACGTGTCCGCCCCGCTGAAGCCCGGCCTGGGCGTGTAGCGCACCTGACTGCCGGAGAACCACGTTCCCGCCGGTTGGTCGAGCGTCCCGCCGGCCGGCGGTGTGACGATCTGGAACTGCCGCGGCCCGGGCAACCCCCTGTACACGTCGTCGAACGTCGTCGCGGCGAGCGTGATCGGCGTCGAGCCGAGGGCGGAAACCGTCCCGACGGCGACGGGATCGGCGCGGTGGCCGTTGACGATCGACATGTCGCTGTGGTAGGCGCCCGCGTTGCCCTCGTCGCTCTCCTCGATGACGCCGTCGGGATCGGCGTCGGAACGCAGCCAGTAGCGCCCCGGCGCGACGTCGGAGATGTCGACCCATTGAAACGCGAGGCCGGAGCCGTAGACGTCGCGCCAGCCGGCGGACACGCCCATGACGACGCTCGGCGCTTGGTCATTCCCCGAAGCACAGAAGGTGGGTGAGGTGTATTCGCGCCGGCCGGCCCAGCCGTCGACCGGCTCGGAGTCCTCCAAGCAGAAGCCGACCTTCTGGACTGGTGCGACCTCCACGGACCGGTCCTCCGACCACAGCGAGTAGCGCATCGCGTGCATCAGATGCCAGTGCCGGTGCTCGTCGTTGGTCTCGTAGAAGAGCGACGGCGCCGGCGTGTGGGCGATGTCCTGGAAGCCGCCGACGCTGTCGTACACGCGCTGGCGCACCGTGCCCATGACGCGGTTGGAAGGGTTCGAGCCGCGGATCTCCAGCGCCCCCCGTCCCGCGTTGTGGACGAAGCCGTCGAGTCGCAGCAGCAGCCGCGAGCCCTGCCCGTCGTCCTGGACGTCGGGTGGCCCGTCGGGCACGGGCGGATCGGCCACGACGTCGGGCAGCACCGGCGCGGCGACCGCCGCGGGTGCTCCGGCGGCCGCGCAGGCGAGCGCTCCGAGCAGGACCAAGCCGGTCACGACGAAGTCTTGGCGGCCGTGCTGGGAACGAAGACGTCGCATCATCCGATGCAGTATCCCCGCTCGGCCGGTCGATACGCCCGCCAAACGTCTAGTACGTCCGTCCAGGGACTCGGACGTCCGTCCAGGGCCTGGTCGCACCAGAATTCGGGCGGGCGCCGGGGCTGCTACGCCGGCGTCCGCTGCGCCCGGCGCGCGTCGACGACGCCGCGGATCTCGTCCCAGTCGACGTCCTTGAAGTTGTGCATCGGGCAGAACTTCGGCCCGCACATCGAGCAGAACTCGGCCGACTTGAAGTAGTCGTCGCCGAGCGTCTCGTCGTGCATCGCCTGCGCGGTCTCGGGGTCCAACGAGAGCGCGAACTGCTCGCGCCAGTCGAAGTCGAAGCGCGCCTTGGAGAGCCTGCGGTCCCACTGCGCGGCGCGGCGGTCGCCGCGCGCCAGGTCGGCCGCGTGGGCCGCGATGCGATAGGCGATCAGCCCCTGCTTGACGTCCTCGGCGTTGGGCAGGCCGAGGTGCTCCTTGGGCGTGACGTAGCAGAGCATCGACGTGCCGTGCCAGCCGACGATCGCCGCGCCGATGGCCGAGGTGATGTGGTCATAGCCCGGCGCGATGTCGGTCACGAGCGGGCCGAGCGTGTAGAAGGGCGCCTCCTGGCAGACCTCCTGCTGGCGGCGCACGTTCATCTCCAGCTGGTCGAGCGGCACGTGGCCCGGGCCCTCGATCATGACCTGCACGTCGCGCGCCCACGCGCGCTGGGTCAGCTCGCCGAGCGTGTCGAGCTCGGCGAACTGTGCCGCGTCGGAGGCGTCGGCGATCGAGCCGGGGCGCAGGCCGTCCCCGAGCGACAGCGAGACGTCGTGCTCGCGGCAGATCTCGAGGATGTCGTCGAAGTGCTCGAAGAGCGGGTTCTCGCGCTTGTGGTGGACCATCCAGCGCGCCAGCAGGCCGCCGCCGCGCGAGACGATGCCGGTCACGCGGTGCTGGCAGAGCGGCAGGTGCTCGAGCAGCACGCCGGCGTGGATCGTCATGTAGTCGACGCCCTGGCGCGCCTGGCGCTCGATCGTCGCGAGCAGCAGCTCGGCCGTGAGCTCCTCGGCGTGGCGCAGGGCCTCCATCGCCTGGTAGATCGGGACGGTCCCGATCGGCACGGCGGCGACGTCGAGGATCGCTTGGCGCGTCTCGTCGATGCGCTTGCCCGTCGACAGGTCCATGACCGTGTCGGCGCCCCAGCGCTCGGCGAGGCCGAGCTTGTCGACCTCCTCCTGCAGCGACGAGGTCGTCGGCGAGTTGCCGATGTTCGCGTTGATCTTCACGCGCGCCTTGAGGCCGATCGCCATCGGGTCGAGGGCGTCGTGGTGGACATTGGCCGGAATGATCATCCGGCCGCGGGCGACCTCGGCGCGGACAAGCTCGGGGGAAAGCTGCTCGCGCTCGGCGACGCGCTGCATCTCCGGTGACACGGTTCCCCGGCGGGCGAGCTGCATCTGCGTGCGGCAGGTCACGTCGGACCCGAATTCGGTGCGCGTGCGCATGAGATCTCCCTTCGCTGGCATGACCCAGATCAGGTTCGTCGGGTCGGCGCTAGTCTGCGCCCTCTCAGCCCCTCCGGCAGGGACCCCCCGGATGTGTGTGAGCGCTGAACGCTACAGGTCGGGCTGGCCGAGCAGGTGCGCCGCTGCGCCGGTCAGGCCTTGGAGCCGACCGACTCGACGGCGCCCTCGTGGCGCATCCGCGGCAGCCAGCTCAGACCATGGGGGAGGTACCAGTTGGCCTCGCCGAGGAGCTTCATCGTCGCCGGCAGCAGCACCGCCCGCACGATCGTCGCGTCGATCAGGATCGCGGCGGCGAGGCCGACACCCATCTGCTTGAACTCGATCGCGCTCAGCGTCGCGAAGATCGCGAACACCGCGACCATCACGACCGCCGCGCTCGTCACGACGCCCGCCGTCTGCCGGACGCCATGGAACACGGCGTCGCCGGTGCTCATCCCGCGGTCCACCGCCTCGCGGATCCGGCTGAGGATGAAGACGTGGTAGTCCATCGACAGGCCGAACAGGATCACGAACAGAAACAGCGGCAGCCAGGACGTCACGCCGCCGATCGACGCGAAGCCGAGCAGGCCCTCGCCGTGTCCGTCCTGGAAGACGAGCTTCAGCACGCCGTAGGACGCGGCCACCGACAGCAGGTTCAGCACGATCGCGACCGCCGGGATGACGATCGACCGGAACGTCACGAGCAGCAGCAGGAACGTCATGCCCAGGACGAAGCCGAAGACGAGCGGCAGGTGGGACTTCATCGTGTCGTTGAAGTCCTTCGAGCCGGCCGTCATGCCGGTGACGTTCACCTGCGCGCCGCTCGCGCCCATCGTCTGCGGGATGACGTCCTCGCGCAGCCGCGCGAGCGCGGCCTCCGACGCGGCGTCGGTGCCGTTGCCCGCGAGCGGGATGTCCACGATCGCCAGCGTGTGGTCCGGGTTGGTCGTGACCGTGACGGGCTGGCCCAGACCCGGGGTCGTCGCGGCCTTCGCCTTCAGCGCCTCGATGCCGGACTGCACGGCGGGGGCGCGCACGTCGCCGGCCTGGACGGCGACGGCGGCCGGTTCCGAGCCGCCGGGGAACGCCGCCTCCAGGCGGTCGTAGGTCTGCATGATCGGCAGCGACCGCGGCAGGCCCGCGACGCCGGGGTTGATCGTGTGCAGGCCCAGCGCGGGAATCGCGAGCGCCACCAGCAGCCCACCGGCGACGACGATCGAGACGACCGGCCGAGCCAGCACGCGCGCGAGGATCGCTCCCCAGACACGCGACTCGCCCTTGGTGCGATGGCGCAGGCCAGAGATGTACGGGACGCGGCCCTTCTCCGTCCAGCCCTTGCGGCCGAGGAAGGAGAGCATCGCCGGCAGGACGGTCAGCGAACCGACGATCGCGACGGCGACGACGAGGATCGTCCCGACGGCGAAGGACTCGAAGACCGCGTTGCCGGCGAGGAACATCCCCGCCATCGCGACCATCACCGTCAGGCCGGAGACGAGCACGGCGCGCCCGGACGTCGCGGCCGCGGCGTTGAGTGCCGCCTCCGGCGAGCGACCGGCGTCGCGCTCCTCCATCTCGCGGCGCACGTAGAACATGCAGTAGTCGACGCCGACGGCGAGGCCGACGAGCAGCACGACCGACGAGATCGACTCGTCGAGCGGCATGAGCTGGCTGATCGGGCCGAGCAGGCCGATCGTCCCCATGACCGCCGTGACCGCGAGCAGCAGCGGCAGGCCGGCGGCGACGAGCGCCCCGAACGCGACGATCAGGATGATCAGCGTGATCGGCAGCGAGAGATACTCAGCCCGCTGGAAGTCCTCGTCGAACGCCTTGGAGAGCGCCTTGTCGGCGCTCGCGCCACCGAACTGCTCGATGCGCACGTCGGGGTTGGCGCGCGCCGCGGCGGCGGTGGCGGCGAGCGTCGCGTCGACGCGGTCCCGCGCTTTCTCGTCCTCGCCGGCGATCTCGAAGGTCACGAGAACCGAGCGGCCGTCCTTGGACACCAGGCCCTCGTTGCCGGCCTGCAGCGGCGACGTCACCTCACTGACGTGCGGCGTCGCCTGCAGGCGACGTACGACGTCCTGCACGGCCTCGTGTGTCCGCGGATCGCCGGCGGTGGTGCCGCGGACGCCCTGCACGAGCACCTGCTCCCCGGTCTGCTTGGGAAAACCGGCCGCGGCGATCGCCTCGTCCGCGACGCGGGACTGGCCGTTGCCGGAGTCCTCGCGGTCGAGCTGCTGCTGACCGATCGCGCCGCCCGCGACGGTCGCGATGATGACGAACGCCAGCCAGCCGAGGATCGCCTGCTTGCGATGTTGCGCACTCCAGCGGCCGGCGCGGGCGGCGAGATTGTGTTGCACGGGGGGCTCCTTCGGGGTCGTCTGCACCATTGCGTGTCAGCCTGCCGCCGTGCGGGGGCGCCGTCGATGTGGCGACCTGGCGTGTTCGCGGTGGGGTTAACCACCCCCTCCCGGTTCGAGTCCGTCCAGGCGGGCCCAACCTCGGGGTAACCCCACCTCGAGCCCGGTTGCCTGCCGGTTAGGCGGCCGCGGCACGCTCGCCTACGGTTGCCGTCATGCCGTCCGCCCTGCGCCGCCCATCCCTCTCCCAGGCGTGGAGAGACCTGCTGTACCTCAGCGCCGCGCTGCCGATCGGCATCGGGTGGTTCGTGGTGCTCATCACGGGGCTGGCGGTCGGGATCTCGACGGCGATCGTCATGGTCGGCTTCGTGGTCCTCGCCGTCACGCTGCTGCTGTCACACCTGGGGGCCAACATCGAACGCGAGCGCGCGGCGCTTGCGCTCGGCGCGCCGATCGCGCGGCTGCCGCAGCGCGCGACCCGCGACAGCCTGCTCAAGCGGATCGGCCGCTTCCTGCGCGACCGCGCGACGTGGAAGGAACTCGCGTTCCTGCTCCTGCTCGGTCCGCTCGGCACCCTGCTCGGTACGGCCGCGCTCGGGCTCTGGGGCGCCGTCGTCGCGCTCGCGATCGCACCCGCGGTCCAGCCCGCGTCGCCCGACGGCTCGCCGCTGCACGATCTCGGCTTCGCGTTGTCGCTGCTCGGCCCGCTCGCCGCCGTCGTGGTCGCGCTCGCCGCCGTGACCGGCACGCGCGCACTTTCGGCCGGCCTCGGCGCGCTGGCCTCCGTGCTGCTCGCGCCCGACGAGCACGAGCAGCTCGTCGCCCGCGTGAGCGAGCTCGAGACGACGCGCGCGGGCGCCGTCGAGTCCTCCGACGCGCGCCTGCGGCGGATCGAGCGCGACCTGCACGACGGCGCCCAGCACCGGCTCGCGTTCATCGCGATGGAGCTCGGACGCGCGCGGGCGAAGCTCGCCGACGATCCCGACGGCGCCGACGTCCTGCTGGCGGGCGCGCACGAGGAGTCCAAGCGGGCGATGGCCGAACTGCGCGACCTCGTGCGCGGGATCCATCCGTCGGTGCTCACCGACCGCGGCCTCGACGCGGCGATCTCCGGCATCGGAGAGCGCTGCCCGATACCGGTCGACGTCACGGTCGACGTGGCGACGCGCCCGCCCGCGGCGCAGGAGACGGCGGCCTACTACGTCGTCGCGGAGTCGCTGACCAACGTGACGCGCCACAGCGGCGCGGCGCGTGCGGCCGTCGATGTCGCGCTGCGCGACGGCCGCCTCGTCGTCATCGTCTCCGACGACGGCCGCGGCGGCGCGGCCGGCGCGCCGGGCTCGGGCCTCGAGGGGCTGCGCCAGCGCCTCGAGGCGCTGGACGGCACGCTGACCATCGACAGCCCGCCCGGCGGACCCACCGAAATCCGAGCGGAGCTGCCATGCGCATCGTGATCGCCGAGGACCTCGTGCTGCTGCGCGAGGGACTCGCCTCCCTGCTCACCGACGCCGGCCACGAGGTTGTCGGCGCCGCGGGCGACGGCGATGCCCTACTGGAGCTCGTCGCCGACAAGGCGCCGGACCTCGCGATCATCGACGTGCGGATGCCGCCGACGCAGGCCGACGAGGGCATCCTCGCCGCGCTCGAGATCCGCCGCCGCCATCCGCGCGTCGCGGTCCTGATCCTCAGCCAGTACGTCGAGGAGCGCTACGCGAGCGAGCTGCTGAGCGGTGGCAGCCAGGGCGTCGGCTACGTGCTCAAGGAGCGCGTCGCCGACCTCGCCGACTTCCTCGCGGCGGTCCACCGCGTCGGCATCGGCGGGACGGCGATCGACACGGAGGTCGTCTCGCAGCTGCTCGGCCGCCGGCGGCGCGCCGACGTGCTCGGCGAGCTGACCCCGCGCGAGCACGAAGCGCTCGCGCTGATGGCCGAGGGCCACACGAACGCCGCCATCGCCGAGCGGATGACCGTGACCCCGGGGGCCGTCGAGAAGCACATCGGCAACGTCTTCATGAAGCTCGGCCTGCCCCAGACCGATGCCCACCATCGCCGCGTACTCGCCGTCCTCACCTACCTCGGAGTCTGAGAATGCCGACGCTCACCCAGCCCGCGCCGCCGCCACCGCAGGCGCCGCACCGCACCGATCCGGCGCTGCGCCGGCTGCTGGCCGCGCTCGCTGCGATCTTCGCGCTGGGCGGCGTGCTCTCGGGCGCGCTGTTCCTGCTAGAGCTCGTCTCGCGCGATGTCGAGACGGTCCACACGACCTACCGCGGCGTGACCAGCGTGCGGCTCGACACCGGCGCGGGCGACGTGTCGGTCGTCCAGGGCGCGCGTGGCACGCCGGTGCGCGTGACGGCCCGGATCACGCGCAGCTTCAACACGCCGGAGCGCACCGACAACGTGCGCGCCGGCGTCCTCACGCTGGGCGGCAACTGCAGCGGATGGCTCGGCGACTGCGGCGTCGACTACGACATCACCGTCCCGCCGGGCACGCGCGTCGACGCCGACGTCGGCTCGGGCGACGTGCGCCTCACGGGGCTGCGGACGCGCAGCCCGCTCGTCGTCCGCGGCGGCTCGGGCGACCTCGACCTGCGCGACGTCAGCGCCCCGGCGGTCGACCTGCGCGTCGGTTCGGGCAACATCGTGGCCGACCTGGCGCGCAGCCCGCTGGTCAGCGTCGAGCTCGGGTCGGGCGATCTGGCGCTCGCGCTCGAGGGCACGCCCAAGCGGGTGCGGGCGTCCACCGGCTCGGGCGACATCGAGCTCATGGTGCCCGCCGCGCCGAGCTACCGGATCGACACCGACACCGGCAGCGGCGACGTGACGGCCGACGAGGCGCTCGTGCACGACGACCGCTCGCCGCGCCTGCTCTCGGTCTCGACCGGTTCGGGCGACGTCGACCTGCGCGCCGGGCCGTAGGTGAGCAGCTCGGCCGGCCGGGGCCGTATCGTGCGTCGCGGGATGTAGAACTCAGGCGTCGAGCGAGGGGAGACCGGTGAGAGGCAGGATCACGGTTGCCGCTGTGGCGACGGTCTCGCTCGCCATCGCAGCCGGCGCGAGCGCAGGCAGGGTCGAGTCGAGCCGGCTGAGCGTCGCCGCCGCGGCGGTCAAGCGTGTGCCCAACGAGGTTGGCAAGAACCACCAGAGGGCGCAGAACCACCTGCAGTCCAAGGGGTTCTTCAATATCCGTGAGCGTGATTGCTCGGGCCGGGGTCGTCTTCTGCTCTTCGATCGCAACTGGAAGGTTCTCCGCCAGAGTCCGCAGGCGGGCGCACGCGTCAGCACCAAGCGCAGAATCACGCTCTGCTCGGTGAAGTACAGCGACTGAGCCCGGTCCTTCGGCGGGACTCGACGGCGCTCGGCCCGCTGGCCAGCGCTGCACGCGTCTGACAAAACGCAGCCGGCGGAGCGCGGACGGACGACCTCAACGTTCCCCGTGATCGCCCATCTCACGCCCCGCCGGCATGCCCCACGGTCATCGGCCGCCCGTCGCGCAACTTGACCCGGCGCGGCCCGAGCCCCGGCCTCGTGGAGTGCGTCGGTGGACGGGCATCGGCGCGGCGAGCAGGTGGAGGTCGGTCGTCGACTCGAGCCGATAGCGGCGGCACACGCCGGCCGCGCCGGACGGCGCGTGCTCGGCGCCGGCGTGTCGTGAAGGTGTTGGCATGGGGCATCTATGCGACACGCTGGCGGCCGCGATGCGATCCGCAGGCCAGCGTGTCGTGAAGGTGTTGGCATGGGGCATCGGCGCGACAAGCTGCGCGCAGGCCGCCCGCAGCCGCCGTCCGACGCGCGCCCCGACGGTGCTTGCCTCATCGCTGCGGTTCGCTGCAGCCGGTACCGCCGCCGTGGCCCCGGTCCTCCGCCCGAGCCCACCAGGCGATCGCGGCACGCGCCTGACCGTAATCCCGGCCGCGATGTCGACCGCGGGCCGGCAGCCCTGTACAGCCGGTCCATATGCGACGCGGGCGGTGCTGCCTAGTGTCGCTGCCGTCAGTCGCCGACCGTCCCACCGCCTGGCAGCGAGCACGTTGCGACCAAGGACGCCCAGCACAGCCGACGAGCATGCGAGCGGCCCCGGCACCGCCGCGGACGCGATCTCGTCGGCGCCCGCGCGCACGGCCACCCACTGCCCCTACTGCTCCCTGCAGTGCGGGATGGAGATCGTGCAGCAGCCCGGCGAGCCGCTGGAGATCGTGCCCAGCGCGTTTCCGACCAACCGCGGCACGATGTGCCAGAAGGGCTGGACGGCCGGCGCGCTGCTCGGACATCCCGACCGGCTCACCACGCCGCTGCTGCGCGACAGCCGCGACGCCGCGCTGCGACCGGCGAGTTGGGATGAGGCGCTGGATCGGGTCGCCGCCGAGCTGCGCGCATGCGCGCAGCGCCACGGACCCGACGCCGTCGGCGTCTTCGGCGGCGGCGGGCTGACGAACGAGAAGGCCTACCAGCTCGGCAAGTTCGCGCGCGTCGCGCTGCGCACGTCGGCGATCGACTACAACGGGCGCTTCTGCATGTCGTCGGCGGCGACCGCGTCGCAGCGCGCCTTCGGCATCGATCGCGGGCTGCCGTTTGCGCTTGCCGACATCGCGCGGACCGGGGCGATCCTGCTCGTCGGCTCCAACCTCGTCGAGACGATGCCGCCGGCGATGGCCTACTTCGACGACCAGCGCATCGCCGGGGGCAAGCTCGTCGTCATCGATCCCCGCGCGACGGTGACCGCACGACGGGCCGACCTGCACCTGCAGCCGATGCCGGGCAGCGATCTCGCGCTCGCCAACGCGCTGCTGCACATCGCGATCAAGGACGGCTTCGTCGACGAGGACTTCGTGCACCAGCGCACGAGCGGCTTCTCCTTCGTCGAGCAGCGCGTCGGCGCCTACTGGCCCGACCGCGTCGAGCGGATGTCCGGGGTGGCGGTGGACGACATGCGCCGCGCGGTGCGGCTGCTCGCCGAGGCGCCGACGGCGATGGTGCTCACCGGCCGCGGCCCCGAGCAGCAGAGCAAGGGCACCGACACGGTGCAGGCGTTCATCAACCTCGCGCTGGCGCTCGGCCACGCCGGCCGGCCGCTCTGCGGCTACGGCTGCCTGACCGGTCAGGGCAACGGGCAGGGCGGGCGCGAGCACGGTCAGAAGGCCGACCAGCTCCCCGGCTACCGGCGCATCGACGATCCGCACGCGCGCCGGCACGTCGCCGGCGTCTGGGGGATCGACCCCGACGACCTGCCCGGGCCCGGGCCTTCGGCCTGGGAGATGCTCGACGCGATGGGCCGCGACGGCGGCGTCCGCGCGCTGCTGGTGATGGGCTCGAACATCGCCGTGTCCGCGCCCGACAGCACGCGCGTGCGGTCGCGGCTCGCGGACCTCGACGCGCTCGTGGTCGGCGACCTGTTCATGTCCGAGACCGCGCGCCTTGCCGATGTGGTCCTGCCGACCACGCAATGGGCCGAGGAGGACGGGACCATGACGAACTTCGAGGGGCGCGTGGTGCTGCGCCGCGCGGCGCTCACGCCGGAGGTACGCAGCGACCTCGAGATTCTCGCGGGCATCGCGCAACGGCTCGGCTGCGGGGAGCGCTTCCCGTCGCAGCCGCGGGCCGTCTTCGACGAGCTGCGCCGCGCGAGCGCCGGCGGGCGTGCCGACTACGCGGGCATCACGTGGGAGCGGATCGCGCGCGAGGACGGCGTCTTCTGGCCGTGCCCGGACGAGCGCCATCCCGGTACCCCGCGTTTGTTCCTGGAGACCTTCGCGACGCCCGACGGACGGGCACGGTTTCTTCCCGTCAGCCACCGCGCGGCCGGCGAGGAGCCCGACGAGGAGTTTCCGCTCTACCTCACGACGGGCCGGACGCTCGTGCACTACCAGTCCGGGACGCAGACGCGGCGCGTCCGGCAACTGCACGACGCCGAGCCGGAGGCGTTCGTGGAGCTGCATCCCGTGCTTGCGCGCCGCATGCGGATCGAGGAGCGCGATCTCGTCGGCCTGCGCACCCGGCGCGGCACGGCGTCCGCGCGGGCACGCCTGACGCCCGACATCCGACCCGACACGCTGTTCATGCCCTTTCACTGGGGTGGCGTGGGTGGGGCGAACCTGCTGACCAACCCCGTACTGGACCCGCACTCCAAGATGCCCGAGTTCAAGGTCTGCGCCGTGCGCATCGAGGACATCGAGGCCGACTCAGGAGGAACCACGCCGTGAGCTCACATCCGCGCCTGCTGCAGGGGATCTACCAGTTCGAGGGCAATGGCCTGCAGACGCCTTCGCTGCTGGATCCTGCCCTGACCTACACCGTCCCGGCGGGCAACGAAGCCCAGTTCGTCTACTTTCGCGGCGGCAACTCCAGCCCCGAGCTCGTCTGCGCGATCGTCATGCGCGACGGCACCCCGATGCGCTACTTCCCGATGGGAGCGCGGGCCAGCACGCACGTCGCGCTACGGGTCGTCGAGGACCTGCTCGCCGAGACCAGGATCGAGATCCATCTCGCCGCACCCGCGGGGACGAGCGGGCATGTGTTCATCGACGTGGGGCTGGTGGAGATCTGAGCCGGGCGGCCCCGCCGGGCCTGTACGTCGTGTCCCGCTGGCCGGCGCCAACGTTGTACATCCAGGCCCGCGCGCTCGCCGCGACGAAGTCCCATCCTCGGGACTGCACACGCAGTTGGCCGAGAAAGGACCCGCCATGACTTCGACCGAAACCGCAGCCACCGCCGCGCCCGAGGCCGCCGAGCGCGCCCCCAGGCAACGGTTGATCGTCATCGGCAACGGCATGGCCGGGGCGCGCACGGTCGAGGAGATCATCGATCGCGGCGGCTCGGAGCTGTTCGCGATCACGATGTTCGGCGACGAGCCGCACGGCAACTACAACCGCATCTCGCTGTCGAACGTCCTCGCGGGCTCGGAGGACCCGGCGGGCATCTTCCTCAACCCGCTGGACTGGTACGAGCACCACGAGATCACGCTGCACACCGGCGTGCGGATCACGAAGATCGACCGCTACGCCAAGACGGTGACGGCCGACGACGGGGCGACCCACGCGTACGACAAGCTGATCATCGCCACGGGTAGCCGGCCGTTCTTTCCGCCGATCAACGGGCTTCGCGATCTCGGCCGGGCGCTGTCGGGCATCTTCGGCTTCCGCACGATGGCCGACACAACCCGAATGCTCGACTGGGCGCGCGGAGCACGCCGGGTGGCCGTGATCGGCGGCGGCCTGCTCGGCCTCGAGGCCGCCCGCGGCCTGCAGGAGCGCGGGCTGGAGGTCCACGTCGTCCACCGCTCCGATCGCCTCATGAACGTCCAGCTCGACGGCCAGGCGGCCGCGATCCTGCGCCGTGGCGTGGAGGAGCTCGGCATCCACGTGCACCTCGAGACGAGCACGACGGAGGTTCTCGGCGCGGACGGTCACGTGACCGGCCTGCGGTTCGGCGACGGCGTGATCCTCGACTGCGACATGGTCGTCGTCACGGCGGGCATCCGGCCCAACGTCGATCTTGCCTCGAGCGCCGGCCTCCACGTCGAGCGCGCCATCGTCGTCGACGACGCGATGCGCGCCCTCGACGAGCCCGACATCTACGTCGTCGGCGAGTGCGCCCAGCATCGCGGGATGATCTACGGCCTCGTGGCACCGCTGTGGGAGCAGGCGGTGGTGCTGGCCGAGCAGATCACGGGCGCGAACCCGCGGGCCGAATACCACGGCTCGAAGCTCGCCACGAAGCTCAAGGTCTCCGGCATCGACCTCGCCACGATGGGGATCGCCGAGCCCGAGCACGACGACGACGAGCTCGTCACCTTCTCCGAGCCCAAGCGCCGCGTCTACAAGACCGTCATCGTGCGCGACGGCAAGCTCGTCGGGGCGACCCTGCTCGGCGACGTCAGCAAGGTGTCCTTCCTCATGCAGGCCTTCGACCGCGGCATGGTGCTGCCGGACGAGCGCGTCTCGCTGCTCTTCGATCTCGGCGCGCCGGCGCCCGCGACGAGCGTCGACGAGCTCCCCGACGACGTCCAGGTCTGCAACTGCAACGGCGTGACGAAGGGCGCGATCCGCCAGTGCGTGCAGGACGGGGCCCGCACGATGAGCGCCGTCGCGGGTGCGACCCGCGCGGGCAGCGGCTGCGGATCGTGCAAGGGCCAGGTGCTCGAGATCCTCGAGTGGGCGGCCGAGGGGCAACTCGAGGAGGACCCCGCCGCGGAGTACTACATCCCGAAGATCCCGCTGGCCAAGCCGGACCTCATCGAGGTCGTGCGCAGCCGTGGCCTGCGCTCGGTCTCGGCGGTCTTCGAGGCGTTCGGCACCGAGCCCGACGACCCGAAGTCCAAGCCCGCGCTCGTGTCGCTGCTGAAGATGGTCTGGGGCGCGGAGTACGAGGACGAGCGCGGCGCGCGCTTCATCAACGACCGCGTGCACGGCAACATCCAGAAGGACGGCACGTTCTCGGTCGTCCCGCGGATCGCCGGTGGCGTCGCGACGGCCGACCAGCTGCGCCGGCTGGCCGACGTCGCCGACCGCTTCGGCGTGCCGATGATCAAGATCACCGGCGGCCAGCGGATCGACCTGATCGGCGTGCGCAAGGAGGACCTGCCGGCGGTCTGGCGCGAGCTCGACATGCCGTCCGGTCACGCCTACGGCAAGAGCTTTCGCACGGTCAAGACCTGTGTCGGCACGGACCACTGCCGCTTCGGCCTGGGCAACAGCACCGAGCTCGGGATCCGCATCGAGGAGCGCTTCGCGGGCCTCGAGAGCCCCGGCAAGCTCAAGCTCGGCGTCGCCGGCTGTCCGCGCAACTGCTCGGAGGCGATGGTCAAGGACATCGGCTGGGTCGCCGTCGAGGGCGGCCGCTGGGAGATGTACGTCGGCGGTGCGGCCGGCGCGCACGTGCGAAAGGGCGACCTGCTGTGCACGGTCGACGACCCGGACACGGCGATGCTGCTGACCGGGCGCTTCATCCAGTACTACCGCGAGAACGCGCGCTGGCTGGAGCGGACGTATGGCTTCATGGAGCGCGTGGGCGTGCAGACGGTGCGCTCAACCGTCGTCGAGGACCGCTACGGCGACGGCGTGCGCCTCGACGCCGAGCTCGAGCGCTCGCTGGCGGCGTATCGCGACCCGTGGCTCGAGGGCCGCGAGCCCGTCACGCCCAACCAGTTTCAGACGGTGATCGAAACGTAACGCCCGCGCGCCGGGACGCCGCGCGTGCTGGGGACGCCGTGCGGGTAGTCGCGGGCGCATGGACCGCACCCCAGGGCGCCGGGCAGATCTCGTTCGCGTGCCGCCGCGAGCGCTCTCGTGAACCCCTCGTCCGCGCCGGCCGAGGTGGCGCTGACCTCGCTGGCGCACGGCGCCGGATGCGGCTGCAAGCTGCCGGCGGCGGCGTTGCTGCCGATCGTGCGCGACCTGCCCCAGCGCGCCGACGAGCGGCTGCTCGTCGGCGCTGGCACCGCCGACGACGCGGCGGTGTTCCGGCTCACCGACGACATCGCGCTCGTGCTGACGATCGACTTCTTCACGCCGATCGTCGACGATCCCTACGACTTCGGCCGGATCGCGGCCGCCAACGCCCTGTCGGACGTGTATGCGATGGGCGGCCGGCCGATCGCGGCGATGAACGTCGTCGCGTTCCCGCTCGAGCAGCTCGGAGCGCGCGTGCTGGGCGAGATCATGCGCGGCGGCGCCGACGTCGCGGCAGCGGCCGGCATCGCGATCGTCGGCGGTCACTCGATCGACGATCGTGAGCCGAAGTACGGGCTCGCGGTGACCGGCGTCGTCGATCCCGGCGCGGTGATCTCCAACGCCGGCGCCCGCGTCGGCGACGCGCTCGTGCTGACCAAGCCGCTCGGCGTCGGCGCCGTCGCGACCGCGCGCAAGCGCGGCCACCGCGACGACGACCTGCTCGCGCGCGCCGTCGCGACGATGGTGGCGCTCAACGACGACGCGGCGGCGGCCGCGCGCGCGGCGGGGGCGCACGCGATGACCGACGTGACGGGCTTCGGGCTGCTCGGCCACCTGCACTCGCTCGCCCGCTCCAGCGGGGTGGCGGCGGTGGTCGACGCGTCGGCCGTGCCGGCGATCGACGGCGCGCTCGCGCTGCTGGGCGAGGGCGACAGCGACGGACTGTCGGGTGGCAGCCGGCGAAACCGCGACTACGCCGAGACCTTCACGACGTTCGCCGGCGCCGTCGGCGAGCCGCGGCGCCGCCTGCTCTGCGACGCGACGACGTCCGGCGGGCTGCTCGTCGCGGTGGCGCCCGAGCGCGCGGGCGCGCTGCCGGGGCCCGTCGTCGGCGAGATCGTGGTGGGCGCGCCAGGCGCGATCACGGTGCGCTGACATGCGCGGCCTTGGAGCGGCCGGGGCCCGGTGGCCCATCCGGTCTTCAAAACCGGCGGGGCGCGGCCGACCGCGCTGGAAGGTTCGACTCCTTCGCCGCTCCGTATGACGGCGTCCGACCGCCTGCGCGCGCTGCCGGCGGTCGACCGGCTGGCGACGGCGGTCGCGCGCGCGGAGCTCGAGGCGCGGCGGGCGGAGCTGCTGGAGGGCGCCAACGACGACGTGGACCTCGTCGAGCGGGCGCGGCGGCGCCTGCGCCCACGGCTGCGGCGCGTGCTGAACGCGACCGGCGTCGTGGTCCACACGAACCTCGGTCGCGCACCGCTGTCCACGCCGGCGCAGGACGCGGTCGCGCGGGTCGCGGTGGGCTACTGCAACCTCGAGCTCGACCTCGTCAGCGGCGAGCGCGGCTCGCGCCACGATCACGTCGCGGAGCTGCTGCAGGAGCTGACCGGCGCGCAGGCGGCGCTCGTCGTCAACAACTGCGCTGCCGCCGTCCTGATCGCGACGGCCGCGCTCGCCGGCGGACGCGAGACGATCGTCTCGCGCGGGCAGCTGATCGAGATCGGCGGCGGCTTCCGGATCCCCGCGATCCTGGAGACGGCCGGCACGCGGCTCGTCGAGGTCGGCACGACGAACCGCACCCGCGTCGCCGACTACGAGGCGGCGGTCGCGGCCGGCGGCGAGCGCGTGGGCGCGATCCTGCGCGCGCACCCGTCGAACTTCCGCACCGTCGGCTTCGTCGAGCACGTCGAGATCGAGCCGCTCTGCGGGCTCGGCGTGCCCGTCATCGACGACGTCGGGTCCGGTGTCCTGGCCGACGACATGGCGCTGCTCGAGGAGGAGCCGGCGGTGCGGCGCTCGCTGCGCGCCGGCGCGGCGCTCGTGGCGTTCTCCGCCGACAAGCTCCTGGGCGGTCCGCAGGCCGGGGTGCTGATCGGGACGCGCGCGGCGGTCGATGCCTGCCGGCGCCACCCGCTCGCCCGGGCGCTGCGCATCGACAAGCTCTCGCTCGCCGCGCTGGAGGCGACCCTCGCGCTGTACCGCGACCCGGACGCCGCGCGGCGCGAGCTGCCGGTGCTCGCGATGCTCGCAGCCGACGAGGAGACGCTCGCGCGGCGCGCGCGCGAGCTGGCGGCGGCGACCGGCGGCGAGGTCGTCGCGGCGACGGCGCGCGTCGGCGGCGGCGCGCTGCCGCTGCTCGAGCTGCGCGGCCCCGCGGTCGCGCTCGACCCGGGCCCGGACGGCGCGGACGCGCTCGCGGCGGCACTGCGGGCGGGCGATCCCGCCCTCGTCGGGCGCATCCACGGTGGCCGGCTGCTGCTGGACCCGCGGACGCTCAGCGACGACGAGGCGCGCGCGGCGGCCCACGTCGTCGGCGCCGTGCGGCCGGCGTGACCGACGCCGGCGTCCCATCCACGCTCGGCACCGCCGGCCACATCGACCACGGCAAGACCGCGCTCGTGCGCGCGCTGACCGGCGTGGACACCGACCGCCTGCCCCAGGAGCAGGCGCGCGGCATGTCGATCGAGCTGGGCTACGCGCCGCTGCGGCTGCCCGGCGCGCGCGAGATCTCGATCGTGGACGTGCCCGGCCACGAGCGCTTTGTGCGCACGATGGTCGCCGGCGCCACCGGGATCGACTTCTTCCTCATGGTCGTGGCCGCCGACGACGGCGTCATGCCGCAGACGCGCGAGCACGCCGCGGTGCTCGCGGCGCTGGGCGTCGGCACGGGCGTCGTCGCGATCACGAAGTGCGACCGCGCGGATCCGGCGCGCGCCGCCGCCGAGGCCGCCAGCCTGCTGCCGGGCGCCGAGGTCGTCGCCTGCTCGGCGCGCTCGGGCGCCGGCGTCGCGGATGTCGCCGCGGCGCTGGAGCGGGTGGCGGCGCGGCTGCCCACGCGTCCCCAGCGTGCCGGCGGCGCGGTGCTGCACGTCGACCGCGCGTTCACGATCCGCGGCGCCGGCACCGTCGTCACCGGGACGCTGTGGTCGGGCGTCGTGCAGCGCGGTGCGGCGCTGGCGCTGCTGCCCGCCGGGCGGCTCGTACGCGTGCGCTCCGTGCAGGTCCACGACGCCGAGGTGCAGCGTGCTCGCGCCGGCCAGCGTGTCGCGCTGAACCTCGCCGGCCTGTCCGTCCGCGACGTCGCGCGCGGCGACGCGCTCGCCGATCCCGCCGCGGGGCTTGAACCGACGCGCATCGTCGACGCCGGGCTGGCGCTGCGGGGCGCGCGCCACGGCGCGCGCGTCATGGTCCATCACGGCACGCGCAGCGCGGCCGCGCGACTCGTCGACCTCGGCGACGGCCTCTGGCAGCTGCGCCTGGAGGCACAGCTGCTCGCGCGGGCGGGGGAGCGGCTCGTGGTGCGCGCCGTGGCGCCGCCCGACACGCTCGGCGGCGGGATCGTGCTCGACCCGCGTGCGCGCCGTCACGGGCGCCGCGCGGACATCGCCGCGCGGCTGCAGCGCCTGCGGGCCGGCGAGCCCGATCCGCCGGCCGCGGGGCCGCCGGTGAAGCCGGCGACGCCCGCGGGGCGACCGGCCGTGTCCGCCAGCGCGCCGCTGAGCCCCGCCGCCGTGCGCCTCGCCGAGCGCCTGCGCGTGGCGGGCCACGAGCCGCCGACGCGCGGTCAGCTCGGCGCCGACGCCGGCGAGCTGCCGGCGCTGCTCGCCGCCGGACAGGCGGTGCGGGTCGGCCGCGACATGTACGCCCACCCCGACGCGCTGGCCGCGGTCGCGCGACGGGTCACAGCGATCATCCACAGCGAGGGCGCGATCACGCTCGCGCGGCTGCGCGACGAGCTTGCCACGTCGCGCCGGTACGCCCAGGCCCTGCTCGAGCAGCTCGACGCCGCGCGCGTCACGCTGCGCCTGCCCGACGATCGCCGCGTGCTGCGTGAGCGTCCACCGGCGCAGGCTCCCGCTCGCGAGATTCGGCCGACCTAGTGGGTCGTCCACAAACGTTGCACCCGAAACGTTCCTGGACGACCACTAGCCAGAGGCGCGCCGGCCGCAGCTCAAGTGCGGTGGCGGGGATGCCGATGCACTTCGCATGAGCCCTCGCGCTTCCCCCGCGAACCCCCGCCCGCGCCCGCGAGCGGCGGACCATCACATCAGGCGCCTGGCGTCTTGATCGGCTCGTTGAGCAGCGCCAGGAGCCTGCTGAGCAGCGACGGTCCCGGCGGATGGCTGTCGCGCCGCATGTTGCCGGTCGCGATCGCGGCGCTGGTGATCCTCGCGTTCCTGCGCTGGCTGGGGGAGTACCACGACCTGTATTCGACCGGCGTCGGGCTGATGCTGATGACGCTCGTCTCGGTCACCATGATCACGGGGTTGGTATGGCATTTCGCTTCGTGCCTTGATCGTGAGGATGTCGCGCGCCGCGCCGCCGCTGCGGAGCTGCGGCGCGGTGCGCGCTACTTCGAGCTCTCGCACGACATGCTGTGCACAGCGGGCTTCGACGGCGTCTTCCGGCAGCTCAACGCGGCGTGGACGACGACGCTCGGCTGGAGCGAGGAAGAGCTGCGCTCACGCCCGTTCGTGGAGTTCGTGCACCCGGATGACCGCGAGCGCACCGAACGTGAGAGCGCCGCCCTGGCCGAAGGTGGGATCACGGTGGACTTCGCCAACCGCTACGCCGCCAAGGACGGCGGCTGGCACTGGATCGACTGGCGGTCGATGGCCAGCCCCGAGGACGGGTTGATCTACGCGTCTGCGCGAGACGTCACCCACCGCAAGGAGGCACAGGCGGCGCTCGAGGCCAGCGAGCGCCAGACCCGTCAGATCCTCGAGACCGCCCATGAGGCCTTCATCTCGATCGACTCCGATGGGCTGATCACCGACTGGAACCCGCAGGCGCAGGCCACGTTCGGCTGGACGCGCGAGCAGGTCCTGGGGCGGCGGCTGAGCCATACGATCGTCCCCAAGTCGCATCGCGAGGCGCACGACCGGGGCATCAAGCGGTGCGTGCAGACCGGGGACGGACCCGTGCTGGGCCAACTCATGGAGCTGCCGGCGCTGCATCGCGACGGGCATGAGTTCACGGTCGAGCTGACGATCTCGCTGATTCGCACGCCGGAGGGCTGCTCGTTCAACGCCTTCCTGCGCGACACCACGCAGCGCAAGGCCGCTGCGGAGCTTGTCGAGCGCCAGCGCCGGCAGATGGCCGAGGCGCAGGCCGTCGGGCACTTCGGCAGCTGGGAGTGGGACATCGTGGCCGACACGATCGAGTGGTCCGACGGGCTGCACCGGCTCTACGGCGAGGAGCCGTCCGACGAGCCCATCACCTTCGACGGGTTCCTCTCGCGCGCGCACCCGGATGACCGCGCCATGGTGCGGGCGCAGATCGAGGCCGCCTTCTCGACCGGCACCGGCTTCTCCTTCGAGCACCGCATCAATCGCGCGGACGGCGCTGTCCGCATCATGCACGCCTATGGCGACGTGGTCGTCAGCGCGGACGGCGTACCCGAGCGAATGAGGGGCACCGGGCAGGACGTCACCGAGCGCCGTGAGGCTGAACGCGCCAAGGACCAGTTCACCTCGGTGGTCAGCCATGAGCTCAGGACGCCGCTGACGTCGATCCGGGGCTCGCTGGGTCTGCTGGAGAGCGGAGCGCTCGGGCCGCTGCCAGAGAAGGGTCAGCGCATGGTGGAAATCGCCGTGAAGAACACCGATCGGCTGGTGCGGCTGATCAACGACATCCTCGACCTCGAGCGCATCGGCTCGCGCGAAGTCGACATGCGCCCTGAGCTCTGCGACGCGCGGGAGCTCATCGAGCAGGCGGCCCAGGGGGTGGCGCAGCTGGCGGCTGACGCAGGCGTGCAGCTCGCGCTCGAGGGCGAGCCGGTGGCGCTGGTCGCGGACCCCGACCGGGTCCTGCAGACGTTGACGAACCTGATCTCCAACGCCGTCAAGTACTCGCCGGCGGACGGCACCGTGCGCCTCTCGTGCGAGCGCCAGGACCAGGAGGTGCTCTTCGCGGTCAGCGACGAGGGCCGTGGCATCCCGGGCGACAAGCTCGAGTCGATCTTCGGCCGCTTCCAGCAGGTCGACGCATCCGACGCGCGCGAGAAGGGCGGCACCGGTCTCGGGCTCGCGATCTGCAAGACGATCGTCGAACACCACGGCGGGCGCATCTGGGCCGCGAGCGACATCGGCGCCGGGAGCACGTTCTCGTTCGTCCTGCCAGCGCAGCCCATCGGCGGCCTGCGGCCATCCGCGCAACCCGCGACCGCGGCCACGATCCTCGTCTGCGATGACGACGCGGCGGTCGTGGAGGTCGTCGCGACGATGCTCGAGCAGCGCGGCTACCGCGTGCTCGCCGCGCACTCCGGCGACCAGGCGCTCGCGTTCGCGCTGGCCGAGCGTCCCGACGCGATCCTGCTCGACCTGCTGATGCCGGGCACGAGTGGCTGGGAGACCGCGGCGGCGCTCAAGCGCCACCCCGAGACCGAGGTCATCCCGATCGTGATCCTCAGCGTGCTCTCGCCAGCAGAGACAGCGCCACCGGGCGCGGGGGCCGCAGACTGGGTGCAGAAGCCGCTCGACGAAGTGGCGCTGTTCGAGGCGCTCGGACGGGCGATCGGCATGCGCGACCGGCCGTTTCAGGTGCTGATCGTCGAGGACGACCCCGACCTCGCGACGGTCCTGATGACCATGTTCGAGCGCCACGGCGTCCAGACGTTCCACGCCGCCGACGGTCGCGCGGCGATCGTGCTCAGCCAGCAGATCATGCCCGACATGCTCGTGCTCGACGTCGGCCTACCGGAGACGGACGGCTTCGAGGTCGTCGACTGGCTGCGCCGACACGATCGCCTCAGCGCGCTGCCGCTGGTCGTCTACACCGCCCGTGACCTCGACGCGGACGACCGCCGGCGCCTGCGGCTCGGCGAGGACACAGAGTTCCTGACCAAGGGACGGATCACGCCGCAGCAGTTCGAGCAGCGCGTGGTGGGCCTGCTGCGGCGCATCACGCAAGAGCAGATCGCCGGAGGTGCGCGTTGAGCCCCAAGCACATCCTGCTGGTCGACGACGAGGACGACATCCGCGAGATAGCGACGATCAGCCTTGAAACGATCGGAGGCTGGCGGGTCTCGAGCGCGAGCTCCGGAACCGAGGCGATCGCCAAGGCGATCGCCGGCTGCCCCGACGCCATCCTGCTCGACGTGATGATGCCCGACATCGACGGACCCACGACGTTCAAGCGTCTGCAGGACGACCCGCAGACACGGGACATCCCGGTCATCCTCCTGACGGCGAAGGCCCACACGGCGGACCGCCAGCGCCTCGAACGGATCGGCGTCGCCGGCCTGCTCACCAAGCCGTTTGACCCGATGACGCTGCCCGAGCTCAACCGGTCCTCGCAACAGTGTGTCCGTGAGATCAACCTACCGACCGTAGGCCACGGCGTGTTGCGCTTCTACCGCAGCGACCCGGAGCGTGGTGCCGCCGGCTATCGCC
>Ga0136615_10000080_pt1 | contig 36233 bp, 33 predicted proteins | sample AntDrymUQ2882206_2_FD_106647 | JGI IMG/M metagenome (GOLD analysis project Ga0136615, IMG submission 106647) | Polar desert sand microbial communities from Dry Valleys, Antarctica - metaG UQ288 (22.06) | ecosystem: Environmental > Terrestrial > Soil > Desert | place: Antarctica: Dry Valley... | reverse complement strand
GGCGCGCGTCCAGTGCGACGGGCTGATGATGGACCCCGAGTCGCGCTCGGACACCTGGCCCGACATCCAGATCCAGAACCCGCACGTCACCGTCGCCCACGAGGCCGTGGTCGGCAAGATCTCCGACGAGCAGCTCTTCTACCTCCAGAGCCGCGGACTCTCCGAGGAGGAGGCGGCCGCGATGATCGTGAACGGCTTCATCGAGCCGGTCACGAAGGAGCTGCCGATGGAGTACGCCGTCGAGCTGAATCGCCTGATTCAGCTCGAAATGGTCGGCAGCGTCGGTTAGACGGCTGCGAAGCGGCGGCGAGTCGGTTCGGGTCACGGTCAGGGGCCGGGCTGTGGCCGACCTCGTGCCGATATCCGGGGCGCGGCCTCATCTGAGCGCTGACGAGGTCGACGCATCGTCTCCGAGGCTCCTCTCGATCCCGGTTTCTCAGCTGACTCGACGCGGCTGCCGGCGGCACCGTCGACGAGCTCTGACCGGCATTCTCGACACCTCGGTATTCGTGGCCCTCGTTCCCCTCTGATGAGGTGGCTGGCCACGTCGCTCGCCGCTGGGCTCCTGACGATCGGCTGCGGCGGCGGATCGGCCGCGCCTCCCCCGCCTGGCGAGCCGTCCGGTGCCGGCCGCGTCGTCGAGAGGGAGTCGTCGCCGTCGGATCGCGACGACCCCCGCCGGCGGCGGATCATCGGGCGTTCGAGCACAGGGCGTGCGATCGACGTCGTCCAGGTAGGCGATCCCACGAGTCGCAACAAGGTGCTGGTCATCGGGTGCATCCACGGGACGGAGTGCGAGGGAACCGCCGTCACGCGGCGGCTCGAGCTCGGGCCCGCGCCGCGGTCCGCGCACCTCTGGATCGTGGAGAACCTGAATCCCGACGGCTTCGCTCGCGGAGTCCGCCAGAACGCGGATGGCGTCGACCTGAACCGCAATTTCCCATCGGGTTGGCGGCCGTTCGGCGTCCCCTTCGACCAGTACCACTCCGGACCACGACCCCTGTCGGAACCGGAGACGCGGGCGGCCGCCCGGTTGGTGCGCTCCCTGCGGCCGGACCTCACGATCTGGTTCCATCAGCCTGAGGCGAGGGTCCGGGCCTACGGCCCGAGCGTACGCGCGGCCCGGGAGTACGCTCGCCTGGCGAGGGTGCCGTACGACACGGTGCGCTGGCCCCCGGGGTCGGCGCCCAACTGGCAGAACCATCGCTTTCCGGGGGCGGCGTCATTCGTGGTGGAGCTTCCGGTCGGGTCGCTCGCAACGACCGACGCGCGCCGTCACACGCGGGCGGTCCGCGAGCTCGCGCGCCAGCCGCCGACGGAGCCCGCAGGGAGGTAGGGCCGGTCCCTGTGCGCACCTACGCCTCCAGGCAGGCCGTGACCTTCTCCGGCTCGGGCGTCGTCGCGTCGGGACTCTCCGCCGCGACCGCGTTCGCGATCACCTCCGCGTTCGTCCCGCCGCTGTCCTTCTCAACCGCGTCGACCTGCGCCTCCGCGTCGCCGGCCGATCCGAGGAAGTAGACGATCGCCTCGCCCGGCACGAACACGATCGCTTCCGTGCCCTCAACCTCCGTGATCGGCTCCTCGGGCAGGAGGTTGACCTCCCCGCCCCCAACGTCGCCCTCGCTCACCTCGGCGGACTGGACGTCGATCGTCGGCGCGAAGGCCTCGTCGAGGCAGGTCACGACCTGGAGAGGACGCGGTGAGCTGCGGCCCCGGCGACGACGTGGCGAGGGTCAACCAGAACGACCGGGTGGCCGACGACTGCGAGACCGTCACGAGGGTGGCGAACGCCTAGAAGACCGCTTCCTGCGGGGGCGCTGGCATGCTTCGTGCGTGCGTCCCCCGCGCGAAGCCCAGATCCCGGCACCCGAGTTCCCGGCCGGGCTCGAGTGGCTGAATGCGGAAGCGCCCCGGGCCGGGGCGCTTCCGCGCTCGCGGGCGATGCTGCTCGAGTTCTGGGACTTCGCTCGCGTCAACTCGCTGCGCACGCTCCCCTACCTGAAGCGCTGGCGCGAGCGCTACCGCGACCACGGGCTCGAACTCGTGGGCGTGCACTCGCCCGGGTACTCGTTCGGTCGTGACCTGGAGACGGTTGCGCGCGCCGTCGACCGGCTCGACATCCCCTATCCGGTCGCGCTCGACCCCGAGCTCGCGGTCTGGCGCCTGTATGGGAACAAGGGCTGGCCGGGCCGCTACCTCTTCGACCGCCACAACCGGCTGCGGTTCCTGCACTACGGGGAGGGCGAGTACCGCGAGACCGAGCTGGCGATCCAGGAGGCGCTCGACGAGGCCAACCCCGAGGAGCTGCCGGAGCCGCTCGCGCCGCTTCGCCCCGAGGACGCCCCCGGCGTGCTGCTCGAGCCCCAGACCGCCGATGTCGTGCTCCCGGGAGACCGCGACCGCCTCGAGCTGGTGCGCGACTGGGAGGACGGCGAGGACTGGATCGAGGCCTTGGACGCGGGCGCGGCCGCCACGGTGAGCTACAGCGCCGGCGGCGCCTGGGCGGTGCTCTCGGGCGCCGACGTCGAACCGGGCGTCTACGAGACCGAAGGGACCGTCGTCGCCGAGTCGCCGGGCCTGCGGCTGCACGGCTTCCAGTTCACGCCGGCGCCGCCGCCCGGCTGAGCGCCCCGCCTAAGTTGCCGGCTGCGCCGTAGCCCGGCCGCCGAGGGCGGTTCGGATCTCCTTCGGCAGCATGAAGCGGACGTCCTCGGAGACCACGTCGAACTCGGCGACCTCGCGCGTGCCGCGCGCGCGGAAGAAGTCGACGAGTCGCTGCACGAGCTCCTCGGGGGCGCTCGCGCCAGACGTGATTCCGACGATCCGCTTGCCCTCGAGCCACTCGTCGCGGACCTCGCCCTCGTTGTCGATCAGGTGGGAGTCGGCGCCGTGGTCGCGCGCCACCTCGACCAGCCGGTTCGAGTTCGACGAGTTTCGCGAGCCGATCACGAGCACCAGGTCGCACTCGCGCGCCATCTGACGCACCGCCATCTGGCGGTTCGTGGTCGCGTAGCAGATGTCGTCGGTGCGCGGCGCCTGGATGCTCGGGAACTTGTCGCGCAGGCGGGCGATGATGACGTTCGTCTCGTCCACCGACAGCGTGGTCTGGGAGATGAACGCCACCCGCTCCGGGTCATCGACCTCGAGCGCGTCGACGTCCGCCTCGGTCTCGATCAGCACGATGTCCTCGGGCGCCTCGCCCATCGTGCCCTCGACCTCCTCGTGGCCGGCATGGCCGATGAGCACGATCGTGTAGCCCTGGGCGGCGAACTTCTTCGCCTCCACGTGGACCTTCGTCACGAGCGGGCAGGTCGCGTCGATCGTCTTCAGGCTCCGCTCCTCGGCGTTCCGGTGCACGCTCGGCGCCACGCCGTGGGCGGAGAAGACGACGGTCTCGCCGTCGGGTACCTCGGTCTCCTGGTCCACGAAGATCGCGCCGCGGCCGCGCAGCTCCTCGACGACGTGCTTGTTGTGCACGATCTCCTTGCGCACGTACACGGGCGGGCCGTAGAGGTCGAGCGCCCGCTCGACGGTCTCGACGGCCCGGTCCACGCCCGCGCAGTACCCGCGCGGCGCGGCCAGGAAGAGCTTCTCGGGTGCCTGCGCCATCACCCCAAGTGTAGGAGGCAGCTCAGCCGGCGTCCGCCTGGCGAGCCCTCTCCACGGCCTCGGACACCGGACCGCGCCAGGGGTCGCCGTGCCCCGGCAGCAGGACGTCTGCGTCGAGGGCCTCCAGCGCGGCGAGCGACGTGCGTACCCGCGCGGGATCGGAGTTGACGACGTCGTGGACGATCCGGGGACCGGGCAACCGGGTCACGGGATCCAGCGTCGCGATCGCGTCCCCGGCGATCACCACTCCGCGCTCGGGAAGGTGAAACGAGACGTGTCCCTCGGTGTGGCCGGGAGTCGGGATGACCACCGGCCGTCCGGGCACGTCGAGGCGCTCGCCCCCATCGAAGGGCTGGACCTCCCGGACCCACTTCGGCGTCATGAAGCCCTGCGCCGTGGCCTCGAGCACGAAGCGGACGGTCGCGGGCCGGCGCAGCTGGGGGATCAGGCCGGGCACGAGCGCGAAGGGCGACGACCCCTTGGACTTGCCGCGGACGCGGCCAACCTCGTCGCGATGGGCGCAGACGGGAGCGCCCGTCGCCCGCCGGCCCGGCTCGGCGCCGCCCATGTGGTCGGGGTGACCGTGCGTCAGCACGATCGCGTCGATGTCGCCGGTCGAGCCGCCCAGGGCGGACACGGCGCGCTCGATCCGCGGCCAGCTGCGGGGCCAGCCGGTGTCGACGACCGTCAGCCGCCCGTCCTCCTCGAGGAGATACCAGTTGACGATTCCGTCGGCGACGCGATGGACGCCGTCCGACACCTGCTCGGTCGAAGCTGCCATGTGCCCGTCCTCCCGTCGATTGTCCGTGAGGGGCCCTTACCCCCGCTGGGCGGGGGCGAACCGCGGCGGCTGGGATCAGCCAGACCTCGGATCGAACTCGCGAAGCAGCTCCATGAGGCTCTCACCGGCGGCATCGAGGCTCTCGGGCGAGACGGCGGAGAGATCGTCGCATTGCTGGTGGAAGCAGCCGAAGTCGAAGTCGATCAGGTCGATCGCCGGGACGCCCGCCTCGAGGAACGGCGTGTGGTCGTCGATGACCGGCGGCTGGGTCTCCGACGGGAAGACGTCCGCGTACCCGACCCGGTCCGCGGCGGCCCGCAGCTCGCGCCACAGCTCGGGGTCCGAGCTCTCCTCGCGCGGGAGCACGAGCCCCTTCTCGCCCACGAAGTCGACGTTGACCATCGCCTCGGCCTCGAAAAGGAACTGGGCCGCGACCTTGCTGCCGCGCAGCCCCTCCTCGGCGAACTCGTCGTCCGGCGTGCCGGCGGGGCTCTCCTCGCCGTCGAAGAAGACGAAGAACACGGTAGGGCCGATCTCCTCGGGCTGGAGCGTTTGGGCCAGCTCGAGCACGACGGCGGTGCCCGCCGCGCCGTCATTGGCGCCCACGAAGCCGGGGATGTCCTTGGTGTCGTAGTGGGCGCCGACCACCACGTAGCGGCCGGCATCCGAGCCCGGCACCTCGCCGATCACGTTGCGGAGGTCGCCGGGCACGTCCTGGAGCCGCCCGCGCGGCACCTCCCCGAGCAGCCAGTCGCCGAGCTTGCGCGAGGCCTCGGAGCCGGCCGGCCGCGGGCCGAGCTCGACCTGCCGCTCGAGGAAGGCGAACGCCGCGCGCTCGTCGAAGCGGTCGACCGCGGCGGCCTGCTCGACGGGCGCACCGCCGCTGTCGGACCCGGACACGAACGGCACGTTGTCGGTGGCCACGAGCACGACGAACCCGCCGCCGACGGCGATCGTCGCGATCAGGAGAACGACCAGGAAGCGCATCGCGAGCGATTCTCGCAGCGGCCGCCACGGCCCAAGCCCCTATCGCCGACGGCTCAGGCGATGGCGAGCGGAGCGTGGCGGGCGATCGCGTCGAAGTCGGCGTCGGCGTGCAGCAACGGGAGGTCGTGCCGAATGGCCACCGCGGCCAGCAGGCAATCGAGCAGGGTGCGGATCGTCTCACCTCCGCTCCTGCACGCGCGGTACAGCTCGGCGGCGCGCTCGTAGTCGGTCGGGCCCTCGGTGGCGAAGAGCTCGCAGCCTCCCAGCAGTCGCCGCAGCTCCTCCTCGTGCGCATCGCCGCGCGCGCCGGCCAGGACTTCCATCAGCACGACGTCGGTCGTCGCGAAGGCCTCGCCCTTGCGAACCGCTCGGTCGACGCGCTCGTCGGTCGCGCTACCGGTCTGCCGCAGGTACTCGATCCAGGCCGACGTGTCGGCCAGGATCAAAGCTCGGGAACCGGCCGCGGGGAGCGCATCTCGTCGAGATCGCCGTCCCAGCCGGTCCCTCGCATCGCGAGCATCTCCTCGCGCGTCATCGGCTCGACGTCGACCTCTCGGAGCGCGTAGTCGACCGCTTCGCGCTTCGTCCGGATCCTGTAGATCCGCATCACGCGCGCGATCAGCTCGTCGTCGATCTCGATGTTCGTCCTCACGGTTGTGTAACCATACACGTTCAGGTGCATGTGGCGCCGGGGCACAGCCCGAGGGCGCGCGAATAGTCTTGCGCCATGGCGACGGGACACAAGGACCGCCTGACGGCGCTCGATGCCTCGTTCCTCGCGCAGGAGCGGCGCGCGTCGCACATGCACGTCGGAGCAGTGGTCATCGCCGAGGGGCCGCCTCCCGATCACGAGGAGTTCCTGAAAGGGCTCGAGTCGCGCCTGCACCTCGTGCCGCGCTACCGCCAGAAGCTCAAGGAGCCGCGGTTCGAGATGGGCCGGCCGTTCTGGATCGACGACCCCCGCTTCAACCTCGAGTACCACGTCCGGTTCACCGCCCTCCCGGCGCCCGGGTCAGAGGAGCAGCTTCGACACCTCGCCGGCCGCGTCTTCTCGCAGCGGCTCGACCGGTCGAAGCCCCTATGGGAGCTGTGGGTCGTCCAGGGCATGCACGACGGCCGCTTCGCCGTGCTCACCAAGACCCACCACGCGATGATCGACGGCGTCGCCGGGGTGGACATCGCGACCGTGCTCTTCGACCTCTCCGGGGAGCCGCCCGACCCGGCCGACGCGGAGGCGCCGTGGGTGCCGAGCCCCGAGCCGTCGCAGGCGGAGCTCATGGCCGAGGGGATCAAGGGAGCGGTCAAGGCGCCGGCCGAGCTCGCCGGGCAGGCGCTCGGCGCCGTCCAGCACCCGCGCCAGACCGCGGCGCGGGCGATGGAGGCCGCGGAGGCGCTCGGCGAGGTGGCGTGGGCCGGGCTGAACGCCGCGCCCGAGTCGCCGCTAAACGTCGAGATCGGGCCGCACCGTCGCGTGCGGTGGGTCGGGAGCCGGCTCGACGACTTCAAGGCGATCAAGGACGAGCTCGGTGGGACCGTGAACGACGTGGTGTTCGCGGTCGTCTCGGGCGCGCTGCGGCGCTGGCTCCGGGCGCGCGGCGTGCGCGCCGAGGGGCTCGAGCTGCGCGCGCTCGTTCCCGTCTCGATCCGCACCGAGCAGCAGGCGGGCGAGGGCGGTAACCGGATCGCCGCGATGCGGGGACCGCTTCCCGTCTACGTCGACGACCCGGTCGAGCGGCTGCGCATCGTCAGCGCCGCGATGCAGGGACTGAAGGAGTCCAAGCAGGCGCTCGGCGCGGAGGTGCTCGCCGGCCTCCAGGGCTTCGCGCCGCCCACGATCCTCGCCCAGGCCTCGCGGCTCAACTTCTCGACGCGCCTCTTCAATTTGATCGTGACCAACGTCCCCGGACCGCAGTTCCCGCTCTACCTCATGGGCCGGAAGCTCCAGCAGATCGTGCCGGTGGCCTTCCTGCCCGACGGCCACGCGCTGGCGGTGGCGGTCATGAGCTACAACGGCGGCGTCGACTTCGGGCTGCTCGGCGATTACGACGCGCTTCCGGACATCGACGAATTCGGCGAGTTCATCGAGCAGTCGCTCGACGAGCTGCTCGACGCGGCCGAGAGGTCGCGCCCGGCGAAGCGGAGCTCGGGACGGAAGTCGCAGCCGCGCAAGCAGGCTTCCGCGCGAAGGCGCAGCGAGTCCTCGCGCGACGGAGGGCGCAAGGCGTCGTCGCGGGCCGGAAGGCGCAAGACGTCCTCGCGCGACGGAAAGCCGCGCGCGGCCAGCGCGCGCTCCTAGGCTCCCGCCCGAGGCGAGATGAAGGCCTGGCTCGGACAACCGGTGCGGCGAGGGACGCTTATCGTGCTCGCCCTCCTCGCCCTCCTGCTCGTGGCCGGCGTCGTCGCGCTCGCGCTCACGACAGGACGCGACGTGGTCCGCGAGCAGATCGTCTACGAGGCGATCGAGCACGACCCGTCGCGGACGTCTGAGGCAATCCGCCCAAAGCTGGCGCCGCGCTTCGCTGAGCTGGAGCAGCGGATCCTGCGGACCAAGGGCTTCTCCGACGAGGAGCTGGCCGAGCTCGAGAAGGAGCTCGCGGTTCAGTCCGGCGACGTCTTCGAGGCGCTCGGCGCCGAGGAGCTGCCCCCGCGCGTGGCCACGAGCATCGAGGACGCGCTGAGCCCGTCAGCCGAGGACGTTCAAAACGAGCTCGATCGCCTCTGCCGCGAGATCCAGGCCACCGATCAGGGCCCGGGCGGCGGGGTCGTCTGCTGACTCGGGGCAGCTCGCCGCGGTCAGCGCCGGCTCAGAAGCCGAGCGCGAACTTGGCGTCCTCGCTCATCAGGTCCGGGGACCACGGCGGCGAGAACACCATCTTCGGATGCACCTTCGCGACGCCGTCGAGCTCGCCGACGTACTCGCGCATCTGGTCCGACACCTGCGGACCGATCGGGCATCCCGGCGAGGTCAGCGTGAACGTGACATGGACCTCGTCGTCCTCGACCTCGACCCCGTAGACGAGTCCGAGCTCCACGAAGTCGAGGCCCAGCTCGGGGTCGATGACGTTCGTCAGCGCTTGCTCCACCTGCTCCACGGAAGGCATGAACCCCATCTTAGTAGCCTGCTTTTCGTGCCCGCGCTGCTCCTGATCGTCCTGTTCATCGTGGTTCCGCTCGCGGAGCTCGCGGTGATCATCGAGGTCGGGCAGGCGATCGGGCTCCTCCCCACCGTCGCCATCCTTCTAGCCGACTCGATCCTCGGCGGGCTCCTGATGCGCTCCCAGGGGGGGGCCGCCTGGCGACGGTTCAACGACGCCATGCGCGCCGGACGCGTCCCGCACCGTGAGGCGCTCGACGGGGCGCTCGTGATCTTCGGCGGCGCGCTGCTGCTGACTCCGGGCTTTATCACCGACATCTTCGGGCTGCTGCTACTGCTGCCGCCGACGCGCGCCGTGGCCCGCCGCGTCGTGGGGCGACTTGTCGTCCAGCGCGTGTTCGTCGGAGTTGCCGGCCTCGGCGGGAGGGCGGCATCGCGCCGCGCCGATCGCGGTCGGCCGGCCGGCACAGGCCGGCGCGACTACGACGTGGAGGGCACGGCCACCGACGCCGACTCCCCCGACGAGGTCGGGCGACGGCGGCTCGAGCGGTGACCGGAGCGTCCCGGTGAGCGAGGCGCCGGTCTCGCTCTCCTTCTTCGACCCCTCTCGCCGACTTCACGGGATCGCGCGAGCGGGCCTCACGCTGCTGTTTCACGGCGCCAACCCGAGCGCGGTTGGCGGCGCTCCGGAGATCGACACGCGCGGCGAGACCTACCGCGCCGAGCTCGAGGACCGGCTCCAGCTGGAGTTCGAGCCGGTCTCGGACATTGCTCAGCTGGCAGGCTCGCGCGTGCGTGTGTGTCAGGTCAGCGGCATGGTCGACGGCACCCCGATCAACTGCCTCGGAACCGCGGCCGAGACGGTCTCGCCGCCCGAGTGGGACGGCTTGGACGCGCTTCGGGCCGTCTCCGCGCTCTTCGACCCCGGCCACGCCGTCCTCGCGGTCGCCCGCCGCCCCCGCGGTGCCCTGGGACATGGACACGAGCTCGTGTCCGCCGTGCTCGTCACCGACGGCGAGCTGAGGGCCGTCGAGGATGCGCGTCTGTCGACGGTCTACGACGGCGACGGACGTCAGCGCAGCGCCGGCATGGAGCTCTGGCTCCCCGGCGAGGACTTCCCGCGCCGCGCCTCCGGCGCGCTGACCGGCGGAACGACGCTCGAGCTGCCGGGCCTGCGCGTGAACGCGTCGATCTTCGCCTGGCGGATGGAGGGGCGGGAGGGCGTGGGCGCCTACGAGCTCACGGTTCGGGGCGAGCCGCCGGAGGCTGCGTGAGCGCACCGTCGCGAGCGGTGATCTCGGACTTCGGCGGGGTCCTGACGACGCCGCTGATCGAGTCGTTCGCGGCCTACCAGCGCCGCTCCGGCATCACGCCCGAGGCGCTTGGCCAGGCGATGGTGAGCATCACCGAAACGGACGGTCGCCACCCGCTGCACGAGCTCGAGCTCGGGCGGGTAACCGAGGACGACTTCCTGCGACGCCTCGAGGACGAGCTGGGTGGCGACATCAGGCTCCACGAGTTCCGCGACACCTACTTCGAGGCGCTCAACCCGAACGAGGAGATGATCGGGTTGTTGCGCGACGTCCGCGGACGCGGCCTGCGAACGGCGCTGCTCACGAACAATGTGCGCGAGTGGGAGCCGCACTGGCGCGCGCTCCTGCCCGACATCGACGAGATCTTCGAGATCGTTGTCGACTCGGCCTTCGTCGGGATGCGAAAGCCGGACCCGGAGATCTACGAGCTGACGATCGAGCGGCTGGGCGACGGGCTGCGCGCCGACGAGTGCGTCTTCATCGACGACGTCGAGGTGAACTGCGAGGCGGCTCGCTCGCTCGGAATGCGCGCGGTGCACTTCCGCGACACGCGGCAGGCGAGGGCGGAGCTGGAGGCGGCGCTGAGCTGAGGCGGTCAGCCGTCCGGCCAGCTCGCGGCGCGCTGCGCGTGCGTCCTGCGCGGTGCGCGGCTCGCTGCGGTGCGCGGCTCGCTGCGGCGCGCGGCTCGCTGCGGCGCGCGGTGTTGTCATGTCTTTGCGAAGTGGTCCCTTGGGAAGTCTTTCTAAGGGACCATCTTTCAGAGACAACCCGACGCACGCCCGCCCCGAGGTCGGATGCGGCCGCAGAGGTCAGAGACCGCCCGCCCGAGGGGCCGACCATTCACACGTGCGCGCACGAAATGAGACGCGGACGAAGTCGCTTTGAGAAGCGCGCCTGCCGGGCGACCGAAGCCTCCGGCGGCTAGCGCGACGGGCCCTTCATCTCACGGCCCGCTCTTCTGCGTCCAGTCCGCGTCTCAGGAGCCAGGAAACCACCGCTCGAGCCACGCGTCAAGGGCGTCGGCCGCAGAGTTCTCGCTATTTGCAGCCGTCAGTTCTCGGAGTCGGGAAGCGACAACTGGCGAGCGAGAGTCGCTCTGCCCAGGAAGCAGGGAGCGACGCGTACTCTGCACGCGAGCGACCGATGACGCCGGCAGGGCGGCTTGCAGCCCTCAGTTTTCGCTTCCCAGGCGGTCCCAGCAGTAGAGCTCGACCGCCTCGGCGGCGAGCTCCATGGTCCGCTCCGCGGACAGCCAGGGCAGCACGGTGCCCAGTGCCTGCTCCTCGCTGACGCCGGCGTCGAAGGCCTCGTCGCCTCGGAAGCCGGCCGCGATCTTGAGCGCCTCGCGCCGGTGCTCGCCGAGGCCCGGGAACGCCTTGAGCAGGAACTCCTTGCTGGCGATCGGGTGACCGGCCTCCAGCGACGCATGCCAGGCGGCGAGCATCGAGAGGTCGTCGTCATCCAGGTCGTCGACCGCCTTCGCGTAGTGAACCTCGAGCTCGTCGTCGGGGATCTCGTCGACCCAGGCGCGCACCACCTCGCCGAGGAGCTGACGCCGGGCCTCGCGGCCGACCGACTCCGCCACGACCCGAATCGCCTCGGTGGGCTCTATGAAGCACAGGGGCATGCGCGCTCCGCTCTCCATTCCTCGCGTGCAGGTACAGCGCCAAGGTAGGGGTAGCCCCCGACGGAAAACCCGTGCGGCAGCCGCGACTCAGGCCATCGCCGCGTCTCGCAGCGTGAGCTCGGGCCCGTGGACGCATAGACGCTCGCGCGCCGGGCAGTCCAGGCACAGTGAGCGTTCCGGCGATTCCGTCACCGTGAACCGGCCGGCCGCCACGGCGCCGGCCAGGCCCGCGACCTCGTCGGTGATCCCCGCCGCCTCGTGCTCGCCGAACCGCCGCTCCACGGGTTCCTCCGGGCGCTCGAGGAAGACGTAGGCCACGCGCACCGGGCGCCCGTAGCGGCGCAGCGCCGCCAGCGCGTAGATCCGCCGCTGCACCTCGTAGCGCCCCATGTGGTCCGCCGGTGCCGATCCCGCGAGCGCATCCGACTTGTAATCGAGCACCAGCGTCTCATCGCCCAGGTCGGCGAGCAGGTCGATCTCGCCGCGCACGAGGAGCCCCCCGGCGCGCAACGCGAACGGCGCCTCGGGATGGAGGCTCCGCGCGGTCGAGAGCTCCTCGCGGATGCGCGCGCGCAGGAACCCCTCGACGAGCGCCACCACGCGGGCAACCTGGCGGGCGTCGGGGCTGAGGCCCTCGCGGCGGAGCAGGTCGGCCGCCTCGCGCTCGGCCGGGACCGTCCATCCGGCGCGAGCGCTTCGCTCGAGCAGCTCGTGAGTCACGCGCCCGCGGCCGTAGCGCATGGCCACCCGTTCGTCATCCTCGGACGCGGGGTGGATCTCGTCAACCTCGACGGCCCCAGGCTCCGCGGTCCCGGCGCGCGACGTCCGCGGGAGGCGCGGACGCAGGCCGAGGACCCGCTCGGCGTAGAAGCGATAGCCGCAGCGCTCGTACAGCGATAGTGCCGAGTAGGAGACCGCCCTGACCGGCGGTCCGTCGCGGGCCGCGAGGGGGGCGAGGTCGGGGTCCGGCAGCGGGGCGGCGTCCGGGTCCGCCGGTGGGGCGCCGAGCGTCCCGGCCCGATCGGGCTCCGCGTACCGAGGCGCGCTCGCCGGCTCGTCCCCGGGAGCCCGCGTGCGGACGGCGACCCGCACCGGGGCAGCGGCCCCCTCGAGGCCGGGGCGCAGAGGAGGCGGCTCGACCTCGACCGACTCGCGTCCGGCCTCCCAGCCGAGCGCGCGCAGCACCGGTCCGATCAGCGGTTCGGTCGGCCTGGGCTCGCGGTCGAGCTTCTCGAGCGCCACGACCCCGCTCAGTATCAGCCGCCGCTCCGCCCGCGTCATCGCGACGTGCAGGATCCGGCGCTCCTCCTCGCGCTCGCGAGCTACGGCACGCTGCTCGAGCTCGGGATAGTCGAAGATCTGCGCCTGCCTGCGGCCGAGGCGGGCGAGCCGCAGTCCCACCCGCAGCGCCTCCGAGCCGGCGGAGCGGCCGTCGTTGGAGCGGGCATCGTCGCCCGGCGCGGCGGGCTCGACGCGCAGCAGCGGCGGAAAACCGGCGCCAAGCGACCGTCCCAGGTCGGCGACCGCGACGACCGGGAACTCGAGTCCCTTGGCCGAGTGCACCGTCATCAGCCGAACGCCGTCGTGTCCCTCGGCGTCCACCGCGGCCTCGGCCTCGCGTGCGTCGCCCTCGGTCTCCGACTCGACGTGGTCGAGGAAGGCGCGAAGGTCGCGGCCCTCGTCCGCCTCGAACTCGCGCGCGAGGCGCATCAGCTTGCGGACGTTCGCCATCCGGCGGCGGCCGCGCCGGCGCATCAGCAGCGCCAGGTCGTACCCGGTGGCGGTGATCGTCCGCTCGATCAGGCCCTCGAGCGACAGTTGTGGCGCCTCGGCCCGCAGCTCGAGCAGGGCCGAGACGAACTCGCGCAGTCGCTCGCGGTCGTCCGTCGGGATGTGTCCCCCAATCTCCTCGACCTGGGCGCTCCAATCGGAGCCGCCGTCCCCCGCGTCTGGCGGCTGGGACCCGTCGGCGGGCCCGGGCGGCGGCCCGAAGAGCCACCTGACCGCCGACCACAGCGGCGCGCCCCCGCCCGCCTGGCGCAGCAGCCAGAGCGTGTCGGGCGCCACGCCGCAGGCAGGCGAGGCGAGCGCCCCGAACAGCGCCTTCTCGTCGAGCGGGTTGGCCACGCAGCCGAGGAGGTTGCGCACGTCCGCCACCTGCTGCTTGCTCCAGTAGCCGCGCCCGCCGATCACGTGCGGCGCGAGCCCCGCTCGGTCGAGCGCATCCTCGTAGGCCTCGACGAAGGAGAACGAGCGCAGCAGCACCACCATGTCGCCGCGCGGCACGCCGAGCTCGCGCAGCTCGCGCAGGCGCTCGGCCAAAAAACGAGCCTCCGCGAGGCGCCAGGGCTGTGCCCGCTCGTCGGTGGAGATCTCGAGCGCCGCGTCGCGCTCGTCCCAGCCCTCGCGCTCGGTCACGAGGAGCTCGGCACCCGGCCCCTCCCCCGCTACGCCCTCGGCGCCGAGCGCCCCCACGGCAAGGTCGGCGTACGCCGCGCCGAAGAGGCTCCGCCCGATGCGGTTGACGAGCGCCAGCACCTCCGGGCTCGAGCGGAAGTTGCCGGTCAGCGGCCGAACGCCCGCGTCCGCGTCCTCCGCCCGCGCGCTGTCCTCGCGCTGCGCGCGGAACACGTCCACGTCGGCGTGGCGGAAGCCGTAGATCGACTGGAGCTCGTCGCCGACGGTGAAGAGGCGGTTCTGCCGCACCCCGCCCTCGAGGTGGAGCAACCTGATGACCGCGAGTTGCAGGGCGTTTGTGTCCTGGAACTCGTCCACCATCAGATGGCGGAACTGCCGCTGGTAGCGGACGCGCACGTCCGGACGGTCGCGAAGGAGCCGCCGGGCGCAGAGCTGGAGGTCCTCGAAGTCGAGCGCGGAGCGCTGATCCTTGCGGCGCGAGTACTCCTCGCCGAAGAGCTCGACGAGCTCGCTGAGGTACTCGTAGTGGTGTGCGAAGCGCTCCTCGACGACGCGTCGCTCCAGCGTCGCGCGCGCCGCCTCGTAGGCGTCGATCTCGGGCCCGGCGAGCGGCTTGCTGGAGAACCTCCAACCGGCGACCTCGTCCTCGGTCGGCGGACGGCCGTCCGCGGTGGCCGCGACGGCGTAAGCGAGTAGCCCCAGGCACTTCTCGACCTTCGACGTCCGTTTCACCGCGCCGGCGAAGGCGAGCGCGTCGCGCGCCGCGGCGTGCAGCGCGGCGGCGGCGGGGACAACCTCCGGCGGCTCGATCGCCGGCAGCGCCGGGCGCTCGTGTCCGCGCGCGCGCAGCTCGCCGTAGGCCCCCCGGACCACGTCGCGGAGGCTCGAGAGTCGGAACGCTGCGGCGAGCTCGAAGCGCTCGTCTCCCCCCCGGGCCGCGAAGCGCTGAAACGCCGCGTCGAAGGCCTCTGCGGCGACGCGGCCCGCCTCCGGCTCGTCGAGCACGCGGAAGCCGGGGTCCAGACCGGCCGCCACGGGGTTCGAGCCCAGCACGCGCCGGCAGAAGGAGTGAATCGTCGAGATCCACGCCGATTCCGCGTCGCGGGCCAGCGTGCGCAGCCGGCGGCCGCTCGAGCCCTCTCCGGCCTCGACCGCCCGCTTCGACAGCTCGGAGCGGATCCGGCGCTTGAGCTCGTCGGCCGCGCGCTCGGTGAAGGTGAAGGCGAGGACGTTCTCGACGGAGGCGTCCTCCCCCGAGTCATCCCTGGCGCAGACGACGTCGCAGAAGCGCTCGACGAGCACGGTCGTCTTGCCGGTCCCGGCGCCCGCCGAGAGGAACAGGTCGCGCTCGCGATCCTCGATCGCCGTGCGCTGCTCGGGCGTGAGCGCGTGGCCGGGCTCAGTCATCATCGTCCTCGGCCGTCGCGCCGTTCTCGTCCGGGTTCTTCTCGCCGCGCTCACGGCGGCAGATCGGATGGAAGTCGCAGTGGCGCGGGCACCTGTCTGCGAGCGGATCGCGCGCGAGATGCCCGCGGTGGATGCGCGCCGCCAGCCGCTCGGCCTCCTCCCGGGCGCGCTGCAGGCTGCGCTCGAACTCCTCCGCGTCGGCGGTGTAATCCCTGCGCGAGAAGCGCTCCGACAGCGGCGACGCGTCCTGAGGCCCGCGCAGGATCCCGCGCGGCGCCCCGCCGTGCTGCTTGCCGAGCGGGTGGTAGACGCCTCCGACCGGCTCCAGGCCCCACAGCTCGCGCGCCGCGAGCATGTAGAGCGGCAGCTGCAGCTTGCCCTCCTCGAGCATCTTCTCCCGCGGCGTGACGTTCGAGCCCGTCTTGTAGTCGTGGACCAGCGCCTGCCCGTCGCCCACCGTGTCGATGCGGTCGATCTTTCCGTGCAGCCCAAAGCCCGCGAGCGTCAGGGCCGGCTTCTCGTCATCCTCCCTTTCGCCGAAGGCCGCCTCGAGGCGAGCGACGGTTCCCTCGCCGCGCTGAGCGTCGTAGCGGAGAAAGCGCGCGACGTCGGACTCCATGCGCCTGTACGTCGGGCGCGCCGCCGGCCGTTCCGGGTGGAGGCTCGTGCCACGGGCCTCCTCGGCGAGGATCGACCGCGAGCGCTCGATCGCGTCGGAGAGGGTGTCCGGCGTCACCGCGCCGATCGCCTCGTAAACGCGCTCGAGCACCCGGTGCGTGATCCCGCCGCGCACGAGCGGCTCGGGCGCGGGCGCCAGCTCGCGCGGGGACAGCTCGTGGCCCACGAAGTAGCGAAAGGAGCACTCGGCCTGCGTCTCGAGGCTCGAGGCGCCGATCAGCGTCTTGCCCGCGAACTGCTCGAGCACGTAGGGGACACGCAGCGAGCCCGGGAGGCGGTCGGCGCGGTCACGCGCGGAGACGAGCCATGGGGCGAGCCGCGCGACCAGGCGCTCGGAGGCGCCGAGCGCGGGCGGAGGCTCGACCGCGCGTCGCTCGGCGAGCGCCCGCGCGAGCTCACGCTCGGTCGGCGACTCCGACGCTCTGAACACCGTGTCCGACAGCGTCTTCGACGCGGTGATCGCGGACTCGGCGCCCGGGGCGAGCAGGTCGAGGACCTCGTCCACGAAGAAGGAGCGACTCGCTGCGCGCCCCTCGTCGTCCGCCGTCCGAAAGGACAGGTGGAGGGTTCGTGTCGCGCGCGTCAGGCAGACGTAGAAGAGGTAGCGCTCCTCGTCGCGCTGGTCGCCGAGCGCCGGCAACCCGGCGCCGGCGCGCTCGGCATCGGTGAGGAACGCGTCTTCGCGGCGCCGGCGCGGGAAGTCGCCCTCCTGGAGCGAGACCACGAAGACGTGCGCAAACTGGCGGGCGCGCGCACGGTAGGGGGTCATCACCTCGACCCGTCCGAGCGAGCCGGCGGCCGATCCGGGGACCCGCAGGCCCTCGAGCAGGGTCACGAGCTCATCGACGGTCGGCGCGACCCCGGCCTCGACCTCCTCGAGCTCACCCAGCTCCGCGAGCGCGCGGGCCACCGACTCCGCTGCTGCGAGCTCAGCGCGCTCGCGCGCTCCGAGTGTCGCGGCGCTGCGACGGTGCGGGCGCTCGGCGAGGTCGCGAGCGATCGCGGCGGCCTGCTCGAGCAGCGCGCCCGAGTCGCCGCGGCGCTCACGAAGCGACGTGAGCTCCCACAGCGGCCGCCCGCCGAGCCCGTCCCAGAGCGCGAGCGCCTCGTCGGCGGAGTCGACCTGCTTGACGCGCACGGCCTGCTCCAGCCGATCCACCAGCCGGTCGCGCCCGCGCTCGGGCGCTCGCAGGAACGCCACGACGTCAGTCGCCGCTTGAGAGGTCAGGGCCGCGCGCAAAGTTGCCGTCAGCCCGCGGCCCACGGCCGTCTCGACGAGCGGCCGGTCGGCGTGGACGGCGACGGGGACGCCGCAGCTATCGAAGACCTCCTCCACGAGCCGGGCGCCACCGTCGAGCGACCGCGCTATCACCGCGATGCTCTCCGGCGGAGTGCCCGAGCGAAGCAGCCGGGCGATCGCGGCGCCGACCTGCTCGACCTCGTTGCGGATGCCGGCCGCCGCGAGCAGCCGGACCTCGTCGCCCGACGCGCGGCGACTCGGCGAGTCGGTCATGAACGTCCGCTCGAGGTGTCCGAGCACGCTCGTCGAGTGGCGCGCCGGAAGGACGGCGCGGCGAAGCGTCTTCCCGGCCCGGGTCCCCGGCTCGACGGCCGGCGAGTCGAGCCTGAGCTGCTCCGTGCCGAGCGGCTCGGCGCGCGGCGGCTCGGCGCCCCGCTCGGTGCAAAGCCCTTCGATCTGCTCCACAAGACGGCGCCGAGCGGCGAGACAGGTCCGCCCCGGCTCGTGGACGACCGAGACGGTGACCTCCGCGTCACCGGCGAGCACGCCGACCAGCACGAGCTGGGCCGGCGTCAGGTCGTCGAACCCGTGGAGCAGCACCGGGCGCCCGCCCCAGGCGGCCGGGCGCTCGCCGAGGGCCGCGACGACGCGCTCCGCCAGCGAATGCGCGTCCGCGCGGCCGAGCCGGGCGCGTCGCGCCACGTACGCGCGATACAGGGCGGCGATCTCCCTCAGGTGACGCCTGCGCGGCGCGGCGCCTCGCTCGAGCCGACGGGCGAGCTCCGTGGGACCGACGAGGCCCGCCTGGCAATCGCCGAACAGGCCGTCGAGGGCGTCCACGAAGCCCGGGCGTCGCGCGGACTCGGCGAGCGCCTCGAGCCGGACGTCGCGCAGCGAGGCGCTCACCACCGCGCGCCGCTGCGCGCGCGTCAGGCGCGGGCCCTCGGCGAGACCCACCGCGCTCGCGGCGAGCTCGAAAAGCCGGTCGAACGTGACGATCCGGCCGCCGAGCGCCACCGGCTGGCGGGCCAGCAGCTCGTCCTCGTAGCGCTCGACGTCCGCCACCGTGGGCACGACCAGCACCGGCTCGCGCTCGAGCGAGCCCGCGAAGCTCTCGAGCATCTCGCCGGTCTTGCCGCTGCCCGCCGGCCCCGTGAGCAGCGTCAGCGGCACGTCAGTCGAGGCGCGTCCGCGCGCGCGGACCGTGTTGCTGGCGGGACGACCATGCGTCGGGCGACACTAGATAACGGGTCGGGCGGCGGGCCCGGCGCCTGACAGCGTCGAGGCGCGTTGCCCGGCGCGCCGCGCGTGCGACGGCGTTACGGTGGGCGACTTGCCGTACCGTCGGCAGATCCGCGTCCCGGCCGCTCTGCTCACCCTGCTAGCCGTGCTGGCAGCCGGGTTGGCGTGGGCCGAGCCCGCGAGCGCGGGGCGGCAGGAGCGCAACTTGCGCTCCGCCCTCGCGGACGCGATGAGGGCGGCCGGCGGTGGGTCGGGCGCCTACGTGGGCAACATGACCGAGGGTGGCCGGCTGTTCGCGAAGCGCGCCGGCGACCGGCGCACGCTCGCGTCCAACACGAAGCTCTACTCGACGGCCGCGACGCTGGGGCGCTTCGGCCCCGACGAACGGCTCGAGACGCAGGTCCGCGGCTCCGGCCAGCTCACCGCCGCCGGCGCTTGGCTCGGCGACCTCTACCTCGTGGGCGGCGGCGACCCCACCTTCGGCAGCCGCTCGTTCGCGCGCGCCTACGGCAGCGAGGCCTCGGTCGAGGCGCTCGCCGCCGCGCTCGACCGAGCCGGGCTCGAGCGCGTCATGGGTCACGTCCGCGGCGATGAGTCGCGTCACGACTCGCGCCGCGGCGGGCCCGCGTCCGACTACCGGACGTCGCCGTACGTCGGCCCGCTGAGCGCCCTCTCGTTCAACCGCGGCGACGGCGACGGCGGCTTTCAGTCGAACCCGCCGAAGGTCGCGGCCCGGGAGCTGACGAGGGCGCTCGAGCGGCGCGGGATCGGCGTCAGCGGACCGGCCCGGACCGGCACCGCCCCGCCGACCGCCGCGAGGCTCGTAGGCGTCAGCTCGCCGCCGCTGGCCGGACTGGTCAGGCAAACCAACAAGCCGTCCGACAACTTCTTCGCCGAGATGCTCGCGAAGGAGCTCGGCACATCGCCCGGACGCGGAACCACCAAGCGCGGAGCGAACCGCGCGCAGACGTTCGCCGCGGGGCTGGGGTCACGGGCTCAGATCGTGGACGGGTCCGGCTTGGCGCGGCGCAACCGCGCCAAGCCGCGCGCCGTGGTGAGGCTGCTCGCGGGCCTCGAGGCGAGTCCGAGCTTCGCGCCCGAGTACCCCGCGTTCCGGGCCTCGCTCCCGATCGCCGGCCGCGACGGCACGCTGTCCGACCGGATGCGCGGCGAGGCGGCCGAGGGCCGCTGCCGGGCGAAGACCGGGACGCTCCCGAACGTCAGCGTCCTGTCCGGCTACTGCAGGTCCCGCGGGGGCGACCGGATCGCGTTCTCCTTCCTGATGTCGCGGATCGACGTCGACGCGGCGCGCGACCTCCAGGATCGGATGGCGAACGCGATCGCTCGCTTCCGCGGCTGAGGCGCGGGGGCCGGCGGCGAGGGCGCCGCAGCGCCGCGTCAGCAGTTCGGCTGGAAGCCCCGGTTCGCCGGGCCCCTGCGGGCGAGCGCGTTCTTGATCCACTGGAGCGCGACCGGGTCGCCCGCCGGTGCGTCCGGCGCCTGGGTCGCTACGAGCGCCGCGATCAGCCCGACGAGCGCGAGGACAGCGCGAGCGCGTGGCCTCGTGCGTGCAAGTTGGCTCCCGCTCCCACCACTTGAAAATGTCTAGCACGTCGCGACCGTAGCGTCTCGGCGAGGCGCCGCTGGGAAGATGGCGCGGTGCGCACCCTCGTCGTCTCGGACCTGCACCTCGGCTCCTCGTCGGACCGGGACGTCCTGCGCCTCTCCGGGCCGCGCGCCGCGCTGCTCGCCGCGGTCGAGCGCGCCGAACGGCTGATCCTGCTCGGCGACGTCCTTGAGCTCCGCGGGCTGTCGGCGCGCGATGCGGTCGAGCGCTCGAGGGCGGCCCTGGGCGAGATCGGCGCGGCAGCCGGCGACGCGCCCGTGGTTCTCCTCCCCGGCAACCACGACCACCGTTTCGCCGCCGAGTGGATCGACGGGCGGCGCAGCCGCGGCGGCTCCGAGCTCGCCCTGGAGCAGGTCTGGCGGCCCGGACGCTCGGGGCTCGCGGCGAAGGTCGCGCGCGCCCTTGGAGCGAGCGAGCTCACGCTCGCCTACCCGGGCGTCTGGCTGCGGCCGGACGTCTACGCGACGCACGGCCACTACCTCGACTGCCACAACGCAGTTCCGGCGCTGGAGCCCCTCGCCGCGGCGGTCACCGCGCGGCTCGCGGGCGGTCTCCCGACAGGGCGACTGGGAGCCGATGCCTACGAGGCGGCGCTGGCGCCACTCTACGCGTTCATCCACGAGCTCTCCCAGCGCCGCCCGCCGCCCCGAGCACCCGAAGGGCCCGGCGCGTCGCTGCGGCTCTGGCAGCGGTTGAACTCCGGGAACGGAGGGCTCGATCTCACACGGCTCTTCCTCGGCCGGCTGGTGATCCCGGGCGCCGTGGCGGGCGTCAACCGCGCCGGGCTCGGCCGCTTCAGCGCCGACCTTTCCCCGGCGTCGCTCAGGCGGGCGGCGCTGCAAGCGATGGGGACCGTGGTCGCCCGGCTCGGGGTCGAGGCCGAGCACGTGATCTTCGGCCACACCCACCGCGCCGGCCCGCTTGCCACCGACGACCCCGCCGACGGCTGGGAGCGCGACGGCGGCGGGCGGCTGTGGAACAGCGGCAGCTGGGTCCTGGAGCCCGAGTTGATCGGGACCATCGGCGTCCGCAGCGGCCACTGGCCCGGCGCCTGCCTCGTGCTCGAGGAGGACGGGCCGCCGCGACTCGAGCGCTTGCTCGACACTACGGCGAGCTTCGCCTTGACGGCATGAGACGACGCATCCGACTCAACCACGGCACCGCGCGACCGTCCGGCGCTCCGCGCCGCGCCCTGATGGCCGTGGCCGCCGTGCTGCTCACGCTCGCCGTGGCCGGCTGCGGTGAGAAGGAGGCCGTGGTCGCCGGATCGCTGCCAACCGCTTCGCCGTCTCCACAGGCGACGCGCGTCATCGATGGGTTCCAGCGCAGCTCCGGCGGCGACCAGCTGGTTGCGCTCGAGCGCGAGCCCGACCTGATCGGCTTCCCCGGCGACGCCGACAGCGCCGAGCTGAGCGGCGCGGCCGAGCTACTGGCGCTCGACTCGGAGGCCGGGCCCGTCGTGAGCTCACGCCGGTTCGGCTCGTTCCTACTGAACGTGGTGGCGCGCGCGGACGCCTACGAGGTGCTGCTCTCCGACGCGGCGGGGGATCCGCTGGCGCCGGGCCCCGACGGCATCCACTGGGAGCGGATCGCGATCGAGGGCGTCGGGGGCGACGAGATCGTCAACTGGATCGCCCACAAGCGCTATGGCGACGTGGTGCTGAGCCGGCGCTCGAGCGAGCGGGAGGTCGACGCCGCGTTCATGCGCCTCGACCGCGTGCTGGGCGAGCTGCTGGGGCCGAAGGGCGGAGGCGTGCAGAGCGGCCCGCCGGCAGAGTCGCCGTCGGATGGGGCGTCGGCGGCACGAGCGCTGCCCCGACCCGGGTAGAGCCAGGCGACGAGCCGGAGCTACAGGCATGCTTCTCTAGCTGAGCCCATCTCTCGCGCGCTCTCTAATGCTTCGTGCGGGCCGCTCACCCGAACCAAGCCGGGGAACAGCGCGCTACGATCCGATCGGTGCGCGCGGTCTGGAAGCTGTCTGGTTGTCTTTCGCTGCTGGCCCTGTTCGGCCTGTCGCAAGTCGGCTTAGCGAGCGCCTTCACGCTCGAGCGCCCAGTCGTCACTAGTCACGGCACGACGGAGCGACATGCCTGCTTCCGGGGCGGGTCCGAGCAGTCCGGGGACGCTGTGTCGGTGATCGACCCCGCTCCGTGCAGCGCCCAGAGGCCACGCCCCGAGCCACTGCCCGTGCACCGCGGCGGACGCGTCACGATTCGCACGGCCGAGCAGGCGGAACAGCTTCGGATAACGGTTAGATCGCGGGCCGAAACGCGGAGGTTGGAAGCCCACCCCCGCGACGGCAGCGGGCGCCGCTGGAGCTTCCAAATGCCGCGGTTCAAGACCGGCAGCGACCTCGGCATCACGATCATCTACCCGGACGGGCAGACGAGCTGGAGCCTACCCCTGAGGCGTCACAACCATGACCCGGCGATGACGTCGACGGACTGGGACGGTTGGGGGACCTGCACAGTCGATGATTCCGACCGCGACCGGGTCTGCTTCGTCGGACAGGTAGGGGGACCGGCTGGAGTGCTGAAGGCCCCGAAGCACGCGCGTCACGGCGAACGATTCCGGTTCTGTGTCATCAGGCCGAACGGCAATCGACACTGCACGACCGACCGGACGAGCGGAAATAGGTCGGCGACGCGCTTTCGGGCTACTCGGGCCGGCACGTACAAGCTCAGATGGAGAGTCGCCGGAGAGACCGTCGCTCGGGCCCGGTTGCGGGAAAGGTCCCCCACGCTGTGACGGTCCGCGGCGAGTGGGGCCCGCGAGCGACCAGCTGAAAATCAGGCCGCGTCGCCGGAGCCCCCCCGGCTCTCGGCGGCCGTCGCCGGCGCGGCGGCGCGATCACCATCGGCGCTTCGGTCGCCGCCGTCCGCCGATGAAGCATCCCCTGCGCTCGCCGAGCCGCCTCCGCCACCGCCCGCGCCGCGGTCCCCATTGGCCCACTCCTCGTCGAAGTCCACGCGCCACTTGCCCTCGTCGCCCTGCTCGAGCTTGAGCTTGGCCCGGAACGTTCGCCCGGAGCGGCCGCGGAACCCCGTCACCTGCTTCGCGGTGCGGCCCTTCTCGATCAGCTCCTTGGCGACCGAGACGGCGAGCATCTTCCCGGCCTTGCGCTTCCAGATCACGAAGCCGCAGCCCGGGTCCTCCTTGGTCCAGCACGAGTAGCCCTTGCGGTTCTCGATGATCTCGCGCCCGCAGACCGGGCACGGGCCGAGCCGCGCGCGCTCGATCTTCACTCCCTTGAGCTTGTCGAGCTCGGCGACGGTGTCGGTGGTGAAGCGGGCGATGTCTCGCATGAAGGCGGGCCGGCTGTCCTCGCCCTGCTCGATCAGGCCGAGACGCCGCTCCCAATCGCCGGTGAGTTCGGGCGATGTCAGCTGGTGCTCGCCGAGCAGCTTGATCACCTGGATGCCCTTCTCGGTGGCGTGCAGCGCGCGGCCGTCGCGCTCGACGTAGGCGACCTGGATCAGTCGCTCGATGATCGCCGCGCGGGTGGCGGGTGTCCCGATGCCGGAGTCCTTCATCGCCTCGCGCAGCTCGGCGTCCTCGATGTCCTTGCCGGCGGTCTCCATCGCCGCCAGGAGCGACGCCTCGGTGTAGCGCCGCGGCGGTTGGGTCTCCTTGCGGATCGACGCGACCGAGCGCGTCTCGACGTCCTCGCCCTGCTCGAGGCGCGGCAGCGACTGGTCGCCGCCCGAGTCGTCGTCCGCCCCCCGGCGCTCGGGCTCCGCGCCGTAGACGGCCTTCCAGCCCGCCTCGAGCAGGACGCGGCCGCTCGTCCGAAAGACGTGCTGGGCGACGGTCGTCTCGACGCGCGTGCGCTCCCACACCGCCTCGGGATGGAAGACCGCCAGGAAGCGCTTGGCCACGAGGTCGTAGACCTTGCGCTCATCGGGGCTCATGCGGCCGAGGTCGTGTTGGGATTTCGTCGGTATCAGCGCGTGGTGGTCGGTCACCTTCGCGTCGGACACGACCCGGCCGAGCGGCAACCTGTCGAGGCCCGTCACGTACGCGGCGCCGCGCGCGTACTCGGCGCTGCGGCCCACGAGCGCCGCGGTCGGCTTGATCTCGGCGATCATGTCGCTCGGGAGGAAGCGCGAGCTGGTGCGCGGGTAGGTGATCGCCTTGCGGTCCTCGTAGAGCTTCTGCGCGGCGCCCAGGGTGCGGCGCGCCGAGAAGCCGTGGAGCGAGTTCGCGTGACGCTGTAGGGAGGTCAGGTCGTAGAGGAGCTGCGGGCGCTCGCGCTCCTCCTTCTTCTCGAGCTTCGTGATCTCGCCTGCGCGCTCGCGGCAGTCCTCGACGATCTTCGCCGCCAGGTCCTCCGCGATGCGCTTGCCGCCCATGTAGCGGCCGCGGTAGCCGCGCTCGCCGCTCGCCTCGAAGGCCGCCTCCACGAGCCAGTAGGGCTCCGGGACGTGCGCTCGGATCTCCTGCTCGCGGCGCGCGACGAGCGCGAGCGTCGGCGTCTGCACGCGGCCAAGCGAGACAGCGCCGTCGAACGCCGCGCGCAGGCGGATCGACGCCGCGCGGGTGGCGTTCATCCCAACCACCCAATCGGCCTCGGATCGCGACCGTGCGGCAGCCTCGAGCGTCTCCATCTCCTCGCCCGGGCGCAGGCGCCCGAAAGCATCCTCGATCGCCTTCCGCGTCATCGAGCTGAGCCACAGTCGCTGCACCGGCTTTGAGACCTTCGCCGTCTCGTACGTGTAGGCGAAGATCAGCTCGCCCTCGCGCCCGGCGTCGCACGCGTTGACGATCCGGTCGACGTCGTCGGAGCGCATCAGGCGATGGATCGCGCGCAGCTGCTTGGCGGCGCGCTCGTCGTTCGGGACGAGCTTGAACCGGTCGGGCACGATCGGGAGATCGGCGAAGCGCCACTTCTTGAGCTTGGGGTCGTAGTCCTCCGGCGGCGCGAGGCCGACGAGATGGCCCACCGCCCACGTGATCACGTAGTCGTCGCCGTCGAGGTGAGTCTTCTCCTTCGACGACGACGACTTGAAAGAACCCGGCAGCGCGGCCGCAAGATCACGGCCGACCGACGGCTTCTCCGCGACTACAAGCGTCTTCGGCATGGGATATCTAGCTAAGCAGGTCGCGCGGCGCCTGGCGCGAGCCGCCCGCGCTCAGTAACCGCCGCCCGGCTCCTCCGGGTACTCCTCATCGCCCGTTTCCGGGTTGACGTACGGGTCGAGGCCGGGCGGCGGGCTGCCGTCGCCCTGCTGGGCGGCGCTCACGCCGCGGTCGCGCCGGTTGCAGATCCGGCGGAAGCTGCCGTTGCGACCGAGGCGCACCACCGTCGACGCCTCGTTGTTGCGCTCGCGGCGCTCGTGGATGCGGTCGCCGGGGTCCGCGATGTGCACGTACGCGTAGCAGCCCTCGCGGCCGATGTCCGTCACGTCGATCCACTGCTCGTGGTAGCTCGCCGGGTAGACGTCCGACCAGCCCGACGACGTGCCGAGCGTAACCCGCCGCTTGCGCGGGTTCTGGTTGCAACCGGGGTAGACCGGCCTGCTCGGCGACCCCTTGGCGTCCGGGTGGGTGGCTGTAGATCGCGCAGGCAGTAGACCTGCTTGCGCCCGTTGCGCACCCGCTCGGTCCGAAAGCCGGCGGCGTTCAGCCGCCAGAGCTCAAAGCGCGCCGCGTTTCGGAACTTCCAGTAGCCGCCCTGCCCGGGGATGTTCTTGAACTTCAGCTTCGCCCCGGTCGCAAGCTCTTGCGGCCGCCGCCCCGGAGCTTGACGCGCTGCTTGGCCTTCATCGTCCTGGCGGCCGTACGCCGGCCGCGCAGCTCGGCGGGCCCCGGGCCCATGCTGTCGATCGAGTTGCCCGAGCGCAGCAGCTTGCGACCGCCGCTTCGGTCCATGTAGATGTCGAACGGCGCGCGCATCCGCAGGTCGGGGCAGATCAACCCGAGCCGCTCGACCTGGGCGTTCGATGCGCAGGGGTTGTCGGCCCCGGCGTGGCGCGCGGACGCGGCGGGCGGCGCGAGCAGGAGGGCGAGGGCGGCTGGGATCAGGAGCAGCTGGAGGCGGGCGCGCACCGCGCGGGTTTGTAGCGCACCGCCTCCAGGAGCGTCAACCTGCACCGTGCAGCGCTACCGATCGAACGGAGGCCGGGCATGTCCAACCCACTGAAGATCCTGTCGATCGACGGCGGCGGGATCCGCGGCATCATTCCCGCGACCGTCCTCGTCGAGGTCGAGCGGCTCACCGGCAGGCCGGTCGCTGAGACGTTCGACATCGTCGCCGGAACCTCGACCGGTGGGATCCTCGCCCTGGCGCTGACGCTGCCCTCCGAGTCCTCGCGTCCGGCGTGGTCGGCCAGGGACCTGGTGTCACTCTACGAGCGCGAGGGCCCGTCGATCTTCTCGCGGTCGCTCCACCACAAGATCCACTCGGCCGGCGGCCTGCTCGACGAGCGCTACCCCTCCGACGGCCTCGAGGGCGCGTTCGACGAGTACTTCGGCGACGCACGCCTCAGGGACGCCCTCTGCGACGTGCTCGTCACCGCGTACGAGATCGAGCAGCGCACCACGTTCTTCTTCAAGAGCGCGAGCGCGCGGGCCGACGAGCGCGACGACTACGCGATGCGCGACGCGGCGCTCGCGACCTCGGCGGCGCCGACGTACTTCCAGCCCGTGAAGGTCGAGCGCGGGTCCGGGCGGCCGTACCTGGCGCTCGTGGACGGCGGCGTGTTCGCCAACAACCCGGCGATGTGCGCGTACGCCGAGGCGCTCAAGCGCGACGCCGGCACCCGGGCGCGCGGGGCCGGCGCCGAGGTGCTGCTGGTCTCGCTCGGGACCGGCGAGCTGACGCGCCGGCTGGCATGGGAGCGGGCGAAGGACTGGGGCCTGCTCGAGTGGGCCAAGCCGATCCTCGACGTCGTCTTCGACGGGGTCGGCGACGCGACCGATTACCACCTCGGCCAGCTGCTCGGCCGCGACGAGTCCTACTACCGCTTCCAGACCGAGCTCGACGCCGCGAGCGACGACATGGACGACGCGAGCGAGGGGAACCTACAGCGGCTCAAGCAGGAGGCCGAGGGGCTCGTGCGCGACAACCGCGAGCGGCTCGAGGAGGCGTGCGGGAAGCTGGGTTAGCCCGCACGCGGGGAGGCGCCGGCTCACGCCGCGCACGAGCCGGTGTCCACCGGCTCGCTCGGGCCGTCCAGCGCCTCGGCCACGATCGAGTCCGGCACGCCGTAACCCGCGCCGCCCCCACCGGCGATGGTGGCGGCGAAGATCGTAGTCACCACGCGCCCCGACCCGTCGACCATCGGGCCGCCCGAGTTGCCCGAGCGGACGGTGCCACGCAGCTGCGTGATCCGCCGCTCGATCGGCCCGCGGCCGTAGGCGTCCTGGCTGCGGGCGGTGATCGTCTCCCCCACCCGGCCCGGCTGGACGTCGTAGCCGCCGTCGAGCGGAAAGCCGAGGATCGCCGCGGGGGTGCCCGGGTCGGCCGCGTCGTTCAGCTCGAGGGCGGGCGCCCCGACGACGCCCGAGGAGGTAAGGACCGCGAGGTCGTTGCGGGGATCGTAATGGATCACGTCGGCGTCGTGGGTCGGACCCTCGCCGCCGATCTGCACGGTCGTGTCGTCCTGCCCGGCCACGACGTGGGCGTTCGTCACGACGATCCCGTCGCCGGCGATCCAGCCCGAGCCCTGCACCGAGAGGCCGCACGCGGTACCCAGCACGCGCACGACGCTCGCGCCGGCGGCGTCGACCTCGGCGTCGCGCGCGATCCCCGGCGGCGGCGGCGCGAGGTCCGGCCGCGGCGCGTCGATGCTCGGGAACGGGTCGAAGCGCGCCAGCGCGTTGAGTAGCTCGCCGGAGGGAGGCAGCTCGCGGTTGAGCGCCTGGAGGATCTCCGAGCGCTGGATCTCGCGCCGCACCTCCCCCGCGCCGGGCGTCAGCAGGGCGGCGGCTCCCGCGATCCATGCGACCAGGAACGCGACCGCGCCCAGCAGCGCCGCGCCGGCCACGCCGTCGAACGCTCCGAGGCGCTGACCGAGCCGGCCGCGCAGCCGGTAGCCCACGGTCTCGGCGATCGCGGCGAAGAGACCACCGATCGCGAGCGCCGCGACGAGCGTCACGAGCGGCGCGTAGGGGGAGCGCGACCCCTCCGACAGGACGAGCGGGCCCACCCGTGACCCGAGCAGCGCGCCGCCCGCGAAGCCGAGCAGCGACAGCGCCCCGACGATCAGCCCGCGCGAGTAACCGGCGACCGCCATCAGCAGCGCGAAGCCGATGATCACGAAGTCGACGAGGGTCACGGCCGCTCCCGCCGGGCGCCTCTAGATGTCGAGCTCGAAGATGAGCTCCTTGGGATGGCCCTCGGCGACGTCGTAGCCGTCGAGGATCTCGAGCTCGAGTGGGCGGTTCTCGGTGTTCTCGAGCGGCAGCTCGAAGATCAGCAGCGCGCCGGCCGTCGGTCCCGACGACGCGAGGCTGCCGTCGGCAGGGATGCAGTCGCCCGGCTCGAGGTCGGTGGGCGTGTACGAGAACGGGTTCTCGGGATCCAGCGAGAGCGGCTCGAACTCGTTGCCCGCCGTGTCGGCGATCCGGAAGGTGCCGGCGGTCCTGACCGTTTCCTCGCTCACGTTGCAGGCCTCGAGGAAGACGCCGTAGTAGGTGGAGCCGGGCGGCGCCCCGGGCACGCCCTCGACATAGCCCTTGTCCTCGACGTCCTCGAGGTTGAGCTGACGCGTGATGAAGACGTTGTAGGTGACGCCCTCGAGCGGGAGGGCGAGACCCTCGCGGTGGGCTATGTCCTCTTCCGCCCCGCACGCGGCGAGCGCAAGCGTCGAGGCCGCCGCGACGGCGCAGGTCGCGGCGGCGCGTGCCAGGCGGCGGGTCACCATCGCGTCGGCAGTTTATGGGACGGGGTGCGGCGGCAGGGCGCCACGCGGCGCGCCGGGATGGGGCGCTACGCCCCGAAGCGCGGTGCCTTGAGCGGCTCGTAGCCGGCGATGTCGGTGCGCGCGAGCGGCGCCTCGCGCTGCTCCTCGAACACCAGCCTCAGGCGCTCGAGTGCGGTGTTGGTCTGGCGCCTCAGCCACGAGCGGGCCCCGACCGCCTCCTTTAGACCGTCCACGAACGTCGCGGGCTCGGTCCACACGGTCAGCTCCACTCGCGTCAGACCGTGTACGTCCTGCAGGAACTCGTACACGGCCACCGCCGGGGTCCGGCCGAGCCGCCACAGGCGTCCGCGCTCGACTATCCGCCGCGGTCGGTCGTGCTCGGCGATGGCCATCTCGCACCAGGTGGAGGACAGCGGCGCGTCCAGCATGAACCGCGCGGCCGCCCCCACACCGTGCGACTTCGGCCTGGTGAGACGGAGGTCGCGCATGTAGTGGTCGCTGTAGGCCACCCGCGCCGCCAGGTCGCCGACGAAGTCGAACACCTCCTCGCGGGGGGCCGCGATCGACGCGTGGACGGTGAAGGCGCGCACGGGACGGCGATTCTACGTTCAGGACCGCGCGTGAACCGGCGCCGAACGGGCTCAGGCGGCGCGAGGCGCCACGGCGATGCTGCGCTCGCCGGCGTGGAGGCGCTCCGAGGCAACCGGGATGCGATCGGCCTCGGGAACCTGCGCCAGGCAGAGCCCGCACAGGAAGCGCTCGGCCTCGAGCCGGTGGAGGTACTCGCCCACCAGCGGCGTTCGGCCACATCCGGAGCACGTCGGTCGGTGGCTCTCCATCGAGCCGACGCTGTTACGCAGCATGACTGATTCCAGGCTGGGCTCCATGGCGCGGTGATTCGGCCTCGGTGGCTATATACCTGCACCCTCGGACGTTCCGGGGTCCAGGGCAGGGACGTTTGGCACCCCCGTGCCGGCCGTACTCAACGGATAGCGACGCGAGCCTGCGTCGACGGAACCGGTGAGCCCATCGACAGTGCTCCAATCGCACGCAAATTCCGCGCTTTCCTTGTACACAACGTCGAGCACTCGTTAACATCGTCACAACCGTGGACCGCCGGGCCACCAAGAGCCACGCCTTCAAGCCCGGCACGCTTGCGGGAGCCGGGTCCTTTCGCTGCGACGTGTGCGGATTCGCCGTCGCCCTCCACGAGCTCGACCAGATCCCGGCGTGCCCCCATTGCGGGAGCGGTCGCTTCAAGCGCTCGTCGATCTTCGGCGATCACGCCGAGGCCGAGCCGTGGGGCGGCGGACGGACCGAGCGCCCCGACTGGCTCGAGGAGTGCCGCGACGCAATGGTGGCCGACGGCGACTACCTCGCCTACCGCGACGACGATCGCGTCCGCGTCGTGCCGCTCCAGGAGGGTTGGACGCGCATCGGCCGGAGCATGGCGGCCCACGTGCACTTCGACGACCCGACGATCTCGCGGCGTCACGCCCTGGTTCACCGCGAGGAGGGCGGCAGCAGGGTGCTCGACGACCGCAGCCTGAACGGCGTCTTCGTGAACGGCGAGCGGACCGAGTGGCACTCGCTCGAGGACGGCGACGAGATCCTTGTTGGACGCTTCCGCCTCTATTTCATGACCGTCGCCGGCACCCGCGACCCGGCGAGCGGGACGCGTACCGGCGCCGACGAGCGCGCGAAGAGCGCCGTCCGTTAACGCTTCAGAAGTCGGTTGAGGGAGGAGGAAGGCGGGGGCCTCGGAGGATCGAGGCCCCCGCTCACGCGTGTGTCCGGGCCGCGCGCGTAGGGGTCTATAGTCGCGCCGCATGGCGACGACCATCGCGGTGCTCTCACAAAAGGGCGGCACCGGAAAGACCACGACGGTCCGCACGCTCGCGGACGTCTTCGGCCGCGTGGGCCTCGACGTCCTCGCCGTCGACCTCGACCCGCAGGCGAACCTCTCCGACTACTTCGACGTGCCGGCCGACGCCTCGCCGACCGTGGCCGACGTGCTGGACGGTCGGGCGCGGGCCGTGGACGCGATCACGAACGGGGTGCTCCCGGCGAACCTCGGGCTCGCCGAGTCCGAGCTCGTGCTGGGCGGCAAGATGGGTCGCGAGATGACGCTCAAGCGGGCGCTCCGGGAGCCGAAGCGCCGCCACGACGTGATCCTGATCGACTGCCCGCCGTCGCTCGGCCTTCTAACGGTCAACGCGCTCGTCGCCGCCGACCACGCGCTGTTCTCCACCGAGGCGCAGTACTTCTCGCTCCAGGGCGTCGAGCAGGCGCTCGAGCTCTTGGACCTCGCTCGCGACAGCCTCCACCCGGACATCGAGTGGCTCGGCGTGGTGCTGAACATCGCCGACCTACGCACGATCCACTCGCGCGAGGCGCTCGACCAGCTGCGCGAGCGCTTCGACGACAAGGTCTTCGAGACCGTGATCCGCCAGTCGATCCGCTACGCCGAGTCCGCCGAGCGCGGCGTGTCGATCCTCGACTACCGCCCGGAGCTCGGCGCCGACTACGTGGCACTCGCCGAGGAGGTCCTCGACCGGGTCGGCCTCGACGCCGAGCGCGCTCGCGTCAAGCGCCTGCGCTCGGAGCTCGTCGCCGCCTGAGTCAGATGCTTCGGGGGTTCAAGGACTTCGCGCTGAGGGGCAATCTGGTCGAGCTTGCGGTCGCCTTCGTGCTTGGCACCGCGTTCGCCGCGGTGGTTGGGTCGCTCGTCGGCGACGTGATCATGAACCTGATCGCCGCCATTTTCGGCAAGCCGGACTTCAGCGACCTGACCTTCTCGGTCGGCGATGGGACGATCTTCTACGGCAGATTCCTCACCAAGCTCACGACCTTCTTGGTCATCGCTCTGGCGCTGTTCCTGATCGCCACGGCGGTGAAACGGCTGATGTCCGCCAGCGTCACGACCAAGGAGTGTCCCCATTGCCTGACGGCCATCCCGGTCGCGGCCGGCGTCTGCTCGGCATGCACCCGCGACGTGCCGCGCACGGCCGCGGCGTAGCCGGGCGCCGGCGGTCGAGCGCTACAGAGCCCGCACGTCCGCGCCCTCCGGCGTGAACGTGACGCGGCGGACGCGGCAGTCCGCCGCGACGTCGCGCACGCGTTCGAGCAGCATGCCCGTCTGCTCCCAGTGAGACCAGAACAGCACCGAGGGGCCGGCCCCCGAGATGGTCGCGCCGACAGCGCCCAGCTCGCCGGACCGTCGCACCAGCTCGACCGAGCGCGGATAGAGGTGCTCCCGCCGCGGTTGGTGCAGCCGATCGGAGAGGCCGCGGCCGACTAGGTCGAGGTCGCCCCGCCCGAGCCCCAGCAGCAACAGCGCGACATGCGCCGACGTGTGGAGCGCGTCCGCCAGCGGGACCTCCTCCGGGATCGCGGCGCGAGCCTCGGCGGTTGGAACCGGATCGGGCGGCGTGGCGAGCACCCCCTCCAGGCCCGGCACCGGGTCGAACCGCTCGGCGACCCCGTCGGCGCAGATCACGAAGCCGCCGCAAAGTGCGGCGGCGACGTTGTCGGGGTGGCCCTCGAGCCCCGATGCCAGCTCGAGCAGCGGGGCGTCCAGCTCGAACATGTGGTCGGCGGCCATCAGACCCGCCACGATCGCCGCGGCGCTCGACCCGAGCCCGGCGGCCGGCGGGATCTCCGAGCTGATCCGAAACGCGATCCCGTCGGCGGGGTGCAGTGCCTCGAACGCGCGAACGCAGAGGTTGGTTCGGTCGAGCGGCACGCCGTCGACGCTCGACTCCACCGCGAACTCGCCGGTCTCCTGCACCTCCAGCTCGAGGTGGATGCCGAGCGCCGCCGCGAGCACGTCGTAGCCCGGCCCGAGGTTCGCGCTCGAGGCGGGCACGCGGATCACGCGGTGGCGCCTCACGCGAGCACCGCCTCCTCGACGGCCCGAAGCTCCGGCTCGCAGGGCACGACCGGCGCCGCCCGGCTGATCGCGGTGGTCGGGTCCTTGAGGCCGTGCCCGGTGAGGACGCAGACCACCCGCCCCTCGGCGCCGTACTTGAGCAGGCCGGCCACCGAAGCCGCCGATGCCGGCTCGCAGAAGAGCCCCTCTGACTCGCCGAGCAGGGCGTACGCCGCGAGGATCTCCTCGTCGGACACCGCCCGGATCTCGCCACGCGACGTGGTGACGGCCGCCATCGCGTCCTCCCAGCGGGCCGGGTTGCCGATGCGAATCGCCGAGGCCACCGTCTCGGGCTGCTCAACCGGCGCGCCGCGCACGAGCGGCGCGGCGCCCTCGGCCTGGTAGCCGTGCAGGCGCGGCGCGGCGCCGTACTCGGAGAAGCCGCGCCACCAGGAGGTCACGTTGCCGGCGTTGCCGACCGGGATGCAGAGGATGTCGGGGGCCTCGCCGAGCGCGTCGCAGACCTCGAACGCGGCGGTCTTCTGCCCCTCGATGCGGAGCTCGTTGATGGAGTTCACGAGCGCGACCGGGTGTCGGTCGGCCAGCTCCCGGACGATCCGCAGCGCCTGGTCGAAGTTGCCGCGCAGGGCCACGACCCGGGCGCCGTGCATGAGCGCCTGGGCGAGCTTGCCGGTCGCGATCTTGCCCTCCGGCACGATCACCGCTCCGCGCAGCCCGGCGCGCGCGGCGTACGCCGCCGCGCTGGCGGCCGTGTTGCCGGTCGACGCGCAGACGACCGCGCGGGCGCCCTCGCGCAGCGCCGCCGAGACCGCGACGGTCATTCCCCGATCCTTGAACGAGCCGGTCGGGTTGGCCCCCTCGAACTTGAGCCAGACGTCGCACCCTGCGCGCTCGGACAGCGCCGGCGCTGGGATCAGCGGAGTGTCGCCCTCCTCGAGGGTCACGAGCGGCTCGACGGGAAGCCGGTCGCGGTAGCGCCAGAGGCTCAGAACGTTTCCTCGATGACCCGGATCACGCGCGGTCGCGAGCGCAGGAACTCGAGCCGGCCGATCAGCTCGACGGCCGCGAGGAACTTCGACTCCAGCACGCGGTGCACCACCATCTCGAGGCGGGCATCCTCGCCCAGGCCGTGCTGCACGACGGACTTCACCGACACGCCCTGGAGCCCCAGGATCTCCGCGACCTGCGCGAGCACGCCGGGCGTGTCGGCCACCTCGAGGTGGAGGTAGAACGCGGACTCGACGTCGGACACGAGCGGCAAGTCCACCGGCGGCGGCGGCAGCGTGGCGGGCGGGATCATCGCCGAGATCACGTCGCCCAGGACCGCCGAGGCCGTCTGCGAGCCGCCCGCGCCGGGGCCCGACAGCGTGATCTCGGTGATCGCCGGCGACTCGATCGTCACGGCGTTGAACGACCCGTTCACCGACGCCAGCGGGTGGGCGCCGAACAGGAACGTCGGGTGCACGCGGACCGACAAGCCACCATCGACCCGCTCGGCGGTCCCGACCAGCTTCAGCGAGAGGCCGAGCTCGCGCGCGCGTGCGATGTCCTGGCCGGTCAGGTTCTCGATCCCCTCGTAGGAGACATCGCCGAGGCCGACCCTCACTCCGAACGCCAACCGGGCGAGGATGGCCATCTTCGCCGCGGCGTCGCGTCCGGTCACGTCGTCGGTGGGATCGGCCTCGGCGTAGCCGAGCCCCTGCGCCTCGCGCAGCGCCTCGTCGTAGGAGGCCCCGGTGCGCTCCATCTCGCTGAGGATGAAGTTGGTGGTCCCGTTGACGATGCCGTGGACGCGGTCGATGTACGCGGCGGCCAGCGTCTCGTGGATGACGCGGATGACCGGGACGACGCCGCCCACCGCCGCCTCGAAGCGAAGCTGAACCCCCGCCGCACGCGCGGCGTCGTAGATCTCCTCGCCGTGCTGGGAGAGCAGCGCCTTGTTGGCCGTCACGACGTGCCTTCCTGCGCCCAGCGCGCGCAGGACGTACTCGCGCGCGGGCTCGGTGCCGCCGATGAGCTCCACGACGAGGTCGCTCGCGGCGATGATCTCCTCGAGGTCTCCGCTCGCGCTCGTCAGCACGCCGGCGATCTCCGGGCGCAGCCCGGTCGCCTGCTCGACCTCATCCGTGCGCTTCTCGAGCAGGCTTCGGAACGCCGACCCGACCGTGCCGTGCCCGAGCAGTCCGACCCTGAACGCGGTCATCGGAGGAGCCGGCTAGACGTCGCGGAGCGCAAGGTCCTCATACGTCTCCCGCCGGACGACCGCGCGCGCGCTTCCGTCGCGGCAGAAGACGATCGGCGGCCGCGGGACGGCGTTGTAGTTGTTCGCCATCGCGTGGCCGTAGGCGCCTGTGGCCGGGACCACGAGCACGTCGCCGGGCCGCGGATCGTCGAGCGCGATGTCGCGGATCAGCACGTCGCCGGACTCGCAGTGCATCCCGGCGATCGTGCAGAGCGCCTCGCCGCGGGGACGGTCGGCCAGCTCGGCCTCGTAGCGCGCGCCGTACAGCATCGGCCGCAGATTGTCGGACATCCCACCGTCCACCGCGACGTACGTGCGCACCCCCGGCACCCGCTTCACGGTGCCCACCGTGTAGACGGTCACCCCGGCGTTCGCGACCAGCGAGCGCCCCGGCTCGCAGAGGACCATCACGTGCTCGGGCGCGCCGGACAGCAGCGTCTCGACGTAGTCGTCGATCGCCGGCGGCTCGTCCCCGGCCGTGTACGCCACCCCCAGGCCGCCGCCGAGGTTGAGCAGCGGGTAGTCGCCCATCGCCGCCAGCAGCTCGCCGAGTCGCTCGTAGGGCTCGAGGTCGAAGACCTGCGAGCCGATGTGGGCGTGGAGGCCGTCGAGCTCGAGGCACCCGGCCGCCGCGCAGCGCTCGATCGCCCGCGGGACGTCGTCCATCGCGAAGCCGAACTTCGAATCCACCTGGCCGGTCTGGACCGACGAGTGAGTCGAGGGCATGATTCCCGGCGTCACCCGCAGCATCACCGGCTGGCGCAGCCCGCGCGCGCCCACCAGCCGCTCGAGGCGGTCGATCTCGTCGAAGGAGTCGATCACCACGTGCCCGATGCGGCAGTCGATCGCGTACGCCAGCTCGGCCTCGCTCTTGTTGTTGCCGTGCATGTAGATGCGCTCGGGTGAGAAGCCGCCCTGGAGCGCAAGGTGCAGCTCGCCGCCGGAGGCCACGTCACATGAGAGGCCCTCCTCGGCGAGCAGGCGGTTGACCGCGGTGCACGGCAGCGCCTTGCTCGCCCACACCACCTCGAAGCGCTCCGTGCGGCAGGCGAAGGCTTCGAGGAACGTCCGCGCGCGGGCGCGGACGTCGTCCTCGGCGTAGACGTAGGCCGGCGTCCCGAACTCGCGCGCGACCTCGATCAGGTCGCAGCCGCCGACCTCGAGCCGGCCGTCGTCGTCGCGGCGCGTGCCGATCGGGTACACGCGCGC
>Ga0136615_10000079_pt1 | contig 36296 bp, 37 predicted proteins | sample AntDrymUQ2882206_2_FD_106647 | JGI IMG/M metagenome (GOLD analysis project Ga0136615, IMG submission 106647) | Polar desert sand microbial communities from Dry Valleys, Antarctica - metaG UQ288 (22.06) | ecosystem: Environmental > Terrestrial > Soil > Desert | place: Antarctica: Dry Valley... | reverse complement strand
GTCCCGTTGGTCGTCATCCAGCGCCAGCTCGGTCACGGCAACCTGGGTATCACGTCGATCTACCTGCAAGGCATCGATAGCAGCGAGATCATCGATACCGTCCACGCCCGCCGAGCCCCGATGATCCCCGCGAGCGCCGGATTGCGCGCGCTGCTGTAAGAACCGTGGACGTGAAGCGCACGCGCGAGAGTGCCGCTCGGGGCGATCAGCAGAAGCCGGCTGCGATCACCCGGTGTTCATGGTTGAGCCTTGGATGATCGAGGAAGCGCTCCCGGGCACGGTGCGTGCAGGACGCAAGGACCTCGAGCGTCCTTTTGCGCGACAGCGGTGAGGTTGGCTTCGAGGTGCCCACTGACGACCCGGAACCGCTCGTGGCGTGGCATATCGCTCGAGCAGAGACGACGACCAGCAGCGGGGACAGCGGACGACGACTGGCAGCCGCGAAGCGGCAGTGGATCGGCGCGATGCGCGTTCCGTCATCATCAGACCCTTGGCGACGCTGCAACAGACAGACGAGCGGCCCGCAAGGTTCGAGGGGGCGTTCTTCGCGGTCGTCGTCGCTCCTGTGATCGCTCTCGTCACGATCGCGGCGCTGTTTGTGGGCGGCGTCATCATCTGGGCGGCTATCGCCGGCATGGTGATCGCCCCAATCGTGACGTTCCTCCGCACCACGGCGCGCGGCATGTCCGATCAGAGAGTCGTCGCGCTCTCCGCACTGTCGGCGATGATCATGTTCGTCCTGCTGGCCGCGTTTATGCTCGCGATCGCGTTGGCGTACAGCGCGGTCATGGCCGACTTCAACTGACCTCCCCGGCAAAGTTGCTGTTGCCCGTCAGCGGCGGTCACAGCGGCGTACGCTTGCGACCGAGCGATGAGCGTGCCGCTTCGGACGAGGAGGGGCGCTGACTTCGAGCGTCACCGGCGCGGGCCGAGTAGGCGATCGCGGAGGGCGACGAGCTCGTGGTCGTTCAATCCGGCGTCGCGGAGGATTGCCTCGATGTCACAGTCAGCCAGTGTGGCGATGATGAGTTCGGCGGCGGTGGTGCCCCGCCGTGCGAGGAACTCCTCCAGCGCGACGCTTTCGTCAGGCTCCCGTCGAGCCGCGTACCGGGCACGCAGGTGCTCGGTGCTCAGTTCGTAGTCGGCGGCGATGTCCCGCGGCGCGACGCCGACGAGCGCGAGCAGCAGCATCGCGACCTGCCCCGTTCGGTCTCGGCCGCCGGCGCAGTGAACGGGCGACGCCGCCGGGCTTGGCGCGAGCGATGGCAGATAGAGCGGCAACGCTGCGCTCCGGGAAGCGGTCCAGGTGGGGACGGTAATACAGCGGCGTGCCGAATTGGGGTCCGCAGTCCCAGACATCCCAGAACTCGCGGTCCTCGACACCGTCAAGCGGCACATGGACGGTCGTGACGTCGCTCGCGCGCAGGGCGGCGTCCGGGAGCCTCTCATCGTCGTTGCGCAAGTCGATGATCGTCCGTACGCCATGCTCGATGAGCGCTGCCCAGCCCGCGGCCGACAACCCATCAAGAGCGTCCGCGCGCACGACAGCGCCGCAACGCGTCACGCCCCCGTCACCGGTCGGCAGACCACCGAGATCACGGACGTTGAAAACAGCCCTCCCAGCTGAGCCTACGCTGCGCGGCTCTCATGCCCACACGCGTCATGAGCCGCACCCTTTCAGGCCCCCACCGTCGAATGGATCAGCCGCCCATCACCGCAGTATTGCTTGGGACGAGCAGGAGCAGCGGCCGTTGGTCGGCGAGAGTGCTCGATCTCGCTCATTGCGCGAGCGCCGCTGGGCCTCAAGTTCGCCGCGAGGGCCAGCGGAGGATCTGTAGGGCCATCTGTAGGACGGTTGAGGGACCGCCGATCCCGGGCTTGCGCTGTTCGGCCAATCGAGAGAGGTCGTGGCGAAGAATCACCGCGTCATCCGGACGATCGGCGACGCTTGGCGGCGTGGACTTGCCCAGCATCCGTCGGTTGGCTGTGCGCGACATCACGCCGAATGTGCTGCAGGCGCTGATCGATCATGGCGAGGATCTCGTTGTCGAGCGCAAGCGTCAGCCGCCGTCGCCGCCGTCGTTTGGGGCAGTCGCCGCGAGCTTCGCCAACACCATCGGCGGATTGATCCTGCTGGGCGTCAACGACGACAAGACGATCCACGGCTGGGACGTGCCTCCGCGTACGGACCTTCAATCACACCTCGGTCAGCTCCTGCGGGCTCAAACCGATCCCCTACCACCGTTCGCTGCTGAGCCCGTCGAGTTGGACGGCAAGACCGTCGTTGTGATGCGCGTCTTCGAGTCCGCTGATGCGCCGCACCTCGTGCGCGGTACTGGCGCCCTGTACACGCGGACGTCAAGCGGGAAGGTCCCAGTTGACGACCAGAGGATGCTGCTCGAGCTCGCCCAGCGAGGCCGCGACGCGCATCGCTCGGCATGGGGGCGACTCAACGAGCCGCTGGTGCGCTCTGGTCTCCTGGACCCGGACCAGGCTCGGGCGCGCTCTGGAGACGACACCCACACCCTGCAGATCACGTTCCGCGCAACTCCGGTGACTGTACCGCCGAGCTTCACCAGGTGGCCGATTTCACGAGCCGGCGCGGCCTGGGCGTTCGCAACTGCCGCGACGATAGCCCCGGACGCAGCACGCACCTGGGCGGCGCAGTCGCCGCCGGCGAAGCTCGAGTCGTCTCTGGACCCGCAGTCGCGCGGCATCGTCGCGCGAAACGTGGCCACCCATCCCTTCAAGGGGTTCTCGCTGTGCGACAGCACAGCGGTCGCTGACGCAGCTGGGACGCTCGGGTGTGCACTGCGGCGGCGGTATGAGCCCGGCTACACGAGCATCCCGATGCCAGAACTCGAAGACGTCGTCTCCTCGATGCTGCAGCGGGTCGAGAAAGGGCTCTGCGAGAGCGAGGTCGTGGGGCGCGCCGTCTGCCGTATGAACATCTACCTGCCCACACAGAGCGGCCTCGTCGAACAGCGACGGGAAGCGCAGCGGCTTACATGGGTCGATGGTGAGATCACGTCGCCAGCGGATGCCGACGAGCTACACGAGCATCTGCAGACCTGGATGCGAGAGTACGCGCGATCCTGCGGGCTCGAGCGGTGGGAAGGCTGACCGCAGCGAGCACACGGCGTCGGACGCTGCTCCTCCTCGCGCAGAGCGAGAGCCGTCCGTGGCCGGGACCGGCTGTCGATCGATGTGTTCGTGTGACGCGTGGTAGCCTCGCACGCAGCGCAGCCACAAGGGCTGGCGCTGGGATGGGAGAGGCGCTGGTAGTGTCGCCGCCCCCGGAGCCATCGGGGAGGCCATGAAGACCGTCGATGAGTTCCTGATCGCGGAGCGCAGCTACTGCGACGACGAGTCGAAGCTCTCGGTGGGCTTGGCCAACATCCATGCCGAGGTGCCGGACGTCGCGGCGAACAAGGACAAGATCCTGCGGGCTGCGACCATCTTCAAGGAGCGCGGCGTGAACATCGCCGTGTTCCCGGAGCTCTGCCTGTCGGGCTACTTCTGGGACGCGCGTGAGGACTGCCTGGCCTACATGCGGGATGCGGTCGTCGAGAACCACGCCGGCTGGATCGAGCGCGAGCTGCAGCCTCTGCTCGGCGGCGACCTGGAGGCGATCGTGCTCAACGGCCTGACCGCAGGCAAGGAGCAGGAGCGCTTTCTCAACCGCACGTTCGTCGTCGGGCGCGACCTGGACTACCTGGTCGACGCGAACACCTACGACAAGGTCTTTCTGCCGGGGATCGAGAAGGAGTACACAGAAAGCGGGCGAGACGACCGCCTGGTCCTGCAGACCCGGCACGGCCGGCTCGGATTCAGCACCTGCTATGACTACCTCTTCAGCGAGCTGCTGCGCGAGTATTCGATGGTGGAGGAGGTGGATGCGATCGTGCAGATCGCGTCGTGGCGGGCGGCCGGGGCGCGTGACTACCCCCGCATGAACCTTCGCACCGACCATTACTACGGCGAGCTGTGGGACTCCGTGATGGCGGCCTCCTCGGCTACGAACCAGATCTGGACGATCGCGTGCAACGCCGTCGGCAACCACGGTGTCACCGGTGCCCCGTTCTGGGGCGGCTCGGGCATCTGGGCGCCGTCGGGCATCTGCCTGATCCAGGCCTCCCACGTCAACGAGGAATTGGTGATCGTGCACAACGTCGATGTCGAGGGTGCCACGGAATCCGAGAAGGACGACTTTGACTACGCCTTCGACTTCAAGCAGATCTACCGCCCAGTCGATGCCGGTAGCACCTTCACCCGCAACCTGCCGTAGTCGCATCACCTACGGCGTACGCGCCTGCCGCTTCTCGCGCAACGCACAAGCTGCCGTCGTGTGCTCGCGTTGGTCGCGATCCCCGACCTGGGCGATCGTTTCAGTTCGAACGTGCTCTCGAGGTCGCGGGCGATGCACCCGCCCGGATTCGAACCCGGGCGGTGCCGCGGCGGGATAGGACGCGCGCGCCGGCACGCGCGGCGCCGGGACGGCCCCTGCCCGCGGTCGAAGTTTGCGAACGTGCCGATGAGTCCTCGCCCGCACGGGGGTCTTAGGGGGCACAGGCGACGTTCGAGCCCCCACCGACCAGCAGGAGCAGACGTGACCGGACATCTGACATACGACGCGCACATCGCACGAGTCGAGGATCTTCACCGGCGGACCGAGCGCCATCGCCCGGGGCGCCGCGTCGCGCGGGCGACCCCAGCCAGCGAGCAGCGCCGGGTGCGGCTCGCGGAGTCCGTCACGGTCCGCCGCGCCACCGCCGCCGATCGCGTGGCGCTCGAGCGGCTCGCTGCCCTCGACAGCGCGCCGGCGCCGGCCGGCGACGTGCTGATGGCCGAGGTCGACGACGAGGCTGTCGCCGCGATCGAGCTCGGCGGCGGCGCGACGATCGCCGATCCGTTCCGGCCGACCGCCGAGCTGGTCGAGCTGCTCGGCGTGCGCGCCGCGGGGCTGCGCGGAGCGACCACCCGCCGGCGGCTGCGGCTGCGCCCGCGCGCGGCCTACCGCGTGGCGTAGCCACGCAGGAATGGTGAGGATCATGTCCGCGAACGAGGTGCGGATCCGACTGCGGGAACTGCAGGCAGAGCGCGCCATCGCACGGTGTGCCGGGCTTGAGTCCAACCGCACCTACATGACCGACCTCGAGCAGGAGATCGCGACCGTGAGCAGCGCCTACGTCGGAGCTGCCGTGACGGAGATCGCCGTGCTGCGGGCACAGCTGTCGGGCGCGCAGATCGGCTGACACGGCGGGGTTCACACGAAGATCACCTGCCGGTTCACAGGCCGTTCACGACGTGCCTGCTGCTCAAGCGCACAGTGCAGGGCGGGAGAAGAACGCCGAGCATCAGCGTAAGGGAGCGACGATGACCCCTCAATCGACCAGCCGGGTCGACCTGCACTGCCACTCGACCGCCTCGGCGGTGTCCAAGCTCGGCGTTCAGCGCGCGTTGGGTCTGCCGGAGTGCGCGACGCCGCCGCAGGAGGTCTACGACCTCGCCAAGCGCCGCGGGATGAACTTCGTGACGATCACCGATCACGACACGATCGACGGCGCACTCGAGCTCGCCGACCGCTACGACGACGCGTTCGTCTCCGAGGAGCTCACCGCGTGGTTTCGCGGCGAGCAGCAGGCCGTGCACATCCTCGTCTGGGGAATCACGGCGCAGGACCACGAGCGCCTGCAGGCGCTCGCCGGCGACGTCGAGGCCGTCGCCGAAGAGCTTTCGCAGCGCGACATCGCCTGCGCGCTCGCGCACCCGTTCTACGCCGTCGAGGCGCCGTTGCTGCCCCGCCACCGGCGGCGCCTGGCGCAGCTCTTCTCGATCTGGGAGACGCGCAACGGCTCCCGGGCGCACGAGCTCAACTCGCCCGCCGAGGTCTACATCGAGACGCACGGCGGGACCGGCGTCGGGGGCTCGGACGACCACGCCGGCGTCGACATCGGCCGCACATTCACCCAGACGGCGAGGTGCGTGACCTGGCGCGAGTTCCTCGACCAGGTCGTCGCGGGCGACGCGACGCCGCTGGGCGAGCACGGCAGCGCCGCGAAGTGGACGCACGCCGCGATGGCGCTTGCGACCCGCGCGCTGGGTCGCGGCGCGAGCGGCGGCGCGGCGCCCGACCCGGCCGCGATCTTCACGATGGTCCAGCGGCTGATGAAGGAGGGCGATGCGCGCGCGAGCCACACCGGCACGGGCCTCGTGCCCGACGACGCGCGTGCGCTGCTGCGAGCCTGGCTGAGCGCCGTCGAGCTCAACCTCTCCGAGACCGAGCTGATCGAGGCGTTGCAGGCCGACGACTTCTTCCACGCCGACCTCTACCGCCGCGCTCGGCGCATCCACGAGCGCAAGCTCGCGCTCGCCGTCGAGCAGGTCGCCGCGACCGCGGGCGCGCCCGGCGAGGCCGATCTCGCCGGCGCGGCCAGCACGCTCTTCGACGCCTGCCTGGCGGCGATCCCGTACGCCCCCGCCGCCGCCTTCCTCGGGCGCGAGAAGGCCAAGCTCGCGCGCCGCGACGGCGAGCCGCTGCGCGTCGCGCTGGTCGCCGACGCCGTCGGCGGGATGCACGGCGTCACGCACACACTCGACGAGCTGCGCGACCGCGGCGTGCCGGGCTTCGAGGTCGAGGTCGTCGGCACCGACCACAACGTCGACCGCCGGCTCAGCGCGGTCGCCGAGATCGACATCCCGTTCTACGCCGGGCTGAAGGTCGGGGTGCCGAGCCTGCCGGCGATCGTCGAGGCGCTCGCCGAGGGCCGCTACGACCTCGTCCACCTCTGCTCGCCGGGACCGTCGGGCGCGGCCGCCGCCGTCATCGCCCGCGTCATGGGCGTGCCGGTGCTCGGCAGCTACCACACCGAGCTGGCCGCGTACGCCGGCCTGCGCTCCCAGGACCCGCAGCTCGAGCTGGCCGCGCGGATCGCGATCGGCGCCTTCTACGGCCAGTGCCGCCGCGTCCTGTCGCCGAGCGCCGCGTCGGACGCGGTCCTGCGCGGCATGGGCATCAAGGACGAGCGCATCGGCCGCTGGGATCGCGGCGTCGACATCGCGCGCTTCTCCCCGCGCCGGCGCGACCCGGATCTGCTGCCCGGCGAGATCACGGTCCTGTACGCGGGCAGGCTGACCCGTGAGAAGGGCGCCGACCTGCTCGCCGACGCTTTCCTGCGCGCCCGTGCGCGGGACCCGCGCCTGCACCTTGCGCTCGCCGGCGGCGGCCCCGAGCAGGACGTCCTGCGCGAGCGCCTCGGCGAGCACGCGACGTTCCTCGGCTGGCTGGAGGGCGACACGCTGGCGGCGGCGTACGCGAGCGCCGACATCTTCCTCTTCGCCAGCCGCACCGACACGTTCGGCCAGGTCCTGCTGGAGGCGCAGGCGAGCGGCCTGCCGGTCGTCGCCGTCGGCGAAGGTGGCCCGACGAGCATCGTCACCGACGGCGTCACCGGGCGCCTGTGCCCGGCCGACGCGGACGCCCTCGCCGACGCGGTCGTGTCGCTCGCGGCGTCGCCGTTGCAGCGCGAGCGGCTGGCGAGCACCGCGCTGCACGCTGTCGCGCAGCGCACGTGGGAACGCTCCCTGCAGCGCCTGGCCGACGGCTATCGCCGGGCGCTCGAGCCGGCCGGCACGATCCTGGACTTCAGCCGTGCCGCGTGAGTCGGCGGTGCTCGAGGCGCGGCGGCGACTGCGTGCCAGCCGCCGCCGTGGCGGCGCGCCGCTGCAGGCGCTCGCGCGACCACCGCTGCGGGTGGTCGACGTGGCGCTGTTCTACGGCGAGCGCAGCGGTGGCATTCGCACGTACATCGACGCGAAGGCGGCGTGGGCGCAGGCGAGCGGGCTGATCGAGCACCACGTCATCGTCCCCGGTCCGGCCGAGCGCCACGCCGGCGGGCGCCACGAGCTGCCCTCGCTGCGCCTGGCTGCCACCAACGGCTACCGGATGCCGGTCGGCGCCCGTGCGCTGCGTGCGACCCTGCGCGACCTGCGGCCCACCGTCGTCGTGTTGCACGACCCCTTCTGGCGGCCGCTGCGGGTGACGCAGACGGCGCACGAGCTCGGCGCGAAGGTCGTCGCCGTGCACCACGGCTCGATCGCGCTCGACGCGGCCGGGCTGCCCGGCCCGGACGCGCTCTGGCATCCCGTCCTGCGGGCGTGGATGCACCACGCCTACGGCGATGCCGACGCCGTGATGTCGGCGGTCGACCCGCGCGCCGACTGCGGCCGGGAAGCGGCGATGGCGCTGCGCTTCGGGCTGGATCCGGCGTTCGCGCCGCAGCCCGACGTGCGCCGCCAGGACCACGTGCTCTACGTCGGGCGGCTCGGGCGCGAGAAGGGCGTGATCGAGCTGCTGCATGCCGCCGCGCGCTCGTCGGAGCCGTGGCTGCTCAAGCTCGTCGGGCGCGGGCCGATCGAGGAGCGCGTCCGGCGCGTCGCCGAGCGGCTCGGGATCGCCGAGCGCGTGCGGCTGTATCCGTTCATCAGCGAGCGGCGGCGCCTGGCACGCTGGTACGCGAGCGCCCGGGCGGTCGTCATGCCCGGCGCGCACGAGACGTTTGGCCTCGTCGGATTCGAGGCGGCCGCGAGCGGCGCCTCTGTCGTGACGTGCTCGACGGCGCCTTCTGCCGCGCTCATGCGCGGGATCGTGCGCACGTACGAGCCCGGAGACATCGACGGGTTGCTGACCGCGATCGAGGCGGCGCGGGCGGCGCAGCCCGACGCTGCGGCCGCCGCGGCCCTGGCCAAGCGCTGCTCCTGGGCCGCGGCGTTCGCCGCCGAGACACAGCAGCTCGAGCGGCTCGTGGCCCCCCGCGCCCGCCCGCGAGTGGTCGCGATCTGAGCAGCGCACTGCGCGCCGCGGCGGAGCAGGTGCTGCGGTCCAACTGGCGCGAGGGCGCGCGCCGCGACGGGCGGGGCTACGCCTACACGTGCCCGGCGGTCCCGCGCTACCGCCACATGTGGCACTGGGACTCGTGCTTTCACGCGATCGCCTGGTGCCACCTCGATCCCGCGCGAGCGCGGGCCGAGTTGCGCACCGTGCTGCGCTCCGGCCGGCCCGACGGCTTCCTGCCGCACACCGTGTTCTGGGACGCGCCGGCGGGCTGGCGGCGCGCGCCCTTCTATGCGACGCGCGGGCGGCGGGGCGACTGGCACACCGAAACGGTCGGGCCGCCGCTGCTCGCGCTCGCGTGGGAGATCGTCGCCGACGCGTCGGCGCAGGACGACCCCGGCTTTCGCACGGAGGCCCTGCATGCGCTCGGCGTGCACCTCGAGTGGCTCGCACGCGAGCGCGACCCCGACGGCGACGGCCTGCTGACGATCATCCTGCCCGACGAGTCGGGCCTCGACGACTCGCCGAAGTACGTGCCCGTCTTCGGCCGGCTGACGCACGACCGGCCCGGCTACTGGCTGCTCGTCGAGCGCGGCCGGCGGGCGGGCTGGGACTCGCGGACGATCATCGCGCGCTACGACCACCACGTCGAGGACGTGTGGTTCAACGTCGCCTACGCGCTGTCGCTGCACGCGATGGCGCGGCTGAGTGGCGAGGCGTCGTGGACGGCACGGGCGCGGCGCGTCGAGGCCGCGCTGCTCGAGCGCTGCTGGGACGAGGGCGCGGGCCTGTTCTTCGATCTCGCCGGCCACGCCGAGCGGCCCGTGCGGATCTCGACGTGGTCGGCGCTGTCGCCGCTCGCGCTCGACGGCCTGCCCGAGGACGTGCGGCGCCGCCTCGTCGAGGAGCACCTGCTCGACGAGCGCCGCTACGCCGCGCCGTGCGGGATCCCGTCGGTGAGCATGCAGGAGCCGTCGTTCAACCCGCGCTGGGATCGCTTTCGCTGCTGGCGCGGCCCGTCCTGGGTGAACACGGCGTGGCTGCTGGTCCCGCCGCTGCGCGCGCTGGGCTACGAGGAGCATGCCGACCACGTCGTCTCGTCGCTGACGCGCGCAGCGGGGCGCGACGGGCTGCGCGAGTACTACGACCCGCTGACCGGGCAGGGACTCGGCGCGCGCGGCTTCGGCTGGTCGACGCTGCTGATGGATCTCGTCACGCGTCAGGGGTGGTCGCGGCCAGTGCTGTGAGCTGCTCGAGCGAGCGCTGGATGAGCGTGCGTCGTGCTTCGAGGTGGCTGGCCCAGTCGCCGGGGATCCCGACGCGCACCGCGACGTGGGGCTCATCGTCGATGGTGCTGAGCTGCCAGTCGTAGCGCGCTCGCAACGGTTCAGCCGGAGCGGTCGAGTTCTGCGCGGACACGGGCGAGTCGCTGGCGCCACCACGTGGCCTGTTCTGCATCAGCGAGGTCGTAGGTCTCCAGCAGGGCCGGGTCCGGTGTCGGTGGTGTGCGCGGGACGGGGAGGTAGCCGTTGACGGGGCGTAGGGAGGTGTGCTCGGGTACGACGTCGCCTTCGAGGAGGGAGAGCGTGCCGAGTCCGCAGGCGTAGTCGAGTTCGGGCAATGCGCCGGCGAGGGCGAGCTGAGCGGCGAGGCCGACGCTGGTCTCCAGCGCGGAGGAGATTACGCACGGAAGGCCGGCGGCCTCAGCGACTTGTAACGAGCGCCTCACGCCGCCGAGCGGGGTGCACTTGATCACGGCGACATCGGCGGCGCCCGCTACGGCCACACGCATGGGGTCCTCGGCGCGGCGGATCGATTCATCAGCGGCGATGCGCACGTCAACGTGGCGGCGCACGGTGGCCAGCTCCTCGATGGTGGCGCAGGGCTGTTCGACGTACTCCAACCCACCTCCCGCCTTGTCGAGCTGGCGGATGCGGGTGACGGCGGTGTCAACGTCCCAGACGCCGTTGGCGTCCACCCGGATCGCTCCGCCAGGTCCCAGCGCGTCGCGAACCGCTTCGACACGGGCGAGATCTTCGGCCAGTGACTCGGGATGGTCGGCGACCTTGACCTTGGCAGTGCGGCAGCCGGATCGGGCGGTGATCTCGTGCGCGCGTTCAGGTCCGACGGCTGGAATGGTGCAGTTGATCGGGATGCGGTCGCGCACTGGTTCTGGCCAACCCACCGTGCACTGCTCGATGGTCGTGGCCAGCCAGGCGGCGGACACCTTGTCGTCGTAATCAGCGAACGGGCAGAACTCGCCCCAGCCGGCGGGACCTTCGATGAGCATCCCTTCGCGCACGGTGATGCCCCGGAAGCGGGCGCGCATCGGGATCGCGTAGACACGGGCACCGTCGAAGTCGATCTCGGTGGCGATCACGAGCGAGGACGGCTATGGGCAAGCAGATCGGTGATCCGCTCGTCGAGGTCAGCCAGATGCGGTGAGCCGTTACCCAGCGGCCGGACTTGGCGTTGCAGAACGCGCAGCCGGTCATCAGGGCCACACGGACTGCGCCGGGGGCCACGAGGCGGGTTCGTCATTCCTGGATCTTGCCGGAGGGTTCGCGCTCCGATGGGGTTGCTCGCATGTCTCAAGACCGACCATCCATGCTCCTCGAACGCAAGCCGATACTACGACCGGCCATCTGGTTAGCGGGCGGCGTGAGGGCGCCCCGCAACGTCCACTACTTCCCCGACCAGCAGGCCGCGTTGCGGAGTATGCGTACGGCGCCAAGCCGGGCGGCAGCTCGCCGGCGATGTCTACTCCACGGCTGAGCGCAACGCGTTCTCCTCGATCCCCGTCTCGGTCATCCGCCGCCGCGAGCTCGGGCGCTTCGAAGGCGCCGCGGGGTTCGAGGAACCATGCGAGCTGATCGTCGTGGCCGGCGTCAAGTAACCGACGCGCATCAGCGGCCTGCTTGCAGCCGATCGTCGCGACAGTCACGCGGAGCATTGACCGGGTTGCACCGCGCGGACCGCCCATTCGGTAACTCCGCGACGAAGTCGCTGTCATAGCGGGCGCTCATGCCGGTCTGCGGGAAGTCGGTCGAGACGAGCTGCGCGCCGCTGACGAGCGCGGCGTCGAGCATCGAGGTGTCGTTCTCGACGACGGTCTGCAGCGGCACGTCGGAGCGCGTGCGCACGTAGTAGCCGCGCCGCACGAGATCGGCGATCTGGAGGGTGTTGATCCCGCGCGGCTCGTTGCGCTTGATGAACGCCGCGTCCGAGAGCCCCGGGCGCGAGTTGGTAAAGAGCACGCGGCCCTCGAGGTTCGGTCGCCCGGCGATGTAGGCGTCGCGGATCGGGCCCGGATCGTTGTCGAGCAGGAACATGACCTTGCCGCGGCTGTCGCGCAGCGTGGGCCAGCCGTCGTGCAGCACCGACGCTTCGAGCGTGCGGCCGGTGCGGCGGATCTCGTCGGGCGTGATCATCTCCTCCGCAGCGAAGACCGACCGGATCTCGGCGTCCAGCGCATCCAGCGCGCCGGCGTCCCAAGCGGGTGCGACGACACCGCCCGCCGCGACGACGCGCGCGTCGCTGCGCTTGAGCTCGAGCATGATCGCGACGGGCACGTGGTCGCGGTGTGCCCGCGACCACGCGCGCACCTGCCGCAGGCAGCTCACGAACTGCACGCACGTTGTCTTGTAGTCCACGTCGGGAATGTGCAGCACCTTGATCCCGGGCGCGCGCCACGCCGGATCGGCCAGCGGACCGAGGCCGAGCATCGTGCGGATGAGCGGCTCGTCGTACAAGCCGCCCAGCGGATCGCCGAGCAGGTCAAGCTCCAGTCCGCGTACGTTCTGGCGCGCGAACTGCCGCGCCAACGCGGCGTGGCTGTAGGCGAGAAAGGCGTCGTAGTCGCCGGGTGTGTTGATCGCGGCGTCGTAGGCGGCTTGCTCGCGCTCGCTGATCTCGCGGTGGTAGCTGTTGTGCGTGCCGATGACCTGCAACTGGTTGACGCGCACGTCACCGCCGCGCGAGGTTTGCGCTGCGGTGCTGCTGTTGGCGAACGACGCGACGAACAGCAGCCCGAGCACGACGGGCATGAAAGCACGACGCATTCGCTCACCTCCGGTCAAGACGGGGACTTGGTGCACTCAAGCCCCCGCGCGGCGACCTGGTGTATCGACGCCGTGAACTTCCCCATCACCCCGTCGGGTGCAGCGCCACGTCGAAGAGGACGTCGCCCGCGAGATCGATGATGCGCACCGCCATCTGCTCGGTCACGCCGTCGATCTGCACCTCACCGACGAACTGCAGACCGGCCGAGGGCGGCTGATTGGGTGTCGTGGGTCCCTTCACGAAGCGGACCTGCGGGCCGAAGGTGTCGTCGAGCGCGTTGGGCGGAAACGAGCCGGCGTGCAGCGGGCCGCTGACGAACTCCCAGAACGGATCGAAGTCCTGGTATCGCGCGTGGTCTGGGTCGTAGTAGTGCGCGGCCGCGAAATGCACGTCGGCGGTGAGCCAGACGGTGTTGCGAATGCCGCTGTGCTTGATGTGGGAGAGCAGCTCCGCGATCTCGAGTTCGCGGCCCAGCGCCGGACCGTCGCCCTGCGCGACCGCCTCGAAGGCCGCCGCACCATCTCCGACCACCAGACCGATCGGCATGTCCGATGCGATCACCTTCCACGTCGCGGTCGAACGTTCGAGGCGGCGCTTGAGCCAGTCCAGCTGCGTTCTGCCGAGGATCGCGGTCTGCTCGCTGCGCTCGCTCTGGTCGTTCGCGCCATTCGGGCCGCGATAGGTGCGCAGGTCGATCACGAAGACGTCGAGTGACGGACCGTAGCCGATCCTCCGGTACACGCGGCCAAGCTCGCGGCGGCGCTGGCGGATCGGCCAGTACTCGTGAAAGGCCTGGTTGCCGCGGGCGGCCAGCAGGTTGACGTCGCGCACGACATAGCGGGGATCGGTGAGAACCTCGCCCGGATACCAGTTGTTCGTCACCTCGTGGTCGTCCCACTGGGCGATGTTCGGCACCTCGGCGTTGAAACGGCGCACGTTGTCGTCGCTCAGGTTGTAGCGGTGGTTGCCACGAAACTCCGCCAGCGTCTCAGCGACCTTGGACTTCTCCTCGGTGGTCACGTTGCGCCACACCGTGCCGTCGGGCAGCGTCACCTCGGGCGCGATCGGGCCGTCGGCGTAGATCGTGTCGCCCGAGTGCAGGAAGAAGTCGGGCCGGCGGCGGCGCATCGTCTCGTACATGCGCATCCCGCCGAAGTCCGGGTTGATCCCCCAGCCCTGCCCCGCGGTATCGCCGCCCCAGACAAACCGCACGTCTCGCTTGGAGACGTGCGCTGGCGCGGTGCGGAAGTGTCCGATCTCCGCCTCGCCGAGCCTGCGCGGGCGGCCGGGCTCCGCGAAGGCCACGCGGTAGTAGAACTCCTCGCCCGATGGCAGGACGTTGAGATCGACCTGCGCGGTGAAGTCCGTGGCGTGGGTCGCCAGCGGCCCGCGTACGAGGCGCGAGCGGCGAAACGACTCCGTCGGCGAGACCTCCACATACATCTCGGCAGGCCGATCGGCGCGCGCCCACACGATCGCGCCGCGCGCCGTGACGTCGCCGCTCTGCACGCCGCTTGTGAGCTGCGGGCTCCCACCGGACCGGCCGGTCGCCGGCGCCGCCGGGGCAGCCAGCCCGCTCATCGCAACCGCGCCGGCGGCGGCGTTGAAGATGAAGCCACGGCGCCCGATCCGCCGCTCGAAGTCGCCCTGTCCGCTCATCTGCTGCCTCCGCGTCGTCGTCAGATCACGAGTCATCCCAGCCGACGACACGCCGCGGGTTGTCGAACGGTGAACGCGGTCTCGTAACAGAACGGCAACAGTTCGATCACCGATCGATGACAGAGGCGCGGCGCGAGGCCGGGAACCTCGGCTGCATGAAGAGCTTTCGCATCATCGGTCTGACGGCGGCCATCCTGATCGGGCTGTCCGTCCCCGCGGTCGCCGCACCGCGCCAAGTCCAGGTTCAGCTGCTCGCACTGAACGACTTCCACGGCCATCTGGAGTCGACGACGCCGGGATCGATCCAGGTCACCACGGACCCAGCCTCGCGCGTGCCCGCGGGCGGCGCGGAGTTCCTTGCGACGCACCTTCGGCGTCTCGAGGCCGCCAGCGAACACACGCTGATCGTCTCGGCGGGTGACCTGATCGGCGCCAGCCCGCTGATCTCGGCGCTGTTTGACGACGAGCCGACGATCGAGGCGATGAACCTCGTCGGGCTTGACCTCAACGCTGTCGGCAACCATGAGTTCGACGACGGCGCGGCCGAGCTGCGACGCATGCAGGAGGGCGGCTGCCACGCCGACGGCTGCTTCGGTGCCGACGGCTTCGGCGGCGCCGACTTTCGCTTTCTCGCCGCCAACGTCGTCGACCGCGTGTCGCGCAAGCCGCTCTTTGCCCCCTACGCGATCCGCAACTTCAACGGGATCAAGGTCGGCTTCGTCGGCATGACGCTGGAGGGCACCCCCGACATCGTCTCCCAGGCGGGCATCCGTGACCTCGACTTCGTCGACGAGGCCGACACGGCCAATCGTTACGCGCGGGAGCTGCGCAAGCGCCACGGCGTGCGCGCGATCGTCGTGCTGCTGCACGAGGGCGGCTCGCAGGTCGCGCCGTTCGGCGTCAACAGCTGCAACGGAATCTCAGGCCCGATCGTCGACATCGTCAACCGCACGAGCCAGGCAGTCGACCTGTTCGTCACCGGCCACACGCATCAGCCCTACAACTGCGTGATCGACGAGCGCCCAGTGACGAGCGCATCGTCGTTCGGGCGCCTCGTGACCGACCTCGACCTGACGCTCGACCGGCGCAGCAAGGACATCGTCGAGGTCCGGGCGAACAACCGCGTCATCAGCCACGACGTCGAGCGGGCAGCGGATCTCACCGCGCTGATCGCCCGCTATGACGCGCTCGCCGCGCCGCTGGCCAACCGCCTGATCGGGCGGATCACGGCAGCGATCACGCGTGACAACGACGACTCGGGCGAGAACGCCGCCGGCAACCTGATCGCCGACGCCCAGCTGGCGATCACCCAGGACGCCGGCGCCGTGGCGGCCTTCATGAACCCGGGCGGCGTGCGTGCAGACGTCGCCGGCGACGGCGAAGTCACCTACGGCGACGCGTTCAGCGTGCAGCCGTTTGGCAACTCGCTCGTCACGATGACGCTCACCGGCGCACAGGTCGCCGAGATGCTCAAGCAGCAGTGGTGCGACCAGGCGTCGCCCCGCATCCTGCTGCCGTCCGACGGGATCACGTACACCTGGGATGCGAGCGTCGCCGCGCAGATCACCGGCACGGCGTGTACCGCGGCACCGTCGCCGGTCAGCGACCTGCGCATCGGCGGCCAGCCGGCCCTCAACGATCAGGCCTACCGGATCACGGTCAACTCGTTTCTCGCCGACGGCGGCGACCGCTTCTTCGTCCTGCGCTCGGGCAGCGACCGCACCGGCGGCGCGCTTGACCTCGACGCCCTGGAGGCCTACCTCGCGCCGTCGCTGACGGCTGCCGCCGTCGCGCCGCCGGCACTTGACCGCATCACCCGGGTCCCGTGACGCGCAAGCCGAGCTTGCCGTCAGGCTGAACCGGCCACCAGGCTAAACGCTGAGGCGAGGATCCAGCAGCGCGTGCAGCGGCCGGCCCTGCGCCTGGGCCGGCGGGCTGGCCGCGAGCAGCGCGGCGATCGTCGGGGCCACGTCGACAAGGCTGGCGCGGCGGACGCCACGGTGGCGCGGCCGGATGCCCGCGCCCGTGACGACGAGCGGTACGGAGAGCTCGAAGGTGCTGCCGTGCGAGCCTCGCTCCTTGCCATCGTCGAGGAGCGAGAAGTGGTACGGGGGCTCAGCCTCCAGCGCCATGTCGCCGAGCTTGTCGCTGGCCCGCAGGCGGCGCAGGTCGCGCTCGTCGAACACGTTCGGGATGTGCCCCACGCGGGCGGCGCCCGCGCGTACGACCGCACGTCCTTGCTCGCCGGCGGCACGGCCGCGCAGGTAGACGTTGGACATCCGCACCCCGTTGGAGATGAGAACCACCTCGGTGTCGGCCGCAGGAGAGCGACCGACCGCCACCACCTCAGGCCGCAGCCCACCGGCGCGAATCGCCTCGACGAGCGCGGGCATGACGGTCCGCGTCCACGCGCTGAAGCCATGGTCGGCCGTGAGCAGCAGCGCCGTCCGCTCGGCGATGCCGGCGTCGCGCACCCCCTGCACGAGCCGCCCGAGCTCGCGATCGTAGTCGGCCAGCAGCGGCGGCAGGCTGGAGCTGGACGGACCCTCCTCATGCAGCAGGGCGTCGATCTCTCCCGCGTAGACGGCGAGGAAGGCCGGGACTCGGGGCACGGTCACCGCCGCCCCGTCCGAGTCGACCGGCCGCCGGTTGAGGATGTCGATCGCCACGTCGACGCGGGTGGCGAAGCCCGCCCCGGGACGGCCCTGGTGCTGGGCGGCCACCCCCGGCTGAACGTAGAGCTGCTCCGGATCGCCATAGGCGGTGCCGAAGTCCTGGACCATGTACCAGCCGACGGACGCCGTCGTGAGACCTCGCTCGGCCAGCGCCTGGTTGATCGTCTGGGCGCGCAGCTCGCGGTCCTGGCCGATCACGACGTCGCGCTCGCGATCGAGGTAGTAGCCGGCGTTGCCGTGTACCTCGGGATGCGCCCCCGTGGACATCGACGCGCGCGCGGAGTTGGAGTACGTGTTGTATGTGCTGTCGGCGATCGACAGCGTGCCGCGATCGATCAGCTTCTGCACGTTGGGCATCGGCACGCGGTCGAGCAGATCGCTGCCGAACCCGTCCCAGTCGACGAGGATCACGTGCTCCACGCGGGCGCGGCGGGGCCGAGCCAGAGCCGGGGCCGCGAGCGGTCCGGCGGCGCCAGCGGCGATCGCGGCGCTGGCCAGCAGCTCGCGCCGGGTGGTGGTGAGGGGTCGCGACCGCACGAGGGCAACCCTTGCCCGTGCTGCGGGCGAGGGTGTTACCGGGGCGTCATCGCGCGGCATCGCGCCGCCCGCCGTCGAGCGGTTCGTCCGATCACGGTCCGGCGGAGCCGGACTCGAACGCAGCCCGCGTAAACGACAGCCACGGCCGGCACGACACGACGACCTCGTCGAAGCCGGGCGGATCCCATGCGTCCCGCACGCCGCCGGTCGCATCGAGATCTCCGGCAATCACGCCCTCGGCCGACACACCCGCCGCGCGCAGCTGCGCCACCGCACGCTGCAAGCGCTCCGCGGTTGCGACACGACTCGCCGCTTCCCGCTCTTCAGCGGTCGCCCCGCGCCGCGCCGACAGCGGTCCGGCGCCCACAGCAGCGGGTGCGACAAGCGTGACATGCACTGCACCCTCAGCGGCACGCATGACGATGGCGTCAAGTACCTCGTCGGAGTCGATGCCAGCGTTCGCTACGACCAGCAACTTCGTGATGCGAGCCATAGAAACCTGCCCTTCCCCCGTGGCAGCGTTTACCGTGAAGCGAACGTAGTCCTGATCACGCGCGCTCACAAGACCGGAAAAAGTCGGATCCCGGCGGTAGGACAGAACGACGCGCCGGCCGTGCCCGTCGTGGGCACCGGCCGGGGTGGGCGACGCACGACACGGGATCGTAACTTCACAACCGTGCGTTGCAGGCAGAAGTTGCCTCGTGAGTAATCGCCGCCGGACTTCCACGATCATGACGCTCGGCACGTTCGTGCTCGTCGGCGCGTTGGGGCTGACGCACGCCGGCGCCGTCGGTGGCGCTCTGTCCGCGGTCCCGGCCTGGGTGGTCGCGCTCGCGGTGGCGCTGCACCTCTCGACGCTCGTCCTGCGCTCTGAGGCGTGGCGCCTGTGTGCCGATCTTCGCGCTCGAACTGTGTGCGACGGCGCTGCAAGTCGGCGCCGGCGTCGTCCCGAATGTGGGTGTTCGCCGCGCTCGGGGTCTTCGGGCTGCTGCCGCTCGGGCCGGGCGCGCCCGCCGGTGCCACCCTCGCTGCCTCCGCCGGCGACCTCGGCGGCGCGGTCGGCGCCGGGCTGATGCTCGCGGCGTCTTCGACGATCGCCGTCGCCGTCTACGCGCTGCTCGTCGGTCTCGCCGCGCGGATCCGCAGCGGGTCCCGGCAGCGCTGCCGCGCGGCGTAGAGCGCGGCGCAGGCGAGCGGGCTTCATGCTGCTCGGATGACCGTCGACGTCATGGGGACGGGCGATCCGCTCGTCCTGATCCACGGGCTCGCGACGACGCGCACGATCTGGCGCCACGCGGCGCCCCGACTGGCCGCGGGCAGGCAGGTCGTCACGCTCGACGTGCCGGGCTTCGGCGCCGCGCGGCCGGTCGGTCGCGGCTTCGATCTCGAGGTCGTGTCCGATCGCGTCGCCGAGCTCCTGTGCGCGAGCGGTATCGGCGAGCCCTATGACCTCGTCGGCCACTCGATGGGCGCCGCCGTCGCGCTGACGCTCGCCGCGCTACGGCCTGCTGCCGTCCGCAGCCTCGTCCTCGTCTCACCCGCCGGCCTGCGGCCGATCCCGCTCGCCGCCGCGGCGGCGCTCGGCGTGGCCGCCGAGCTCTACATCCCGCTGCGGCGCCGTGCCGCGCCGCTGGCGAGCTGGTCGTGGGGGCGGCGGCTGCTGATGGCCGGCGGCGTCGTCGACGGCGCAGCGCTCGAGCCCGCGGTCGTGCGCCAGCTGGTGGGCGCCTCGCTGGGCGCTCGCCGCATCGGCCCGGCGCTCAGCGCGGTCGCCAGCGCGGACCTGCGCGGCCTGCTCGCCGGCCTGCCGGCGCCGGTCGGCGCCGTGTGGGGGCGCGACGACCGCGTCATCCCGCCGGGCGGGATGCAGACCGTGCGCCGGCTGCGCCCCGAAGCGATCTGCGAAGTCGTCGACGGCGCTGGCCACATCTCGATGGTCGAGCAGCCGGAGGCGTTCGTCGAGGCGCTTGAGCGTGTGCTCGTCGCCATCTCGTGAACGCGGGTTCCGGTGCGGCCCGGATCGTCATACGCTGCCCGTGAGCGGTATTCGCGATGGACGATCAGCTCAGCGCCGGCTCGGCTCCGCTGCGTGACGGCAGGCGGCTCGGCTACCTCGCGGTCGGCCCGCGCGAGGGGCTGCTCGTGCTGTACCTGCACGGCGCGATCGGCTCGCCGCAGGAGGCCGGCGCCGAGCTGCGGGCCGTCACGCGTGACCTCGGGATCCGCTACGTCATGGTCAGCCGGCCGGGCTTCGGCGACTCGGGTCGCGTGCCCGGGCGCACGCTGCTGGACTTCGCTACCGACGTGGCTGCGCTCGCCGACGGGCTCGGCCATGAGCGCTTCGCGGTCGTCGGCGTCTCCGCCGGCGGGCCCTACGCGCTGGCCTGCGCGCACGAGCTGCCCGCGCGCGTCGCAGCGACCGCGGTGGTGAGCTGCATGGCACAGGGCGCCTGTCGCAGTGCCGGCCTGACGCCGCTGGGCCGCGCGGCGCTGCGGATCGTGCGCCAGCGCCCACAGGCGTGCGAGCGCGCCGGCGACGCGGTGCTGGGCGTCGCGCGCCGGCGCCCGCGGCTCGTCGCGCGCGTCATGCGCAGCGGGGCCGCGCCGGCCGACAGGCGCCTGCTGGCCGAGTGCGACGCGGGCGAGCGCGCGGCCGCGCGCTTCCTGGCCGCCGCTGGCGGCGGGATCGGCGGCATGATCGACGACCACCTCGTCTGTGCGCGGCCCTGGGGCTTTGACCCGCAGGCCTTACACGGGCTCGTCCACGTCTGGCATGGCCTGCAGGACAGGCTTGTCCCGGCCGACGCCGCGGTCCTGCTGGCGGCCGCGCTGCCGCACGCGCGGCTGGCGCTCGATCCGGACGAAGGCCACTTCTTCTATCGCCGCCGCCTGCGCGAGATCCTCGGCGACCTCACCGTAGCCGCCGCCTCATCCGCCCGTGCGCGACCGCGAGCATGACGCTCACTCGCCGTCGCGCGCCGCCTTCGCGGTGTCCGGGTTGTCGGAGAACACCCCGTCGACGCCGAGCGCGAAGAACTGCTCGTACTCGGCGAGCGCATCGCCGTAGTCGGCGGGCTCGGCGCTCGAGCGCAGCTCCAGAGGGAGGAAGCTGTTCTCGTTACGGAACGTGTAGGCGACGACGTGCAGGCCGGCGCCGTGCGCGTCGTCGACGAACGTCGTCGGCGCCAGCGACGCCCCCGCCGCGTCGCGCGGCACGATGTAGTCCTTCGGCGGGCTCGCCACGTCGGCGTAGCGTGCGACGTCGCGCAGCCCCGCGGGGGTCGCCATCCGGCCGTACGTCAGCGACCCGCCGGCCGCGAGCACGTCGCCGGGCCGCCGCGTCCGGGCATCGAACAGCTGCACGACTGGCAGGCCGGGCAGCTGCCGGCTCAGCGCCTTGAGGTTGGAGACCTCGAAGGACTGGACCATCACCTTCGCGTCGCCTCCGGCGAGCCGGTTGCGGCGCAGCACCCGCACGAACGGCTCCTCCACCGCGAGCCCGATCGAGCGGAAGTACGTCGAGTGCTTGAGCTCGGGGATCAGCCCGATCGCGCGGCCGAGCCGCGCCGACAGCTGGTCGCGCAGGTCGATGACCTCCTGGAAGGTCGGGATCTCGTAGCGACCGTCGTAGATCGTGTTGCGCCGGCGCAGGTCGGGCAGGCGCTCCTTGGCGCGCAGGGTCTTCAGCTCGGCGAGCGTGAAGTCCTCGGTGAACCAGTCGTCGGCGTACGTGACGCCGTCGATCACCTTCGTCGTGCGCCGCTGCGCGAACTGCGGGCGCTGCGAGACATCGGTCGTCGCGCCGATCGCTGGCTCGTGACGTGCGACGAGCACATGATCCTTCGTCACGACGAGGTCGGGCTCGATGTAGTCGGCGCCCATCCGGGCGGCGAGGCGGTAGGAGCCGATGGTGTGCTCCGGCCGGTAGCCGGACGCGCCGCGGTGCCCGTAGATCGTGGGGCGGTTCGCCGGTCGCTCGCCATGATCGGCCAGCGCCGATCCGAACGACCACCCCGACATGAGAGCGATCGCCACGAGCGACAGCAGACCGGTGGCGGCGAGCAGCGGCGGCAGGGTGCCTCGGTGCAATCTGTGCATGGACGCCAGCTAACGCGTCGCGCGCGGGCGGCGGGTGACGAGTTCGTGACCGCGCCAGATGTGTCGAACGAAGCGGCGCATGCCGCGCCTGCATCGACATGACCACCGCGACGGTCGGGTCGTGTCGTACGAAGCGGCGCAGAGCGCACCTCAACCGACACGATGGTCGCACCGAAGCTAGATGGTTGATTCCGCGCCTGCTCCATATCGACGCCCATAGATCTACAAGCTTCGATTGAAGCGCCAAACGTCAATCGATAGCTTTGCGCCCATGGAGCGGCCCGATCTGCTGCGCCGCGCGTGCGCCGAGGGCCTTGCTGCGTTCGCGCTCGTCTTCGCCGGCTGCGGGGCGATCGTCACCGACGCGACGCGCGACGGGGCGCTCGGCACGACCGGCGTCGCCGTGGTCTTCGGCTTGGTCGTCATGGCCATGATCTACGCGACCGGGCACCTCTCCGGCGCGCACATCAACCCCGCCGTGACGATCGCGTTCACGCTCACGCGTCACTTCCCGGTCGGCGACGCGCTCGCCTACGTCGTCGCGCAGCTGACGGGCGCGGCGGCGGGCGCCCTGTTGCTGCTCGCCGCCTGGAGCGACGCGCCCGCGGCACTCGGCGCGACGGTCCCGAGCATCGGCGTGGGCACGGCGCTCATGTACGAGACGGTGCTGACCGCGCTGCTGATGTTCGTGATCGTCGCGGTCGCGACGGACACGCGCGCCGTGGGCGCCGGCGCGGCGATCGCGATCGGCGGGACGGTCGCGCTCGACGCGCTCTTCGGCGGCCCGCTCACGGGCGCCTCGATGAACCCGGCCCGCTCGTTCGGCCCGGCGCTCGCGGCCGGGGAGTGGCGCGACTTCTGGGTCTTCGTGCTGGGCCCGATCGCCGGTGCGGCGCTGGGCGCCGGCGCCTACCAGCTGATCCGCACCCCGCAGGCGATCTGATGGCCAACGTCCTGTTCGTGTGCCTGCACAACGCCGGGCGCTCGCAGATGAGCCAGGTGCTGTTCGAGCGCGCCGTCGCCACGGCCGGGGCGGGTCACGCCGCCGCGTCGGCGGGAACGACGCCGGCCGGCCGCGTCCACCCCGAGGTCGTCGCCGCGATGGCCGAGCTCGGCGTCGACCTCGCCGACCGCGTGCCGCAACTGCTCACCGACGAGCTGGCGAGCTGGGCGGACGTCGTCGTGACGATGGGCTGCGGCGACGCCTGCCCGTACGTGCCGGGCACGCGCTACTTCGACTGGGAGCTGCCCGACCCGAAGGGCCGCCCGCTCGCCGAGGTGCGCGCGACGCGCGACGACATCGCGCGGCGCGTCCAGATCCTGCTCACGCAGCTGCAATAGGGGACGGCCGCTTGTGGACGACCCACTAGCTTCCCGCGGCGACGGCGCCGCCCGTGGCGGCTGCGTCCTCGGCGAGTCCGCGCACGACGAAGGTGGCGAACAGCAGCAGGCCGGGATCGACGGCGTCGGGATCGGCGACCGAAAGGGTCACCGGCCGCTTGCCCCAGCCCTTGCCGTCGAGCACGGCGAGCTCGCGCTCGCCGTCGGCCAGCGCGAAGCGCTCGCGCCACGCGCTCGCCGGACGCAGCGCCAGCTCGTCCTCACCCCAGCGCAGCGAGCCGCCGCGGCGCTTGCCCGATGCCTTGAACACGCCGACCAGCGCGCCCGCCGCGTCCGTCGCTTCGACCGCGCGCTTCCGGAACCCGATGCGGCTGACGCGCCAGCTGCGCTGCCCGGCCTCGGCCGTCGCCGAGCGCGACCAGATGCCGTCCAGGCGCAGCGTGCCGACGCCGTCGACCGCGTAGCAGTGGCGGTCGTCCGGCACGCGTGTGAGCTCCAGTTCGGGCATCGGCGGAAGGGTAACCGCCGGGTGCACAAGTCAACCGGCCAGCTACGCAAGTCGCGAAATGCACGGGATCTGCGGGTATGCGCTGCAGACTCGATCACGAAGGGGCATCATGGCGACAAGCCAGTCAACCACCACGACCGATCACGGCGAGTGGGGTGAGTGGTTGCAGAAGCTCGGCGAGAACGGGCTGGCGGCGATCCTTCAGGAGCGCAAGGCCGACGGCGAGCCGAGCACGTTCATCAAGCTCGTCAGCCGCGACGACGCCGGCGGCGACTGACGCGGCCCGGCCTACCCGCGCGAGCGCCCGCCGATCCCGGTGAGCAGCTCGCGCATGCGGCCGGGTCCCGCGTTGCCGGGCTCGAGCGGCGCGGTGTCGAGCCCGTCGCCGCGGCGCATCGCGTCGATCAGCTCCAGCAGCGCCTCGCCGGAGGTGCGCGTGGGAACCCAGCCGAGCTCCTCACGCGCGCGGGTCGTGTCCATCAGCGGCACGCCCAGCGCGAGGTCCAGCCAGCCCGGCGGCGTCGGCTGCAGGCGCAGCTTCCACGACAGGTCGACGGCGGCCCGCAGCACCCGGGGCGGCACGCTGACCGGGCGCGCGCCGAGCAGCCGGCCCAGCTCGGGCGGGTCGAGCACCGGCTCGGCGGCCACGTTGAAGGCGCCGCGCACGTCGCCCAGCACCGCGAGCTTGTAGGCCTCGCCGACGTCCAGCGAGTGGACGCCCTGGAAGCGCAGACGCTCGAGCGCGGGCACGATCGGGATCAGGCGGCGGCGCAGCAGCGGCGTGGGCAGGAGCGGTCCGGCGAACAGACGCCGGATCCCGGACGCCGCGTCGCCCTTGAAGATCAGCCCCGGCCGCAGCCGCACGACGCGGATGTTCTGGTGCGCGCGCTCGAAGGTGTCGAGGATCGTCTCGACGGCGGCCTTGTCGCGCGAGTAGAACGATGTCGGGATCCCGCCCGTCGGCCAGCTCTCGTCCACGCGGCGGTCCTTCGGGCCCGGCGCGTAGGCGCCGACCGACGACGCGTAGACGAGCGACGACACGCCGGCCGCCGCGGCCGCCTCGAAGACCCGCCGCGAGCCCTCGACGTTGACCGTCCGCGTCGTGTTGCGATCGCGCGAGGGCTGGATCAGCCACGCGAGGTGGACCACCGCGTCGGCGCCGCGGAAGGCCGCCACGAGGTCATCGCGCGTGACGTCCGCGCAGACCCAGCGCGTGCGCTCGAACGCGATCCCCGGCCGCCGGCGGGCGATGCCGACGATCTCCTCGACGCGGTCATCACCGCTGAGCGCGGCGAGCAGGCTCGTGCCGACGTTGCCGGTCGCGCCGGTGATGGCGATCCGCATCAGGTGCCTGCGGACGGCGGCGTGCGGCGGGCGCCCGGCATCGAGCGACGGCGACCGCCCGTGGATCGCATCGCGCGCACGGCGTTGGCGAGCGCCGCCTGCATCGCGCGCCGCTGTGACGCGGCGTGGCGCGAGGGTGCGTCCTGGATCCTTCGCAGCGGGTCGCTGCCGGAGGAGCTCGGGTCAAGCACGCAGGTCCGCCTACCCGCGCGCCCAGGCCTAGCAACCACATCTTCGACTTCCGGCGCCGCCCCGCTCAGGCGCGTTCGCACAGCCACAACTCGTGGCCGGGACGGTCGAGAATGCGCAGCCCGGACGAGCGCAGCATCGCCTCGACGCCGGCCGCGTTCGGCGCCCACCAGTTCGTCGGGTCGCCCGCCAGCTCGTGCTCGATGAAGGCCATCGCCGGCCAGCGCGATCGTGGCGCGCGCCCGCGCGCGTGGGCGGGTTGCTCTGCGCGCGGCGACTCTGCGCGCGGCGCCGCGCGGCGATCCGGGGGATGGGCCGGCCATGCGCGGGTACCTGCAGCGGGAGCCCCTGCACCCGACTGAGGAGCTTCACATGAGCACCCAGAGTGAGACCGGTGACGTCACCGGCACGAAGGACAAGGACTACAACATCATCTGGTTCACGGAGGAGTGCCTGGACAACGCCCTCCGCTTGGAGACGTACATCCAGGACGCCGAGCGCGATGGCGACGACGAGCTCGCGACGTTCTTCCGCAAGGCCCAGGCCGACAGCCGCAAGGGCGCCGAGCAGGGCAAGAAGCTCCTGCGCGAGCGCCTCTCCGCGTAGTCGATGACCGCCGACGACGATCCCGAGAAGGCCCCGCCGCACGACAGCGAGGCCAGCGAGCCGCTGGGCCCGATGACGCCCGACGAGGAGACAGAACTGGGCGACACGCCCGAGGCGCACGACGAGATCTCGCCGCACGACCTCCCGCCCGGCCATCCTGGCCGCGAGCAGGCCGAGCGCCAGGCCGGCGCTGAGGACGGCACGACGCGCGGCGACGTGTGACCGCGTCGTAACATCCATCCAGCGCGCCGCTGCGGCGGCGCGCTGGCAGACTGCAGGGATGGAGGTCCGGGGCACCCAACTGCTGCTGTCCGACGGCCTGAGCGCCGCGGGCGCAGCCGACCGGCTCGCCGCGCTGGTCCCCGTCGTCACGCAGCGTGCGCACAGCATCGACCGGGCCTTCTGGGACACCTTCGACGGGCGCCTGCACAAGGCCGGCCTCGCGCTCGCCGCCGTCGGCGGCCGGCTCGTGCTCATGGACGCCGCCAGCCACGCCGAGCAGGCGGGCGCCGACCTCCCGCGTGGCACGCGCCGGCTGCTGCTCGAGGACCTGCCGGCAGGCGCGCTGCGCGAGCGCCTGGCGCCGCTCGTCGAGATGCGCGCGCTGACGCCGATCGCCCGGGTGCGCAGCCGTCTGCTCGCGATCAATGTGCTCGACGAGCTGGGCAAGACCGTCGTGCGGCTGCGCGCCGAGGAGCCGGTGGCGCTGCCCGGCGGGGACGCCCAGCTCGCGCTGCGCCCGCGGCTGCACGTCGTCGGCGTGCGCGGCTACGACGCGGACTTCGACCGCGTGCTGGCGCTCCTGACGGTCGACGTCGGCCTGCAGCCGGCGCCGCGACCGGTGCTCGACGATGCCGTCGACGCACTGGGGGCCGCGGTCGGCGGCACGTCGTCGAAGCTGCGCGTCGCGCTGGCGCCGCAGGAGCGCGCCGACGCCGCGGCCGTGACGATCCTGCGCCGCCTTCTGGGGGTCATCGAGGCCAACCTGCCCGGCACGCTCGCCGACGTCGACAGCGAGTTCTTGCACGATCTGCGCGTGGCGGTGCGCCGCTCACGGGCGCTGCAGCGCGAGCTGCGCGGTGTCTTCGCGCCGGAGCCGCTGCGCGTGTTCCGCGACGGCTTTCGCGAGCTGCAGGTGCTGACCGGACCGACGCGCGACCTCGACGTGCAGCTGCTCGAGTTCGGCGAGCTGGCGGCGGGGCTGGGGGAGGGCACGGCGCCGGACGTCGCGCCGCTGCGCCTGCTGCTCGAGCAGCGGCTGGTCGCCGAACGCCAGAAGATGGTCCGCGGGCTGCGTTCGGAGCGCACGGCTGCGCTGCTGGGCAACTGGCGCGACTTCCTCGACGGGCTTGTCGAGGCGCCGCAGGACGATCGTCCCGACGCGGCGCGGCCGGTCGCCGACGTCGCCGCCGAGCGGATCGGCAAGGTCTACCGGCGGATGGTGAAGATGGGCCGCGCGATCGAGGACGACAGCCCGCACGAGGCGCTACACGACCTGCGCAAGAAGGGCAAGGAGCTGCGCTACCTGCTCGAGTTCTTCGCCTCGCTGTATCCCGACGAGGTCGTCAGGCCGATGGTCTCGACCCTGAAGGGACTGCAGAACGTGCTCGGGCGCTTTCAGGACCGCGAGGTGCAGGCCGACCTGCTGCGCGCGCTCGGCGACGACATCGCGGCGATGGAGGGCGGCGCGGCGGCGCTCATGGCGATGGGCGTGCTCGTCGAACGGCTCACCGAGCAGCAGGAGCAGGCGCGCGCCGAGTTCGCGGCGAGCTTCGAGCGGTTCGCCGCCAAGCCGCAGCGGCGGATCGTCGCCGACGCGTTCGGATGACGAGGGTCGTCGCGCTCTACAACATCAAGGGCGGCGTCGGCAAGACGTCGGCCGCCGTGAACCTCGCGTGGACGGCCGCCGAGCAGGGCGCGCGCGTGCTGCTGTGGGACCTCGACCCGCAGGGCGCGGCGAGCTACCTGCTGCGGATCAAGCCGAAGGTGCGCGGCGGCGGCGCCAAGCTCGTGCGCGGAAAGAGCGACCCGGCCGCGCTGCTGAAGGGATCCGACCACGAGCGGCTGGACCTGCTGCCGGCCGACTTCTCCTACCGCAACATGGATCTCGCGCTCGACGCCACCAAGCGCCCGACGCGCGGGCTGCAGCGCGTGATCGCGCCGTTGGCCGGCGAGTACGACTACGTCTTCCTCGACTGCCCGCCGGCCATCTCGCTCGCCTCGGAGAGCGTCTTCGCCGCCGCGGACGTCCTGCTCGTGCCGCTGATCCCGACGCCGCTGTCGGTGCGCACCTTCGAGCAGCTGACGCGCTTCGTCGCAGCCGAGGTGGCCAGGCCGCGCCCGCGGATCCTCGCGTTCTTCTCCATGGCCGACGGGCGCAAGGTGCTGCATCGCTCGACCATGGGCGCGCTTGCGGCGAGCAGCGACGGCGCCGTGCTCGACGCGGCGATCCCGGCGGCGACCGACGTGGAGCGGATGGCGCTGGAGCGTCGCGCGCTGGCGGACTTCGCGCCGCACGGCCGCGCCGCCCGTGCCTACGGGGCGCTGTGGGACGAGCTGCAACCGCGGCTGTAGCTCGCTGCACCGCGACCGGGGCGCCGCCGACCTCCACGAGCAGGCCACCGTTCTCGCGGTGCCACGGGCTGAGCGGCACCCCGACGATCCGCGCGTAGTGTCGGCCGCCGGCCCATTGCGGCTCGTCGTCGAGATGGAACACGATCTCGGGCTCGGGCCCGACGTGCGAGCACCGGAGCCCTCGCCCTCGACGCCTCGCTACGATCGCGCCAATGTCCGCCACACCGATTCCCGGGCTGCTGAGCCGACCATTGTCCGAAGTGCTGGCCGCGCTCGCGTCGCAGCACGAGCTCGCGGGGGGCGGCGGCCCTGCCGCGGCGCTCACGAGCGCCGCCGCCGCCGCGCTGACGGCCAAGGTCGCGCGCGCCTCCCGCGCGACGTGGATCGAGGCCGGCGGCGCGATCGCGCACGCCGAGTCGCTGCGCATGCAGGCCCAGGCGCTGATGGAGCGCGACGCCGATACCTACCGCGAGGCGTCGGTCCTACTGCAGTCCGAGCGTTCGGCGCGTCAGGGCGTCGCCGGACCGGCGCTCGCCACGCGGGCCGCCGCGCCGGCCGACCGCGAACGGCTCGCGGGGGAGGCCCTGATCCACGCCGCCGACCTGTCGCTGGCGATCGCCGACGCCGCGAGCCAGGTCGCCCAGCTCGCGGCGGAGGTCGCGCGCAGATGCCCGCCCTCGCTGCGGCCCGACGCGCTGACCGCGGTGGCGCTCGCCGAGGCCGCCGCCTGCGCCGCGGCGCGGCTCGTCGACGTCAACCGCAAGCTGCCCGCCGACGATCCCCGCCGGGCGGCATCGTACGAGGCCGCCGAGGCGGCGCTGCGCGCGCGCCAGCAGGCGCTCTGAGGCGCTGAGGCGCGGGAAGCGGCGGCGGAGTCCGGCCGGGTGCCGACGCCGCGGGCTCAGGCCGGGCGGTTGCATCGGCGTGGTGCGGTGGTGCGGGCGCTCGTGAACAGCGGCATCGAGGAAGCGGGCCCGAATCGCCCCGGTCGCGGCGGGCGCCAGCAGTGGTCGTGTCGCGGCAGGTGCGATATCCGCACCTGGCGCGTCACGATCGTCGATGCCCATACGCCGGATTCGTGCGCGACACACCGCGCGTCAAGCGCGGCCCCGACGGCTGTCCCGGCTAGACGTGGCGGTGCGCTACTTGCCGGTGCGGGGCCGTGAGGCCCGAGGTACCGGCACCCGGATCGCGTACTTCGAGGCCTTTGCCGAGACGATCGGGTTGGTGATCTTGCCCAGCCGGTTGACGAGCTTGACCCACTGCGAGGGCTTGAGGACGGCGGCAGGCGGGCTCGAGCCGGGCATGTCCGCCGGGTACTGGGGGCGGAAGCCGACGTGGATGTGGTCCGCGTGGTCGCCCATCGCGAGCGTGTTGTCCGTCCCGTCGTAGCTCATGAGGCTGATGATCTGGCTGGGCTTGACCGCGCCCTGCAGCGTCAGCAGGCGGCGGATCGTGACGTCGGTGATCGAGCCCGCGCCCTGGTGGCCGAGGATCGGGGTGCCGTTGATCTTCGCGATGTCGACGGCGCTGCCGGCGGAGTGCGCGGAGATGTTGCCGCCGGCCGTGTAGTAGCCGTGGCCGCAGTCCAGGGAGGTGACCGTCGGCTCCAGGCCGCCGGCGGCGAGGAACTCGAGCGTCGCGAGCACGCGGCGGTCGACGCCGCCGGCCTCGATGTCGCGCCGGCCACAGGAGTAGATCTCGATGCGCGGGTTGGCGAGGACCCGCTGCGCCAGCGCCGCCTTGCTCATCAGCAGGATCTGGCCGATCGAGGCCCGGCTCGCACCGCCGCCGATGAGCGCGTGGCGGCCCTGCACGCTGTAGATCGCCGTGGACTCGAGCAGCTTCCAGCCGTCGAGGATCGGCTTGGGATCGATCCGCGGCGCGCCGGTGCCGGCAGGGCGGATCTCGAAGTGCAGGTGCGGCGCGACCTTCTTGCTGGTCTTACCCAGGCGCCCGAGGATCGTGCCCGCGATGACGCGACGGCCGACGATCATGCGCTTGAGCTCGACATCGCTGGGATCGAGGCCGTAGGCGCCGGTGAAGTAGGACCTCAGCGTCGCGTCGGAGCCGAGCTCGCTGCCGGCCTCGAGCATCTGCTCTGCGCCGCCGTTGGCGAAGGCGTTGCGGCGCGACGGGTTGGCGAACAGGCGCTCCTTGCCGATATCGGCGTTCGTCGACCCGGCGACCGGGGCACCGAACTTCGTCAGCTCGGCGGCGTCGCGGCGCGTGGCCTGCGTCGTGGCGCTCGGCTTGGTCTGGCTGCCGGCGGAGGCGGCGCTGGTCGGCTTCGGGTCGCGCCCGGGGAGCGCGAGCTCGTCGGCGATCGACGCCTTGCTCTGGGTCTTCGGCTTGGGCACCGGCACGTGGCGCGCGACGCGCCTGAGGTGCCCGTAGGTGTAGGTGTTGCCGTAGACGTCGCGCAGCCGGACGAACCTGCCCAGCCGCGCGGATGTGCCGGTCGCGGTGATCGTGCCGTCCTGGACGGCGATCGCGGGCGTGCCGCGCTTGGCGAAGATGTCGATCCCGCGGCGCGTGGCCTGTGACTCGATCGGGTTGGCGACGTTCTGGCCCTGCTTGGCGCGGCGGCTGGCGCTGCGGGCTGAGTGATCGCCGGCGTAACGGGCCTTCGCGTAGACGGGGAAGCGGCCCTGCGTGAGGCCGTTCAGCGAGCCGACGAGGTCGCTCGGCAGGCCGCCGATCATGCGGGCGCGCGTGAGCACGGACTCGACGTACCAGTCGGCGTGGTTGTAGGCGAAGATCGCGCGCCGCAGATCGTCGTCGGCGCCCGCGGCGCGCAGGTAGCGGGCGGCGGCGAAGATCGCGTCGACGGGGTTGAAGGGGTCCTTGCGACCGTCGCGGTTGGCGTCGGTGCCGTACTGCTCCCAGGTGGCGGGCATGAACTGCATCCAGCCGAGCGCCCCGGCGGAGGAGATGTTCAGGTTGCGGCCGTAGTCGGTCTCGATCTCGTTGATCGCGGCGAGCACCTCCCAGCGGATGCCGTACTGGACGCCGGCGGCCTGGTAGATCGGCAGCAGGAAGGGCGGGATGCGGAACTGGTCGATGAAGAAGTTCGGGACGCCGACCGGCATGGCGCCGGGCAGGGCAAGCGACGACGTCGCCGGTAGCGCCGACGGTGCCGGTACCGACACGGGCTTGGCGTTGCGCAGCGCCGTGAGCAGCGCGCGGTCGCGCTGAGCGCCGCGCCCGGGGGAGACGGTGCGCCGCGACGCGCGGGGCGGGGTCTTGCAGCGCTTGGCGGGGGTGGCGATCTTCGTGCCGGCGGCGACACCCTCACCCGTACCCTCGACGATAGCCTTACCCTTGCGGCGGGTCTTGGCGCGGGGGGTCTTGGCGCTGGTGGCCTTGCGACAGCGGGGCGCCGCGGTCTTGTTGTCGGCCGGCCCGGCGAATCCGGTCGCGGGCCGCGACGCGGTCGGCGTGGTCGCGGTGACGGGCGACGCGGCGGCGGGGGTGGCCCGCGCCGCGGCCGGGGCGGACGCGACGCGCCGGGCGGGCGAGCCGGCAGGCGGCGTCTCGCCGATGGCCGTCGCCGGCGCGGGTACGGTGCTCGTCGGCGTCGACTCCGCGGGGGTCGTCGTGGTCGGCCCTGGGGACGTAGCGCCCTGCTCCTCGGCGGCGGGGACGATCTCCTGCGCGTGCGCGGCGAGGTTGCCGCTCAGCGCCACCACCAGGCCGGCGGTGCACAACCCAGCCGCGATCCGTCCACGGCTGGGATGCTGCGCTGCGACCTGGGGCTTGGCCTTCATGGGCGGTGAGCTCCTCAGCAGTTGTCGGCGTCCGCCCGGCGGGGCGATTGGTCGCGCTATCGGCGCCTGACTGGCCGACCTTGATCGCGAGGGAGCGAAGTGGACCGACGGCGGCCCGCCCGCTACGAGGCATGGGGAAGCGCCGCCGCCGCCGGCTTCTGAGGCGGGCGGAGGTCGCCGTCCGGGAGCGCGTCTAAGCGTCGACCTGAAGGTGAGACAAGGCTCGACCCGGCGCTGAGGGCTGACGGTGCACCGACGTGCCGTTCACACGTTCTTCACCGCGCCTTCACGACTGGATAACGCGCTGCGGGGCTCCGCTGCGCAGCCTCTCTCGCACGATGCAGACGAGTGATGGCGAGCTTGTCAGGATCGGCGACCTCGAGATCCGCCCGCAGGAGGGGCTCGTGCTCGCCGACGGCCGCGCGCTCGTGCTCTCGGTGCGCGAGTTCGACCTGCTCGTCGCGCTCGCGACGCACGCCGGGCGGGTCGTCTCTCGCGAGGAGCTCTATCGCCAGGCCTGGGGTGGGTCCCTTCGGCGCGGCGACCGCTCGTGCGACGTCTACGTCCACAAGCTGCGCACGAAGCTCGAGCGCGCGCTGCCGGAGCGCCGCTTCATCCACACGCACGTGGGCTTCGGCTACCGTCTCGATCCGGGCGCCTGAGGCGACTTCACATCCTTTTCACACCGCGACTACCGGGCGGTAACAGGATGCGGGGCGTGCTGCTGCGACGGTCGGCCCCGCTATGGGAACTCTCAGAGGAGGACACGCCTTGAAGCTCCATCGCTTCAGCACGGTGGTCGTTGCCTGCGGCGCGCTCGCGTTCGGCGTCGCGGCCTGCGGTGACGACGAGGACGAGGGCAGCGCTGGCGCGACCAGCGGCGCGGCGGCCGTCAGCGAGGATCTCAGCGGCTCGATCCGCATCGACGGCTCTTCGACGGTCCAGCCCCTTGCCGAGGCCGCCGTCGAGCTGTTCGCGGCCGAGGCGCCCAACGTCGACGTCAGCGTCGGCGGCGTCGGAACCGGCGACGGCTTCGAGAAGTTCTGCCGCGGCGAGCTGCAGATCGCCGATGCCTCGCGAGCGATCGAGAAGGACGAGTACGACGCCTGCCAGCAGAAGAACATCACGCCCGTCGAGGTCCAGGTCGGGATCGACGGCCTGTCCGTCGTCACCCACAAGGACCTGGCGATCCCCGACGACTGCATCTCGACGGCCAACCTCAAGAAGCTGCTCGACCCGAAGTCGAAGATCACCAACTACAAGCAGCTCGGCGCCGGCTTCCCCGACCAGAAGGTCTCGTTCTTCACCCCGGGCACGGAGTCCGGGACGTACGACTACTTCACCGAGGCGGTGCTCGAGACCGATGCCGAGCAGCGCACGAAGGACGTCCAGACCTCGGCCGACGACAACCAGATCGTCACCGGCATCGAGGGCACGGCTGGCTCGCTGGGCTACGTCGGCTTCGCGTTCGCGGACTCGCAGAAGGACAAGCTGAAGATCCTGGCCGTCGACGGCGGTGACGGCTGCGTCAAGCCGGAGATCGCGACGATCGCCGACGGCAGCTACAAGCCGCTGTCCCGGCCGCTGTTCATGTATCCCGACACGGAGTCGGTCAAGAAGCCCGAGGTCAAGGCGTTCGTCGGCTACATCCTCGACAACAACGAGAAGATCGTGACGGCCGCGGACTACGTCCCGCTGACCGACGAGCTGCTCACGAAGGCCAGGGCGAACCTCGACGGCGCGACCCCGGTCAAGACGCCTGCCACGTAGACGAGGCGACGTGGACCGGGGACCACAGCACACGGCGCGTCCGAGCGGGTCAGCTCCCCCCGGGCTGACCAGGGTCCGGACGCCGCGCTCCGCCGGCGAGCAGGTCATCAAGGTCCTGCTCGCCGGCGCCGCGGTCCTGTCGGTGCTCACGACGATGGGCATCGTCGTCACGCTCATCACGGAGGCGTCGAAGTTCTTCGGCGAGATCCCGTTCGGCGACTTCTTCCTCGGGACCGACTGGGCGCCGCTGGCCGGCGGGGACTCGCAGTCCTTCGGGGTCGTCCCGCTGCTCTGGAGCACGCTCTACCTGACCCTGATCGCTCTGCTTGTCGCCATTCCGCTCGGGCTGGGGGTGGGGATCTACCTCGCGGAGTACGCCTCGCCGCGCGTGCGCAAGGTCTTCAAGCCGATCGTCGAACTGCTGGCGGGCATCCCGACGATCGTGTTCGGCTACTTCGCGCTGACGTTCTTCACACCGCTGCTGGCGGATGTCGGGATCGACCTGCAGGTCTTCAACGGCCTGTCGGGCGGCATCATCCTCGGCATCCTCGTCCTGCCGACGATCGCCTCGGTCAGCGAGGACGCGATGTCGGCCGTGCCGCAGTCGCTGCGCGAGGGCGCGTTCGGACTCGGGGCGGCGAAGTGGCAGGTCGTCGTGCGCGTCGTCTTCCCGGCCGCGCTGTCGGGCATCGTCGCCGCGCTGGTGCTGGGCGCGTCGCGGGCGATCGGCGAGACCGTCGTGATCCTCGTTGCCAGCGGCAACAACCCGAACCTTACGTTCGACCTGACGGTCGCGCACCAGAACATGGCGGCGTTCATCGCCAACGTGGCGCGCTCGGACGTCTCGGCCGGCAGCGTCGCCTACGCGACGATCTTCGCCGTCGGCACGACGCTCTTCGTGATGACGTTCCTGCTCAACCTCGTCGCGATCCGCTTCGTGCGCAAGTACCGGCAGGTGTACGAGTAGTGGCCGTCGCCGAGACCGCGATCACCCGCAAGGTCGTGCAGCGCGCCTCCAGCGGAGCGCGCACGAAGGACCTGCTGTTCCGTGCGGCGCTGCTGCTGTGCCTGTTCATCGCGGTCCTGTTCCTCGGCGTGCTGATCGTCGACGTCGCGATCGACGGCGTGCCGCTGATCACGCCCGAGTTCCTGACGAACTTCCCGTCGCGCCTGTTCCCCGAGGAATCGGGCATCCGGCCGGCGCTGATCGGGACGCTGTACCTGATGGTCCTCTGCGCGGCGTTCATCGTGCCGATCGGTGTCGCCGCCGCCGTCTACCTCGAGGAATACGCAGATCCGAGCCGCTGGTACAACCGGCTCATCGAGGTGAACATCCAGAACCTCGCCTCGGTGCCGTCGGTCGTCTACGGGATCCTCGGCCTGGCGTTCATCGTCCGCGGGCCGATCGACATCTGGGGCCTCGGCAAGGGCTCGCCGACGCTGCTGGCCGGCGCGCTCACGCTCGGCCTGCTCGTCCTGCCCGTCGTCATCATCGTCTCGCGCGAGGCGATCCGCGCCGTGCCGCCGTCGATCCGCGAGGGCTCGCTCGCGCTCGGCGCGACGAAGTGGCAGACGATCTGGAAGCAGGTCCTGCCGGGCTCCGTGGCGGGCATCGCCACGGGCGTGATCCTCGCGCTGTCGCGGGCGATCGGGGAGACCGCGCCGCTCATCCTCGTCGGCGCGATCGCGTTCCGCCTGACCGATCCGACGATCGACGGGCAGTTCTCGGCGCTGCCGATCGCGATCTTCCAAGCGGCCGGCGAGCCGCGCCCGGAGTTCCAGATCCTCGCGGCCGGCGCGATCGTCGTGCTGCTGGCCGTCCTGCTGCTGATGAACTCGCTCGCCATCTACCTACGCAATCGCTATGAGCAGAAGTGGTGATGACATGGATCGGATCAAGGCGCAAGATGCCGCCCGCGCGCGGCCCGGCGTGAGCGCCACGCCAGGCCTGCCGAAGGTGCTCCCTGCGGTCGACCGGCCGCCGGCCGAGCCGGCGGTCGCGCACGAGGCGATCTTCTCGCTGCAGGACGTGCAGGTCGCCTACGACGGGGTGCCGGCGGTGCAGGACGTGACCTTCGACCTCGTCAAGAACGAGATCACCGCCTTCATCGGCCCGTCGGGCTGCGGCAAGTCCACGCTGCTGCGCTGCCTGAACCGGATGAACGACCTGATCTCGTCGGCGAAGGTGTCCGGCAAGGTCCTCTACCACGACCAGGATCTCTACGCGCCCGACATCGACCCGGTCCAGGTGCGCAAGCGGATCGGCATGGTCTTCCAGAAGCCCAACCCGTTTCCGAAGTCGATCTACGAGAACATCGCATTCGGACCCC
>Ga0136615_10000078_pt1 | contig 36298 bp, 31 predicted proteins | sample AntDrymUQ2882206_2_FD_106647 | JGI IMG/M metagenome (GOLD analysis project Ga0136615, IMG submission 106647) | Polar desert sand microbial communities from Dry Valleys, Antarctica - metaG UQ288 (22.06) | ecosystem: Environmental > Terrestrial > Soil > Desert | place: Antarctica: Dry Valley... | reverse complement strand
GTCTCGATGCCCTCGATGAACTGCTCAGAGCCGGCGCCGCCGTACAGGAAGCCACCGACGCGGCCCTCCTCGTCGATCCAGTAGTGGACCGGCAGGGCGAGGGCTCCCCAGGCGTCCCGCGCCCGGCCATCCTCGTCCAGGGCCACCGGCAGCGCGACCTCCAGATCGGTGAAGAAGGAGGCCACGGTGTCGGCGTCCTCCTCCACGTCGACCACGATGATGGTCATCCGGTCACCAAGCTCGCGCTGGAGGCGGTCCATGATGGGCAGCTCGTCGCGACAAGGCGGACACCAGGTGGCCATGAAGTTGACCCACAGCGGCTGGCCACGTAGGGCCGTCGTATCGACCTCCGAGCCGCCGAGCTGCGCCAGCCTGAGCGGTGGCGCGAGATCGCCCACGGTGACGCCGACCGCCGGAACCGACGAACCGCTGAGAGATGGCACGACGGTGCGCGATGGCGATGCACCGGCCGACGGTGATGCGCCCGGGCCAGGACTGGATCCCGGAATTTGAGATGCCGGCGCTGTGGCGTTGGGACTCGCGCTCGGTGACCTCGCGCCATCGGCAGCGGGCGACGGGGAGACGGGCGCTATCGAAGGCGTCGGCTCTCCCAGGGCCAACGCAACGAACAGTCCAGCCAGGAGCGCCGCGACCACCAGGCCCGCCAGCACACCAACGACGATCGGACCACGCATGCGTAGTCGAGTGTACGGCGTGCCTTGGGCCCGGTTGCTTGCCCGAAGCGCGCTTCAGATAGACGGCGGTAGAGTCGGGCGGTCATGCGTCTCCTCAGCCGCCTCATCGACCGCATCCTGCCCGCGCTGCTGATGGCGTGCGGCGTGACACTGCTCGCGACGGGGTTGCTCTCTTACGCCGAGCCGGTCCTGGGTGATCGACTCACGCGGCCCAGCGCGACGTCCGGCGAGGTGGCCGACGCGACCGGCTCGCCGGCGTCGAGCGCCTCGTCGGGACCGAGCACGGCGCCGTCAGCGTCCCCAACGATCCTCGCCCCCGACCCCTCGGTCCCAGGCGTCTCACTCCCGGGCGTCTCGCTCCCGCCCGACCCGGTACCGACACGGACGCCTGCTCCCGCACCAGCGGCCGTGGCGACCCGCGTGGTCATCCCCTCCGAGCGGATCGACCTGCCCGTCATCTCTCGCCAGCAAAGCGTCCCCGATCAGGGACCGGACCTCTACCCACCCTGCGACGTGGCGCTCTACCACGACGCCTTCGGCCAACCCGGCCGGGCGGGATCGACCTATCTCTACGCCCATGCCCGCGCCGGCATGTTCCTGCCGCTTCTCGAAGCGTCGGAGCGGCAGGACGGTGCGTCGCTGCTGGGGGCGCTGGTCGAGGTCTACACCGCGGACGATCGGCTGTACGTGTACGAGATCTTCCGGGTCAAGCGCCACGCCCTCGACTTCTCGCTGGCCCTGGACGTGCCGCCCGGCGAGCAGCGACTGGTGCTCCAGACGAGCGAGGGGCCGCGCGGCACGGTGCCCAAGCTCCAGGTGGCGGCCCGACTGGTGAGCGAGCTGCCGGCCACGCGGCAGGAGGCTCAGCCCAGACCGCGGCCGGTCGCCTGCTACGGCACCTGAAGTCAGATCCAGTCGATGCGACGGAAGTAGAGGAACCCCGCCAGGCTGAGCGCGACGATGGTCGAGGCGACGATCCAGAAGCGGACGTCCTGGAAGCTCAGCGCGAGGCCGACCTCGCTCATGCCGAAGATGCCCGCGACAGCGCCCGCGCCGGCCAGCACAGCGGTCACCGCCGTGAGGCGCCTCATCACCGTGGATAGGTCGTTGTTGACGGTCGACAGGTAGGCATCCAGCGTCGTGCTGACCATCTCGCGGTACGAGTCGAGCTCATCGGTCAACCGGATGAGGTGGTCATAGACATCGCGGAAGTAGACGATGCGCTCCGGCGCGATGAGTGGGTTGCCACGGTTGGTCAGCTGATCGAAGACCTCGCGTTTCCGGACTCACCGTGTGGCGGATGGTCAACAGGTCCCGACGTACTTGGAAAAGCCGCTCCACCACCCAGCGGCTCGGCCGGCTGAGCACATCGTCCTGAAGCTCGTCGATCTCGTCGCCGATGCGGTCGAAGACCGGAAAGTAACCGTCCACGGTCCGATCCACCACGGCCCACAGCAGGTGGTCGGTGCCGACATCCAGGAAGTGAGCCACGCCGGAACGCCGGATGTTTTCAGCGTCCACCGGACGCCAGGCCGGCGGATGGGAGGTCAGCAGGAAGCGCGGGCCGAGGACGATGTCCAGCTCGACCGGGACGAGCTCGCCGTCATAGATGAGTGCGAAGAGGACGAGGTGCATCGTCCCGTCGATGTACTCGATCTTGGCGCGCTGGTTGCGCTCGATGATGTCCTCAGCGGTGAGAACGTGAAGGTCCAGGCATCCCGCGATGGCCGTCAGGGTGGTCACTGAGGCTGACTCGACGTCGATCCAGAGCCTTGTCGTCGGATCAGCGTAGCCCTGTTCCAGGGCGCGCAGGTCATCGACTTCAGCTACACGTCCGTCCGGTGTCCAGATGAACGCGCGCAGGGGACCCTCAGCCTCGACCGGCTCGGTCGGTGCGCCGACCGACGGCTCCGGTGCATCAACGGACGGCCTCGTTGCGCCGACCGACCCACCCGAGGCGGGCGCCTTAGAGGGCGAGGGCTGCTTCGGAGCCATCATCGGTGCCCGGGGAGTGCTCATCGCCGCGAAGGATGCCCTCATCGGTGCGTCGAGCAGCGTTTCCCATGAACAGCGTGGGCAGGATGGCCACCACCAGCACCGCGGTGGCGACCAGGAAGAGGCCCGACAGGATCGATGCTGCCTGCTGGCTGGCCCACGCTTCCAGGGCATCGACCACCAGGCCATCCTGCAACGGACGGCCCTGGAGATCGGGCGGCAGGACGGCATCCCGGGCCACCGGGTCGACGAGGACCACGCTGAGCGACTCGATGCGACGCGACCCGAAGCCGGTCAGCACCGCCAGGCCGACGGCCATGCCGGCCATCCGTGCCACGGTCACGCCGGCCGAAGCGATACCGAACGACGCCCGACCCAGCGCTTCCACTGCGGCTGTGCTGCGCGGCGTGACGGTCAGCCCGAAGCCCAGGCCGAAGAGGGCCAGACCGCCGATCAGCAGGTTCCGGTCGGTCTCGGGACCAACTCCGGCCACCAGCAGCAGGCCACCGATGCTCAACGCCAGACCTACCAGGCTGAGTAGCACCGCGGAGAGATAGCGCATGGCGAAACCGGCGCCCAGCGCACCCACCGCCATGGCCAGGGCCAGGGCGCCCAACACGACCTGCTGCTCGTGGGGGCCGGCATAGCGCACTCGATCGACGAATACCGCCGCGCCGATGATGGCCGTGGCCAGCGCGTAGCCGGTCAGCAGGCTGAGCAGGACCGCCGCCGAGAAGATCCTGTCGCGCAGGAGCCGCAGATCGAGGAACGGATCGGGTGCCCGCAGGTTCCAGGCGATCGCTGCGACACCCAGGAGGAGCGCCGCCAGACCAAGCACAGCCGGCCCCGGGAAGCCCGTGCCTGGTTCTCCCAGCCGGGTCAGGCCCAGGAGACCCGCGGCGAGGGCGGCCGTGAACAGGCTCGCCCCGAAGACATCCAGGCCGCCGCGTGTCGAGGTGCGCGGCCAGGCCGGCGCCGCCGCCCAGGTGTAGATGATGGACAGGGTGGCCAGTGGCGCGCCGAGGTAGAAGATCCAGCGCCAGGACGGCGCGAGCAGCGTCGCCAAGGGCGATTCACCGGTGCCCGCCGTGGTCAGGACCGGTCCCAGCTGGAGCGACTGCAGGACGGTCGCCCCGGCGAAGGGCCCCAGGGCCATGCCCAGGAAGGTGAACGCCCCCACCACGCCCAGGGCGCGGGCACGCGACGGACCATCGAACAGGTGGCTGGCGCCGGCCGTGGCCAGGGGCACCACAGCGCCGGCACCGATGCCTTGGAGGATGCGCGCGGCGATGAGCTGGTCGAGCGTCTGGGCCATCCCGGACAGGACCGAGCCGAGCGCGAAGACGGCCAGGGCCAGGATGAACAGTCGCGGCAGCCCGTAGCGGTCCGCGGCTCGGCCCGCCAGCGGCATCGCGGCGATGTACGTCAGGGCGTAACCATTGACGATCCACGACGCTCGACGGAGCTCGGTCCAGCCCGCCAGGTCGGCCAGGATGGCAGGCAGCGCCACGGCCGTGATGAGCAGCTCCACGCCGACCAGGAGCGCCCCGCCGGAGAGAGCAGCCAGCAGCAGGAGTCGATCGCGACGGCTCATCTCCGCCTATCGTGCGCCATCGTGGCCATGTCGGCCGAGGCCGCACTCGTCGAGCGGAGACACCGGCGCATCGTTGGCCGAAGCGGCCGGGCCGATCTCCAAGGGCCTGAGGCGCGCGGTGCAAGCCACACTTGCATTCAGCGGCCAACCCGGTGCCGCCAGCAGCTCGTCATCGTGGCCGCTCGTCCGACCAGAGCTCCCACCCCGCCACCGCTGCCATCAGGACCGCTTAGCGAGTGAGTTCGACCTCCGTCTCGCATCTTGGGTTGACTACGGCTCGACGCGCGGGTAGTATCAACGCCAGTTTATATGAAGGCTCGTTGATGCGTCGCGGCTGCCCTGCCGATCGCAGCCATGGACGCGCCCCCATTTCCGAAGGAGCCATCTCACCCGTGCCGACCCCCGCCCGCATCCGCTCGACGCTGGCCTCGATCGCCGCGCCGCCCGACGACCTGCGTGACGTGGCGGTCTATCACAAGGCGCTGGCCGACCCCACGCGTCTGCGCATCCTGCGCCGCCTGGGCCACTCGCCCGGGACTGTGACGGAACTCATCGGGCACGTGGACCTTTCACAGCCCCTTGTCTCGTGGCACTTGCGCCGCCTCAAGGCAGCTGGACTCATCGAGATGGAGCGAAGCGGCCGCGAGGTGATCTGCTCGCTGCGTCGCGATGCCCTCGACCTGTACCGCGAACGCGAGCGCGCCCTCCTGGGACCGCTCGGGCCGGTCGATCCCTCCACCAGCGCGGCGTGAAGACGGTCGCTATGCCCGAAACCTCGCTACTTCCGACCGGCCCGCGCGCCCGCGTCCGCCAGGGCGTTCAGCCGCTTGCGCGGGGTCTTGGACGACTCGGCCTGACGCCCAACGCTCTGACGCTCATCGGCTTCGGCATCGCGGTCGTGGCGGCTTACTTCGCGGCCGCGCAGGTCTGGCTCTACGCCGGGGCGCTGGTCATCGTCGGGGCTGTGTTCGACCTTTTCGACGGTGCCCTGGCACGCGCGACCGGCACCACCAGCAAGTTCGGCGCCTTCCTCGACAGCACGATGGACCGCTGGGGAGAGGCCGTGGTCTACGTCGGCCTCGTCATCGGGCTCGCCGGCGCTCGAGAGGTGGACTCCGACCTCGGCTGGGGGCCTCTCCTGGCCGCCGGGGCGATGGCTTCCGCGTTCATGGTGAGCTATGTCCGTGCCAAGTCGGAGAGCCTCGGCTTCACGCCCGGCACCGGCATGGCCAGCATCGGGCTGGCTCCCCGTGAGGTGCGCGTCGTCATCCTGACCATCGGTCTGCTCGCGGCGGGGTTCCTATCGACATGGTCTGCCAGCTGGCCCACGGGCATGGGGCCGCCGTACCCCTTCTGGTGGCAGGCTCTCGTCGGATCGCTCGCCCTCATCACCGTCCTCGCCACCATCACCACCATCCAACGCGTCTTCCACGTGTACCGGGAAGCCAAGAAGCAGGAGCAGCAGTAATCAGATGAAGCAGAAGAACGCCAACAACAGCAGCAACGGGACTGGCAGCAACGGCCGCAGCCCCAAGCGCAAGGACGGCAAGATCCGTGTGGCCATCGTAGGCGTGGGCAACTGCGCCTCCAGCCTCGTGCAAGGCCGCTACTACTACGAGGACGCCAAGAAGGACGACTTCGTGCCCGGCCTGATGCACGTCGAGCTGGGCGGCTACCACGTCCGCGACATCGAGTTCGTGGCGGCCTTCGACATCGACAAGAACAAGGTCGGCAAGGACCTCTCCGAGGCGATCTACGAGAAGCCCAACAACACCTACGTCTTCCAGAAGGTCGCCAACATGGGCGTGCCCGTGGAGCGCGGCATGACCCACGACGGCCTGGGCAAGTACCTCAGCCAGATCATCGAGAAGGCACCCGGGCCGACGGCCGACATCGTGAACATCCTGAGGGAGCGCGAGGTCGACGTGATGGTCTCCTACCTGCCGGTGGGCAGCGAGCAGGCCACCAAGTGGTACGTGGAACAGGCTCTCCAGGCAGGCGTCGGCTTCATCAACGCCATCCCCGTGTTCATCGGCCGTGAGCCCTACTGGCAGCGCCGCTTCGCGGAAGAAGGAATGCCCATCATCGGCGACGACATCAAGAGCCAGGTGGGAGCGACCATCAGCCATCGCGTGCTGACCCGCCTGTTCATGGATCGAGGGGTGCGCCTCGATCGCACCTACCAGCTGAACTTCGGCGGCAACACCGACTTCCTCAACATGCTCGAGCGCGAGCGTCTGGAGTCCAAGAAGATCTCCAAGACCAATGCCGTCACCTCCATGCTCGACTACGAGCTCGACCCGGACGACGTCCACGTCGGCCCCTCGGACCACGTGCCTTGGCTCGAGGACCGCAAGTGGTGCTACATCCGCATGGAGGGCACGACCTTCGGTGACGTGCCGCTCAACGCGGAGCTGAAGCTGGAGGTCTGGGACAGCCCCAACAGCGCCGGCGTCATCACGGACGCCATCCGCTGCCTGAAGCTCGGCCTCGATCGCGGCTTGGCCGGCACCCTCGTGGCAGCGTCGAGCTACTTCATGAAGAGCCCGCCGGAGCAGATCCACGATGATGTCGCCTTCAACCGGGTGGAGGCCTTCATCCGCGGCGAGGACAACGAGACTCTGGTGGGCACGGAGAAAGCCAAGCCGCGCAAGATGCGCAAGATGGCCGCGCCGCGCACCAGGATCATCGCCTCGGCCGCGGCTGGCGAGGCCAGCGGCACTCCCACCCCGGCCGCAGCACCGGCTTCAGCGTCGACCGCGGCGGGCAAGGGCCGCTGATCCGGGAGCAGGAAATGGCCTCGGACACGCGGATGCCGGAGGCACGGGCGTCGGGCGCTCGGGCGTCGGGCGCTCGGGTGTCCGGCTGCCAGGCGCAGGGCGAGGCGCCGGAGGTCAAGACTCGAAGCGCGCGCACCCCGGCCGAGACCGGCGTCCGCTACTCACCCCACCGGCGAGCGTCCAGCGGACGCGTTTGGAGGGCGGTCCAGCGTGCGCGCGAGCGCAGCGTGGTGGCCGGCTACCGCGCCACCTCCGGCACGCTCCAGCGCATCCCGACGGGGATCTCGCTACCGGTCGCCCGAAGTCTGTTCCTGGGCGGGTACTGGGCCTGGCCCCAAAAACGCCACATCATCCAGGCCAACGCGGCGAGCGTGCTGGGCCTCCCCGACAGTCATGGAGACGTCAAGCGCCTGGCCCGCCGGATGTACCGCACCTACGCCGAGTTCGTGGTCGAGCTCATGCGCTTGCCAGGCCTCTCCCCTGATGCCCCGACTCGACTCGTGCAAGAGGCCGGCGAGCGCGGCGGCGCCTCCTTTCTCCGGCTCTGGGATCGCTATCGCGCAGAAGGTCGCGGCATCGTCGGTGTGACCGGCCATATCGGAAGCATCGAGGTGTTGGCGGGCGCCTTCGCCGCCCAGGGCCTGCCCACCTACGGCCTGGCCGACGACACCGCCTATCCCGAGCTCTTCGCGCTCCTGAACCGGTCGCGCGCGCGCTGGAACGTGGGCATCATCCCCTGGCGCAACCTGCGCGAGACGTTCCGGGTCCTGCGCCTGCCCGCGGTCCTTGGCCTGGTGGTCGACTGGGGCTATCGGCGGGACGACATCCCGGTGACGCTCTTCGGGCGCTGGACGACGCTGCCGGCCGGGCCTGCCCTCCTGGCCACTCGGACCGGCGCGGTGATCGTGCCGGTGGTCAACCGACGTCAGCCGGACGGGACCTACATCGCCAGCCACGACGAGCCCATCGAGGTCCCCGGCTCATCACCTGCCGACATCCTGCGTGCCACCCAGGCCGTGGCCGGAGCGCTGGAGCGCATGGTGGCCGCGGCGCCGGATCAGTGGTACACCTTCAAGCCGGTCTGGCCTGCCACGCGAGGGGAAGAAGCGCAGCTGGCGGCGCGCGCGCGTCTGATGGCGGCGGGCGGCTCAGGGCATGACTGACCTTCGCGCTCGCGTCACCGCCCTGGGCCTGCGCCTGGGGGTCAGCGTGCTGCGGGCGCTTCCCGACCGCATCGTCTTCCAGGCCGCGTACACGGCCGGCGCAGGTCTCTCGCTCGTGATGACCGAGCGGCGCGCCCTGGTCCGAGCCAACCTGCGCCAGGTCTGCCGCGGACTGATCGAGGCGGGCCTCGCCTCGGATCGCGTTCGACGCGCCGCCACGGACGAAAGCAGCCTGGAGCGCATGGTGCGCAGCGCCTTCGGCAACTGGGTACAGGGCTACGCCGAGTCGGCCGTCATACCGGCGTACTCCGCGGACGAGCTGCGCCAGCGGATCCCGGTCCCCGGCGACCCGGTCGTGGCGGCTGCCCTCGCTTCGCTGGCACCGGGTCCGCCCGGCCGCATCTTCATCAGCGCCCACTTCGGCACGGTCGAGCTGGCGGGCTTCTACGCCGTCGGGGTGGCGGGCATGCGCCTCTCCGCCCCGATGGAGACGGTGGCTGATCCGGCACTGCAGGCTTACTTCGAGCGGACCCGCGGCGCACGGGGGATCGCGCTGGTGCCGATCCGTGGCGCCTCGGTCCCCTTGCGAGGAGCACTCCAGCGGGGCGAGGCCATCGCCCTCGTGGCCGACCGGGTCATCGGTGGATCGGGGATGCCTGTGCGACTCATGGGTGCCCCCGCCCGGTTGCCCCTGGGTCCGGCCGTGCTGGCCCTGGAGTCGGAGGCACCCTGTTTCGTGGTGGGCATGCAGCGGACCGGTTGGGGACGCTGGACGCCCCATATCGAGCGCCTGCCGCGGCCCAGCCCGGGCACGCTGCGGGAGCGCATCGACCAGCATCTCGAGGCCCAGGCCAGAGCCTTCGAGCGGATGATCGCCCAGGCGCCGGAGCAGTGGTGGACAGTGCACTTCCCGATCTGGCCCGCGAAGGCGCTCGACCCAACGCTGTCAGCGCCACCCGTGGAGGCTGCCGCCTGATGGGCCGTGCCGACCTGCACATCCACTCCCTGGCCTCGGATGGCGTTTCGACCGTGCTGGAGATCCTGGATGCGGCGGAGCGGCGTGAGCTTGACGTCATCGCCATCACCGACCACGAGCGCATCGACGCGGGTGTAGCAGCGCAGCACATGGCGGAGGATGCGGGGCACCGGGTGCGGGTCATCGTGGGCGAAGAGATCACCACCCGTGGGGGGCACCTAATCGGCCTCTTCCTCACGCAGCGCATCAAGCCCTGGGGTTCGCTCAAGACGAGCGTGGCGCGCGTCCATGAGCAGGGCGGCATCGCGATCGTGGCCCATCCCCTGGTGCCCTATCCCCTGTGCGCCCGGGCAGGAGCCATCCGCGCGCTTCTCGACGAGGGGGACTCGATCTTTCATCCCGACGGCATCGAGGCCTTCAACCCCACCACAGCGGGCATGCGCTGGACCCGCCGCGTGCCGGAGTTCGTGGCCCAGACCGGTCGCGCGCCCATCGGCTCCAGTGACGCGCACCGCGCAGCCGACGTGGGTCAGGCCCTCACCACCTTCGAGGGCACCTCGCCCGAGGAGCTGCGCGCCGCCATCGAGTCCCGCGAGACGGGCTGGGAGGGCACCTTCTACCCGTGGCGTTCGCAGATCACCATGTTCCGCGCGCAATTGCGCAAGAACGCACGCGCGGTGCGCGACGACCTCGGCGGCAAGATCCGCCGAAGCGGCACGGGCCGGGACCTGGGCTATCCCGGCGGTCGCCAGCGCCCCGCCCACTTCGACCCCACTTTGGTCGGCCGGACGGAGCGCATCTCCCGGGACGAAGGATGAAGATCGGCCTCGTGACGCCCTACATCTACCCGCTGCCGGGCGGCGTCAACGCGCACGTGGCCTATCTCTACGAAAACCTCATCGCGCGCGGCCACGATGTGCGCATCCTGAGCTCCACGCACGGTCCGCAGAAGCACACCGAGGGTGACGTCATCCGCCTGGGCTACGGCTTCAGCGTGCCCACCAACGGCTCCGTGGGCACGCTCACCTTCTCGCATCGCTACGGCTCCCTGGTCAAGGAGGTGCTGGAGCGGGAACGATTCGACCTGCTCCACTTCCACGAACCCTTCGTGCCCTTCCTGTCGCTGGAGCTACTGCGCTTCTCGACCAGTGTGAACGTGGCGACCTTCCACGCCTATGCCGGCTGGAGCCCGTCCTACGAGTTCGGCAAGCGGGCGCTGCAGCGCTTCGCGCGGCGGCTCCATGGGCGCATCGCGGTCTCCGCGGCGGCCCGCCACTTCATCGACCGCTACTTCCCGGGCGACTACAAGGTCATCCCCAACGGTGTCGACCTGCGCCGCTTCGAGGGCGCCCAGCCCTTCGCCCGCTGGCGCGACGGGACGGCCAACATCCTCTACGTGGGCCGCTTCGAGAACCGCAAGGGGCTGCTCTATCTGCTGAAGGCGTACCGGGTCCTGCGCAAGGAGGGCTTCGACTGCCGGCTCCTGCTGGTGGGATCCGGTCCGCAGCAGCGCGAGGCGCAGCGGTACGTCGCCACGCGGCGTCTCCAGGGGGTCGAGTTCCTGGGCCGCGTCAGCGACGAGGACAAGGCGCGCTACTTCGCCACGGCCGACGTGTACGTCTCGCCGGCCACGGGCCAGGAGTCATTCGGCATCGTGCTGCTGGAGGCGATGGCCGCCGGCACGGCCATCGTGTGCAGCGACATCCATGGCTACAAGGGCGTCGTGCGGCGCGGGGAGCAGGCGCTGCTGGTCCCGCCGCGTGACCACCTGGCGCTGACCCGGGCCATCGCCCGGCTACTGCGCGATCCCGAGCTGCGCGCGCGGATGGGCGCCTCCGGGCGTGAGCGGGCGGTGCAGTTCAGCTGGGAGAACATCACCGCCAAGGTCGACGACTACTACGGCTTCGTCATCCGCCGCCTGTCGGCCCAGGGATCCTTGCCCGCGGGTTTCGCCGCGGAGATCCCAGCCGACCCGCGCCTCCACTCGCTCGCCGATGCACCAGTATCATCCTGAGGCCTCTTAACCCAGGCCGTAGATGTTGAGGTGGCCATGCGCAGGGTCGACCAGACCCCCATCGAGACGGTGACATCGGCCGTGCCGGCGGGACGCTACCTGTCTTCCTCAGCCATGGACCGAAGGATCTGGCGCCCGACGGCCCTGCCGAGGAGCGGGCGCGCTGGCGCTTCGTGTACAGCGTCAAGACGGGTGGCGCCGTCGTTGAGGTCGACGGCCTAGCGACCGACCTCACACCCGACCGTGACCCAGCCCTCTCCCGACGATCATCGCTAGCCAGCCCTTCGACGGGCTGCCGGAGCGGATCCGGCGGATCGTGGCAAGGACCGAGGCCGGACGCCGTAGCCGGCCCAGATCCGCGCGACGACCAGCTTCACTGGCTGGCAGCAGCTCCCCATGCGACTGACGGAGCGCCTCTCCCTGCCCATATCGCCGATAGCTTATTGCACATCAGAATGCTATCCTGCGGCGCATGAGCGCTGCTCGGATGCTCCGCTATGCTCGCCGTCGAGCGGCCATGACCCAGCGGGCCCTGGCCGACGCGAGCGGCGTACCCCAGTCATCCATCGCCCGGATAGAGCGAGGCACCACCGATCCGCGGGTGGACACGCTGCGGCGCCTCCTGCGAGCCACCGGCAGCGAGCTTGAGATCGCGCCGCGGTTGGGCGAGGGGGTCGATCGCAGCCTGATCCACGTCACCCTCGCCTTGACACCAGATGAGCGCGGGCGATCGGCGGTCCGGGCCGGCCGTAACCTGGCGACTCTGGTTGGACAGGCCCGGCCCGGGGACCGAGATGACGGGACCGACCGGAGCTGACTTCCAGCCGGAAGAGGTCCTCCGGCTGCTCGACCGGCACCGGGTGCGATACGTCCTCATCGGCGGCCTGGCGGCCATCCTCCACGGTTCACCATCGGTCACTCGGGACATCGACGTCTGCACGCGCGCGATCGGGAGAACCTCCTTCGCTTGGCCGAGGCGCTTCGTGAAGTGAGGGCGCGCCTCCGTGGCGCGCCAGCCGGGCTGCCGTTCGGGCTCGACGCCCAGACGCTGGCTAACGGCGACTCGTTCACCTTCACCACCGATGTCGGCTCGCTCGACATCCTCGCCACCCCGAGTGGAACAAGCGGCTACGACGACCTGGCTCGCACGTCCGAGAACGTCAGCGCCTTCGGCGTGGAGTTCGCCGTCGCAAGCCTCGATGACCTGATCCGCATGAAGCGAGCGGCGGGACGACCGAAGGACCGCATCGAGCTCGAGATCCTCGGGGCGCTACGCGAGGAGATCGACGGCCGCACGTCGGGGCCGCAGCCGCGGCCTGAGCGAGTGATCGATGAGCGCGATCGAGCCTGATGCTGACCCCGTGGGCGGACCGCGGCCGCGAACTCTCGCCGCGTCGTGCGCCGCTCGACACCAGCACTATCGGTAAGGGCGCGCTGGAAGGACACTCACTCCTCGTCCGGCCACGTTCGGCGAAGGGATGAGGCAACGACATGGGTCGCACCGCTGCGGCACGGATAGTGGGCGTAGGAGTGCGGTTAGGCTGGCCCTCGGTCGCAAGCGACGCCGCGGAGGCGCCCAGTTCGGGCGTTCGCACTGTCCCGTACCGATAGCGATGGTAGGCGTCCGGGCGATGGTGCATCCGCGTGCCGGGGGCTCGCCGCATCCGTCTCTGGGCGCCCGCTGCCCAGCACCCAGGCCGGGGAACGCTCACCCGCCCCGGCCGGCCATGCCCTCGCCGAAGGCCGCATCACCGCGTCCGCGGACCGGGGCGCCGCGCCACAGGCGCGCCGCCACCATCACCGCCAGGCTCAGGGTCGCCGTCGCGCCGGCCAGCACCAGCGTGTCCAGCGCGTATAGCGGGCCTGTGGCGGCGGAATCTAGATTGACCGCGAACTGGAAGTCGTAGTTCCAGGTGGGCAGCAGCCCCAGGTAGGCCTGGGCGATGGCGTTGGGCAGCGGCAGGCCGCTGATGTTCGGATACCAGAGGATGAAGAAGACCGTGGCCACGCCGACGAAACCGACGACCCAGCGCCGCGGGTCGCGAGCGCGCAGGGCGAGGTAGGCAGGCCCGGCCAACAGCACCAACGCGACCAGCGCCAGCTCCTCCGCCTGGAAGGTGAGCGTCGTCAGCGTCGCGCCGCGGAAGAGGAGCTGGGCCAGGGCAGCGCCGGCCGCGGCGACCAGAGCGATGCCCATCATGAGCGCCAGTGGCGAGAGCGCCACCACCCGTCCGCCGAGGGAGACCTCGGCCAGCGCACGTCGGTCCGGGGCACGCAGTTGACTGCGTACCACCCAGGCGATGGCCACGCCGGCCACGATCAGGACGACCAGGGCCACGACCACCGAATCGGCCACGCTGACCGACCGCGTCAGCGGACCGCACGCCACGCCGTCCGGATGCACCTCCTGAGTGCCCGCCGCGGCGCAGAGCGGCATGCGGAAGAGCCACAGCAGCGGCGGGCCGAGGATGGCCAGCGCGCCCGCCGCGCGCGCCAGCAGGAAGGTCCGTGAGGATGCGCCGTGCCACAGCTCGGCCAGGAAGTAGGACAGTGCCAGGAGCGTGAAGGGCAGGCTGGTGAAGACGTGGTACTGGAAGGTCGCCCGGTCGATGCGCGCCCAGGGCAGCCAGAGGCAGGCGATGGACAGCACGATCAGCGTCAGCGGCAGGCTCCGACGTGCCCAGGCCTGCCAGGCACAGAAGGCCACGGCAGGGATGCCCAGCCAGAAGATGACCAGATTGCCCGTGTCGTAGATCACGCCCGTGGTCGAGTTGGCGAAGCCCTGCTGATAGAACCAGACCGGCTTGAGGTCGAAGGGCCAGGCCCAGAACGGTGACGACGCGGCGTGTGAGGCGCGCAGGTCATCGTGGTACTCGTACATGTTGCGAGTGAGCTCGAGGAGGGTCTGTCCGGTATTTCCCGGCGGCCACCACTCGATCAGGCGGTTGGTGATGGGCTCGTTGAGCAGCGCCCAGGGCACGTAGCTGGCGATGTAGACCACGAAGGGCAGAGCCGCCACCGATCCAAGGGCGAAGAGCCACGGGATGCCCGTGAACCAGCCCGGCCGCAGCCATCCTGCAGGAGCTGGCGAGGGCACGGGTTCTACCGGATCCCTCGGACGCAGTGGGGCCAACGGCCCTACCCCGATGCGCGCGCCGAGCCACGACGCTCCGTAAGCTGCGGCTCCCAGGAAGAGCAGGGCCGCCCCGGCCGCCAGCAGAGGATCAGCGGCCAGCAGGCTCGAACCCTCCGGTGGTGCGACCGGTGTCGCCGGCCCGGCAACCAGCCCGGCCAGCGCCAACAGCGCACCGGCCACGCTCGGCGCGATCACGGCGAAGCGCAGCTCGTCCAGGCTGAAGCGCACCGGCCGGCGCACCATGGCCACGGCCAACAGCGCCGTGAGCGTCACCATCAGGATCAGGAACATGAAGTTAAGGCCCGGATCGGGCACGTCCTCCGGCGGACGGATGGCGAGATAGCCCAGGAAGCCGGTCAGGCCGATCATGCCCACGAGCGCGATGATCCGGCCGAGGGCAGAGCGGAGCAGGATGAGCAGCACGACCAGACCGATGGCATAGGCGCCGGCCCATTTGGAGGCGAGGGCCAGGCCCAGCAGGAGCCCGACCGTCGGTAACCCCAGCAGCACCGCCAGACGTCCTCGCCAGATGCCCAGGTAGAGGGGCGCGAAGACCGCCAGGGCAGCCACGATGAAGCCGGTCACGTAGGTGTCGTTCATGGCGATGCGCGCGTTGACGAAGAACATGCTCTCCACCATCACGAGCACGGCGGTCAGGACGGCCACGCTGCGCCGCCGGAAGAGTGTCCGGGCCAGGACGTAGAGCGCCGCGGCCGTGAGAGCGCCCATCAGCACGCCGGGCAGGCGCCAGGCGAAGGCGTGCGAGCCCACGTCCACGCTGGCCATCGTGCCGTCCGCGGACAGCGCCAGGAGGGCTTGGCGATCCTCGGCGGGCCTGTCCGGCTGGACGTCCATGAGCGTGACGCGCGGCTCGAAGGGAAGGCGCGCGTCAGCGAAGACGGCATTGCCGTGGGGCTCGACCACGTAGACCGTGTGCGCCTCGCCGTCCGGCGTCAGGCCCACGGCATGCACCAGGTTCGTGGCCTCGTCGTAGAGCACCGCCGAGACCTCGCCGGGCATGGGCACCGCCGAGCCGGTGCGCGGCCCGCCCTCCGCGAGGAGGACCGTCTGGAGCTGCTCGCCGGCGGCCGCGTAGAGCGTCGGCTCGTCCAGTCCATCGACCAGGGCCATGCCGCTGACCGGCGCATCCAGGATGACCGTCTCGAGTGGCTCCAGGGTGGTCGCGTCAAGGACGGTGACGCCCTCGGTGCCGGCCACCGCCACGGCCGGACCCGACTCGATGGTCACGCCGGGCAGCTCGCCTTCATCGATGGCGCCCTGCAGGTCCGTGCGGATGTCCTCCTCGGGGTAGGCCGCCACGACCACCGGTCCATCCGCCGCGGCCAGTTCAGCCTCGATGGCGGCGGCGTCCTCGTCGAGCACCTCGGCCAGGCGCTGCGCTACCGCGGGTCCGTCATCGATCTGAGCGGGGTCGGCCATGATCCGTTCGGCTGAGGGCAGTCCTACCACGTCCGTGGCCCCCTCGATGGCGCCCTGACCGGTCTCTTCACCGCTCACGCCGTCGAGGCTCACCAACGTGTCGCCCGTCAGACGGACGATGAGCCGGCCATCGACGGCCGCCAGGCTCTCCACGCCGCTGGGCAGACCCGCCAGCGAACTCAGGAGATTCGGTGCTGGCACGGCGCGCGAGGGGTCGCGGCGCGTGAGGTCGAGATCGGTGGTGGCCACGTAGGAGACGCCGCCCGACTCGCTGGCCAGGTAGAGCGTGTGGGCCGTGGGATCGATCGCCAGGTTCCGCGCCGCGACCGGCAGCGCCGCGACCAGCGAGCGGTCGTGCAGGTCGTATACGCGCAGCTCGGTGTCCGTGGCCACGTACAGTCGATCGCCGTTCCGCTGGCCGGCGACGCCGGAGGGGCTCCAGCGCGGCTCGATGGCCGCTCCGAACGTCTCCGCTCCCAGCTCTGCGGTGGCCGTGACGCGATCGTTCCCGAAAGCGATCAGGCTCAGCGCGATGCCGTACTTGGCCAGGTGAGGGTGCGTGTACTCGTAGATCGAGTGACCGATGCCATAGCGCCAGTCCTGGAGGAACTCCGTGGCGGTCCGCGCGTGGTAGACCTCGTCGAAGTGCATGTCGTAGGGCTCTTCCAGGCGATACGTGCGGACCGACAGGGTGCCCAGCACGAGCAACGCGATGAGCAGGATGTCCAGACGGTCGAAGCGTCCCGGCGGCTCGCCGTGCAGCTCGCGCGAGCGATCGCCACGGACCGAGCGCACTCGCAGGTGAGCGGCGATGCGGCTGAGCAGGCTCGGAGCCGGCACGTGCCACCCGTAGGTGTCGTGCCCAGAGGCGAGCGCCGGGGCAGTGCCGGCAGCCACGAGGCGCCCCGCGGGGGCGGCAGCGCTGGGAGCGGACGCACTGTGAGCGGGTGCACTGTGAGCGGGTGCCGTGCCGGCACTCCCTGGCAGGGTATCGGGCCTCCAGCGTCCGATCCGGCCCTCGCTCGTGGCCCGCGCCAAGGGGTCCGGCTGCTGCACCGCCGCGGGCCGGAGCCGCCAGGCGACGAAGGCGAACACCGAGGTTTGGAGCAGGACGCTGAGGAGCACGCCGGGATACGAGCGGAAGAGGTCACCCAGTGGTAGGCCCGCCAGGTTGTCCGTGGCGTAGAGGTCGATGGTCAGGATGGCGTGCAGGTTCAGGAACGACCCGACGGCCAGTGCCACCGTGGCCCAGCGCCACCTGCCCTGCGCGGCGGCCAGCAACGGCAGGAAGGCGAAGGCCGGGAAGAGATACCGCTCGTGAACGCGCGTCGGGAGGATGAAGAAGCACAACGAGAGGAACACCGTGACCAGCACGATCGACCAGCGGTCGGCACGACGCAGCAGACGTCCCAGCCCGATCAGGAAGCCGCCGGCCAGGAGCAGTGTGCCGATCAGCACGCCGGGCACCGGCCCGAGAAGCGGCACGGTGTCGGCGGACCAACCACCCGTTGCCGCCAAGGGCGGGGCACCTTCGGCACCCACCAGTGCCCAGGGGTTGTAGGCGTTCACGCTCAGGTATTCATACCCGCCGGCTGTCCGCGCCATGAGGTCGATGAGGCCCGGGATGTCCAGGCCGAACGGCGCGATCACCAGGAGCAGCACCGCCAGAGCCGCCCCCGCGCTGGTGAGGATGCGGACGGGACCTTGCGTCCGCTGCGCCCGAGCCGCCAGCCAGGCCGGCAGCCACGGACGCCTGACCGGGCCCGAGCCCCGCGCGATGAGGTGGCGGCGCAGCAGGACGACCGCCACGATCGGCGCCAGCACGACGCCGAACTGTGGCTTGATGAGCCCGGCCAGGACGGCCAGGACGGCCGACCCTTCCGGGTTGCCGCGCAGCAGGGCCGCCACCCCGAGCAGCATGACGAGTGCCCCAACGGCATCGGCCTGGCCCCACAGGGCGGAGTCGTACCAGGTCACGGGGTTGAAGAGGTAGAAGCCGGCCGCCAGAAGGCCCAACCCGGGGGCGTCGTGTCCCGGCGCGCTCGACCAGCGCGCGACCATGCGGTACAGGACCGTGGCCACAGCCACGTCGGCCAGCATGGGGGGCAGCTTGATGAGGGTGCCGATGATCGCGTCCGGTGCGCTGCCCGACAGCGGCGCGAGCACGTCCGAGAGCAGGCCCACGAGCCACAGCACGTACAGATAGCCGGGCGGGTAATCCGCGAACCCGGCGTTGGCATAGAAGCTGCCTGGGCCGACCTCCGCGAGCGTCCGCGTCCACCCGCTGAACGAGGCCAGGTCGCTTTCGAAGCCGGACCCCGGCAGAAGGATGTATGCGATAGTGAGGCGGAGGGCCAGACCAGAGAGCAGCAGGATCGCGAGCGCGGAGGGCGCCGAGAGCGCTCGGGGCCGGCGATCGGACGCCTGGTGGACGCGGTCGACCCTGTTCGCCGGGGTCGAAGTCAACGTCGACCGGCCTCCAAGGGGAATGCGACGAGGTGACCGGCAGTATAACCAAGACCCCCGGCACCGCCGCCAGCCGCGCTTCGGGCCGTGACCCTTCGGTCGCCGGCTGGCGGTCCACGCTGGAGCGGGTCGATCCGGTCTGGATCGGCGGCATCTTCGTGCTGATCGCGCTGGCCGTCTATGCCGGCTCCAACCCCGAGCGGCGGAACTTCTACAACCACTTCGTATGGCAGGCGGATGCCTGGCTCCAGGGCCGGGTGGCCATCACCTACCCGGTCGTCGAGCCATTCCGCAACGACTACTTCCAGGACGTGCTGCCGCTGTCCGATCAGCCCGGCTTAGCGCTCATCCCCTTCCCGCCCCTGCCGGCCATCGTGCTCCTCCCGTTCGTGGCCGTCTTCGGGCTGGCCACGGACGCCGCCCTGGTGGCGGCGGTCTTCGGTGCCCTCAACGTGGGCCTGTGCTGGCGCATGATCCAGGGCGTCACGGCGGACCGCGGTGCGGCGGTCCTGTCGACCATCTTCTACGCCTTCGGCACTGTAGCCTGGTACGCCGCGATGCTGGGCAGCACCTGGTTCCTGGCCCACGTGCTGGCTTCGACCTTCCTGTTTGTGGCCATCAGCGCCGCCCTGGACGCGGAGCGGAGCCAGCATCTGGCGGGCCGGGCTCGGCTGGTGCTGGGCGTGGTCGACCCGCGCCAGTTCCTGGCCGGTCTCCTCCTGGGCGTGGCCGCGCTGGCTCGCCTGCCGGCCATCTTCGGGGCACCCTTCTTCGTCTTCGTGGGCGGCGGCGGAAGCCTCTTCCGACGCGCGTTCTCGGCCGGTCTGGGCGCGCTGGTCCCCGTGGCGCTGCTGCTGCTCTACAACCTGGCGGTCACCGGCCACGTCTTCCATCCCGCCTACCAGTACCTCTACGAGACGGAGTACTCGCCCCGGCCGGAGCTCATCCACCACGGCGAGTGGGCCATCGAGGATCCCCGCTACTTGCCCCAGAACGCGGTGATCATGCTGGCCTGGCCGCCCACCACGCCGGCCCTCTCGGCGGACATCTGCGCTGATCGGAGCCATCCCGACTTCCGACCCTTGCCGGAGGGCCTCGGCCTCATCTTCGACCGGGACTGCCCGCTGGTCCGCCCAGACCCACTGGGCATGAGCCTGCTGCTGAGCAGCCCGGCGTACCTGCTGGGCATCCCCGGCCTGCTGGCCATGTGGCGCAGCGGGCGTCGGCGATGGGCGGCGGGCGTGGCGCTGGCCGTGGCCGCCATCGCGCTGCTCAACCTGATGCACTTCAGCCAGGGCTGGGTGCAGTTCGGCTACCGCTTCAGCAACGACTTCGCGCCGTTCGCGATGATCCCCGTGGCGCTGGGCATCGCGCTCTACGGGGTGCGCCCCGTCACCGTGATCCTGGTGGCACTCTCCGTGCTCATCAACGCCTGGGGCGTGTACTGGGGCGTGACGCTGGGATGGTGAACGGCGGACTGGGCTCGAGCCGGCTCGCCGGGCGGTCGCCTCGCCAGAGACTGGCCGGCATCCTGGCCCTGGCCTGGCCGGCGCTCGGTGCGGCGGCCGTCTCGCTCGCGCTCTACGTGCCGACCCTGCTGCCGGACATCGGGTTCTGGGATACCGCCGAGTTCCAGGCCATCGGGCCGGTGCTGGGCATCGCCCACCCGACGGGCTATCCCGCCTACACCCTGCTGGCCTGGCTCGCCTCGGTGGTGCTTCAGCCACTGGGCACGGAGGCTTTTCGGGCCAACCTCCTCAGCGCGCTGCTGATGGCCTTCGCGGTCGGGTCGTTGGCAGTGGCCGTGACGCTGCTCACCCGGCGCCGCGCACTTGGTCTGGCCGCCGGGCTCTTGCTGGGACTGGCTCCGACGGTCTGGGGCAACGCGGTCCGCGCCGACGCCCATGCCCTCCACCTGGCACTGGTCTCCCTCCTGCTCGTCGTGCTGCTCATCTGGGCCGAGCGACAGCGGGCGGGTGACGCGCGGGCCGGCCGCTGGCTGGTGGCTTCGGCTGTCATCTACGGCGTGGCCCTGGGCAACCATGCCCTGACCCTGTTGCTGGCGCCGGGCATCGCGGCCTTCCTCTTCCTCGTCGAGCCCCGACTGCTGCGGCGCTGGCGCCTCGTCCTTGGCTGCCTGGCGGCGCTGGTGCTGACCACCATCGCGCTGTACCTCTACCTGCCCCTCCGGTCAGCCATGGATCCGCCGCTCGACTATGCGGACGCCGAGGCGTGGATCCGGCTCGGTCCCGAGGGCAACGTCATCGGGGGATTCCGCTACCTCGTGCTGGGCGAGCAGTTCCGGGGCACGTTCTCACCGCTGCCCTCCCTGGCCGATGGCATCAGTGTCGTCGCGCGCCAACTCTGGCTGGACCTGGGGCCGGTGGCGCTGTTGTCGCTGGGCGGTGTGGCGGTGGCGGCCCTGCGCTGGCGGCGGGAGCTCGCGCTTCTGGCCCTCTGGTTCGGGTCCACCTGGGTCTTCGCGCTCGGCTACCAGAACGCCAGCATCGAGCGCTACTACCTGGTGCCTCTGCTGGTGGCGGTGGTCTTCGCGGCGCTGCTGGCGGCGGTCGCGCTCGACTTCATCGAGCGCCGGGCGACGCGCTCACCTCAGGATATCCGGCGCAGTGGCGCGACCCGCGCTGCATTCGGGAGCCTCGCGCTGATCGCCCTGCTGACGCCGGCCCTGATCGCGCTGCCCGCGACGCGCCAGCGCGTCGATGCGTCGGACGAGCGTCACGCGCGCATCTGGCTGGACGCCGCCTTCGAGGCGCTGGAGCCGGACGCCGTGATCATCTCCTGGTGGAGCTACTCCACGCCCATGTGGTACGGCCAATTCGTGGAGGGGCGGCGGCGGGACGTGCTGGTCCTGGATGACCGAACGATCATCGACGAGGGCCTGGTCGACGTCAGCGGCGCGATCGATCGCTACCTGGGCGAGCGGCCGGTCTACCTCGTCCGCCTCCCGCGCGATATCGAGGCCGTCGCCGCCCGCTACCCGTTGTCGCCCGTGGAAGGGATGCCCGGTGGCGACGTCTGGAGGGTCCTCCCGCCGGAGGTCGTATACGATCGGCCGGTGTCCAGCGAGCTCGGCGCCGTCACCGCCGGACCCTGCCCGGCCCTGATCCCGCACCTGCCCGCCGCCCTGCGCTGCTCGGAAGCCGGAGGATGAGTGTCCCGACTACGCGTCGTCGTGTGCTCGCGCTGTCCTACTTCTTCCCCGCCCATGACGAGGCGGAGAACGTCGAGACGCTGGTGATCGAGGCGCTCGCCGAGCTGCCCCGCCTGGCCGATCGCTTCGAGATCGTCTGCGTGGATGATGGCAGCCGCGATGGCACGGGCGATATCGCCGACCGACTTGCCGCCGAGCATCCCGACCTGGTGCGCGTGGTCCATCACGACACCAACCGGGGCTACGGGGCGGCGCTGCGCAGCGGCTTCCGAGCAGCACGCTACGACCTGGTGTGCTTCACCGACGGCGATCTTCAGTTCCGCGTCGCCGATCTGACACGCCTGGTGGACCGTCTGGTGGCGGGCGGTGAGGGGGGTCGCTCCCTCGATGTCGTGGCCGGCTACCGGCTGGAGCGGGCCGACCCGGCCATCCGCCTGGCCTATGCCCGCATCTATCGCGCCTGCCTGCGCATCTTCTTCGGGCTCTCGCTGCGCGATGTCGATTGCGCCTGCAAGCTGGTTCGCCGGGAAGCCCTCAAGGGCATCCGCCTGGAGTCGCGCGGCGCTTTCCTCTCAGCGGAGCTGCTCATCAAGCTGCGCGAGATGGGGCGCAGAGCCGTGGAGGTCGGCGTGCCCCACCATCCGCGAACGGCCGGACAGGCGTCCGGCGCCGACCCGCGCGTCGTGCTTCGGGCAGTGCGGGACTTCTGGGCACTCCGGTTACGTCTATGGGCGGATCGCAGGGTCGCCTTGCGGCGCGGCGAGCCGGTGCTCGGGCCGCTTCTCGACGACGGCGTCATGGTCGAGGCCTCGGACGCGGTCGGCGGCTGAAGGCGACACTCCACCCTCAGTCGGGCCGACGTCCGCCGCTGCCGGGCTCGCCCGTGCCGGGCTCGCGCGGCGGCTCGCCGAGGCCCTCACCGGGGCCTGTCTCGAGATCGACATCCAGTGAGTTGATGAACTCCCGGAACACGGAGAGCTTCTGGTCCTCGTCCACCTCGGGAGTCACCCCAGCCCGCTCGAGCACGGCATCCGTGGCATAGATGGGAGCTGCGGTGCGGACGGCAAGAGCGATGGCGTCACTGGGCCGCGCATCCATCTCCACGATGCGACCGTCCACCTCCAGCAGGAGCCGAGCGCGGTAGGTCTCATCGGCCAGGTCGCTGACCACGATCCGCTGCACGGCGGCACCCAGCGCCGAGACGGTCTGCGCCAAGAGGTCGTGGGTCAGGGGCCGCTCCGGCGACACGCCCTGGAGCTTCATGGCGATGGCGTTCGCCTCCCACGGACCGATCCAGATGGGCAGATACCGGTCGCGCTCGGACTCCTTGAGGATGACCACATGCTGCGACGAGAGCATGTGCACGCGGACACTCTCCACGACCATCTGGGTGAGACCCACCGTCATGGACCGATTCTAGACCGGGCGGCCTCAGGGAGTCGGCGAGGCCGAGCCGCGCGGCGGACGCGGGCGGGCGGGAGGCGTCTCCCCGGCGGAAGGGGACGGACCTACGGAAGGCGCTCCCGAGGTATCGAGGCTGGGTGAAGCGGCCGGACCGCGCGGCAGGTCGACCAGCTCGCTCCGATACAGCGCGTCGGCCGTCAACCAGTAGACCGTCGCGGGCGGGGCGGGCAGCGGGTCCTCGCCCTCTGTCACGGACGGCGCGGCGGGCTGCACCACGTAGATACCGCGCAGGTCCTCGAGCTGCGGCAGCCGGTCCCCGGTGAACCATTGCTCCACGTAGCGGCCGTCGGACTTGCGGAACAGCAGCAGCCGGCCATGCTCCGCGTCCCACACGTACAGGAAACCCTCGCCGATGCCGCCCGGACCATCGAACAGGCGGTAGTCGCGTCCCGGACGCAGGTCGCCATCGTCGGGCGGTACTGCCAGCGAGAAGTCCTGGACGCGGCCGGTGAGATGCTTGACCGCATCATCCTTCGTCAGGCCGTACAGGTTGCCGTCGATGAGGACCTGACGGAACCGGCCGACATCCTGATCGTCGGCGACGAGATAGTCGCTGGGGGTGGAGAACCCGCTGCCATCCGCAGTCGGCTGATAACTCAGGATCTGGCCGGAGCTGGGATCGGTCACATAGAGCCGGTAGAGGCCGTCCTCCGCCTGGCGGGGGAGCAGGAATGTGTTCATGTCGACGATATCGTCGCCCCAGGCGACGTCGTCGCTGACCTGCAGGGGAGAGAGCGTGCCGCGGCCGGTGCCATCCGATGGGCGCCAACGCCACAGGTTGGAGCGGATATCGGAGATGAGCAGATCAGGCCCGCCCACGGACAGCATCATGGGCGTGCCGATGCCCTCGCCGGCGCCATCGCCGGCCGTGACGATGACCGCCGTCGCGCCGGTCTCTGGGTCCACCCGGCTGACGGTGCGTGCCGCCTGGTCAAGCACGTACGCGGCGCCATCCGGCCCGCGTACGAGGTCCTGCGGATCCTGCACGCCGCCACCAGCGATGCGCGCCACCAGCGTGGCCGACATATACCTGGTGCCATACAGCTCATCCAGTCCGGCGGCGACGCGCTCACGGATCGGCCTGACGTCAGCGAGCGGCACGCCCGTGTCCTCCGCTCGACCCAGCTCGTCCCAGGCTCCCTGGAGCAGGGTGAGGGCCCGAGCGGGATCGTCCGTGATCAGGTCGCCCTCGATCACCTGGTCGGCCAGTCGCTCTGCGGAGGTCAGGGCCGTGTCGCCGGCGTTGATCTGTGCGGGGGCTGTCTCCCTGCCGCGCGGCGCGAGGGCGATCATCAGGCCCAGCACCAGGATCACGCCCAGAAAGGCCAGGAACGCGACCGCGGCCCGTCGCTGCGATTCGCGCTGCGAGACCCGCGGGGCTATCCGCCGGTACTGGCGGCGCCGTCCGGGGATGAGGTCGGACAGCCGGTCGGTCAGGCCGCCCAGGGCGTTGCCCATGGCGTAACGCGCGCCCAGTGCGCGAGAGCTGATGAGCGACCCGGCACCGGCGCCGGCCAGGGCCGGATTTCCCGCCGCCCCGTCCCGGCCGGGCGGCGGCGCCACGGGGACCAACCTGTTGTCCGGCCGTGTGGCGCCGGTCTCGCTCGCCTCGATGGCCAGGACCGCGTCGGATCCTTCGCCACCGGCGGCCACGAAAAGGTGGTGGAGGTGCTCCACGGCCGACTGGGGGTGGAGCGTCACCACGGAGTTCTTCAGTTCCTCCGTGCCCACCACCTCGGTCAGGTCGCGGGACACCAGCAGCAGCGAATCGCTGATGGCGAACTCGCCGCGCCAGACGTCCAGCCGCAGCCCGTCGCCGGTGGGCAGACCGGGACCGGACGAGTGTTCCGGCATGAGCAACCGAGCGGCACGCACCAGATAGGCCTCGGCTGGACCGGTGGTGGCGACATACAGCTCGTGTCCGCGGATGATGGCCAGGGCCACGCCGATCGAGCCGACCGCGATGCCGTGCCCCTCACGGCTGTTGCGAAGCTTGCGTTCGGCGCTGCGGAAGGCCTTCTCCAGGCATATCGGGATGCCCGCCGACTCGTCGTAGTAGTACTCGCGCCTGATCGTGTCGGCGACCAGGGCTGTCGCATCGCGCGCTCGACCGCCCATCGTCGCGGAGGAGACGACGAGATAGAGGTTGCCCTTCGTCCGGGACTTGGAGCCGGTCGCCGGCTCGGTGACGGAGAGGGTGTCCGCTGACGAGGAGAGGCGGTCCTGCTCGGCGACCAGGCCGTACTTGAGGTGGAGGCGGGTCGGCATCGGCGGCCCAGTCTACACGCCGCCGCGTGTAGACCGGTCCCCGGGTGGACCGCCCGCGCGCGGGCGGAGGCTGACGCGCAGCTCCAAGAGGCGCGAGCCACCGGGCGCACTGGCGAACGCGGACAGGAGCTGGTCAGAGCGCAGGGTCAGCTCCTGGGCGACGATGGGACTGTCGGCGCTGACGATGAGGGTGGGCGGCCGGACGGCGAGCAGGGTCGATGACCCTGAGGCGGCCGGGACGTGCTCACCCAGGAGCCGTTCCCAGGAGGCCATGGCACGCGACAGCTGGAGCTCCTCGGTCAGACCGAGGCTTCCCGCCAGGTCCGGCAGCAGATCGCCCAGGCGGCGCATCGGGCGGCGGCGCTCGGTCATCCAGCCAGCTCCAACCGCCCGGGCTCCACGCGCCAGGCCGTGGAGGCGCTCACGAGGAGTGGGTCGAGATCGTCGAGCGTGGTGGTGGTCACGAAGGTCTGGGGCAGCTCGCCGATGCGGCGCACCAGGTGCGCACGCCGCTCCGGGTCGAGCTCGCTGAAGACATCATCGAGCAGTAGCAGCGGCGGCCTTCCGTCGCGCGCCGCGAGCACGTCCAGCTGAGCGAGCTTCAGGGCGAGGATGGCGGTGCGCTGCTGCCCGCGCGAGGCGAAGCTGCTGAGAGGCCGTCCGGCCATCTCGAAGACCATGTCGTCGCGGTGGGGCCCGACCAACGTCGACCCGTTCCACAGCTCCTTTTCGGAGGTCTCGGTCAGCCGGCGCCGCAGAGCGTCCACGGCACTCTCTCCATCGGCGGGAGGCGCATTGGTCTCGTAGCGCAGGCTGAGGCGGTCCTCACCGGGCGCGATCTCCGCGTGCGCCTCAGCGAGTGGGGTGGCCATGGCCTCGAGGGCCGCCAGCCGCCAGGCGACGATCCGACCGCCCTGTTCCACCACCACGTCATCCCAGTAGCGCATCTCGTCGGGAGAGGCTTCACCCTCGCGAATCCGGCGCAGGAGCGTGTTGCGTTGCTGGAGCGCACGGGCGTAGGTGGTCAGCGTGGCCGCTCCCTCGGCGACCTGCTGGGCGAGCAGCATGTCGAGCAGCGCCCGGCGTAGTGAGGGCGAGCCGGACACCAGCAGCATGTCCTCCGGCGCGAAGACCACGGCACGCAGTGCGGCCGAGAGTGCGCTCGCGCGGCGGGGAACGCCGTTGACCTTGACGCGCTTCCGTGTGGTGGCCGTGCCTGGGCGAGCGAGCACCACCTCCAGCTCGTCCCTGCCCGGCCCGACCGAGCCGACGTGTGCCTCCAGTCGCGCGAAGGGCGCATCCCAGCCGATCATCTCAACGTCGCCGGAAGTGCGATGGGAGTGACCGAGCGCCAGGACCACCAGAGCCTCCAACAGGTTCGTCTTGCCCGCGGCGTTGCGACCGATGACCAACTGCGGTCCGGCTGGGAAGGCCACCTCCAGCGCGGGGTACGAGCGGAACCCGACCAGGCTCAGACGCTCGACGCGCACGGCACAGTGACAACGCGCGTCGGCAGCTTCAGGACGGGGTGCGCACGGGCATGATCACGTGGACGTAGTCGGGATCATCGACGGGCTTGATGACGCCCGGCGAGAGCGGCCCCGAGAACTCCAGCGCGAGCTGTTCCCCGTCCACGTTCTGGAGCGCTTCGATGAGGTAGCGAGCATTGAAGGCGATGGTCACCGACTCGCCCTCGATGGCCGCCTCCACCTCGCCCTCAGCATCGCCCACGTCAGCGGCGGCCGCGATGGTGATGGCGCTACTGCCGGGGTCGCCCACCCTGAGGCGCACGACGTTGGCGGCTGAGGAGGCGATGAGCGCAGACAAGCGCACGGCCTTGAGCAACTCATCCCGGTCGACCACGGCGCGGCACGAATGGGAGGTCGGCAGGACCTGCTGGTAGTTGGGGAACTGGCCGTCGATGAGCCGCGAGACGAGCTCCGTGCCCTCCACGTGGAAGAGGACCTGACTCTTGGAGGAGGCGAGCATGATGTCGACTGGATCGTCCGTGTCGTTGAGAATGCGCATGAGCTCCTGGTACGACCGGGCCGGCACGACCAGGATCGTCTCCTCCACCGGCTGCAGGATGGGCAGATCCTTCACCGCGATGCGGTAGTTGTCCGCTGCGGCCAGCGTCAACCGCTCTCCCACCAGCTTGGTCAGGACGCCGGTGAGGATCGGCCGCGCCTCGTCGGAGGCGGCCGCGAACGCCACCTCGGAGAGTGCCTGACGCAAAAGTCGCTGGGAGACCCGGGTGGTCGGTCGATCGCCGGCGGTCGGGATGACCGGAAACTCCTCGGCATCGATACCCCGCAGGTGCGTCTGGTAACGGCCCGCCTTGAGGCGCAGCGTGGTGCCCTCGACCGTGAGGTCCACCCGCTCCCCGGCAGGCAGACCCGCAACCACGTCGGTGATCAGCCGGGCCGGCACGGTCAGCGCCCCGTCGCCGTCGATCCGGCCGGGGACCCAAGAGGTGATGCCGATCTCCAGATTGGTGGCCGTCAGCTTGAGCCCGGCGTTCTCCGTTCGGAGGAGCACGTTGGCGAGCACGGGCAGCGTGGAGCGGGTGCTGACCGCGCGGCTTACCACGGACAGGCCGCGTGCCAGGTTCTCCTGCATGACCGCTAGCTTCACGGACGTCCGCTCCTCGCTCGGCCGGATCGGTCGGTGCACATGGCAGACCCCCGGCGTTCCTCCCTATCGTTCTCTATCTTCGCATCCCATCATCATCATCATGGTGTGGACAATGGGGACGGTCCACACCGGTCACGCTGGCGGCACGCTCGCCCAGTACTGCTTCCGCCGGTGGATGAAGAGCTCCGGAAGGGGGATGCCCGGTGCGTCCGAGGTGGACGATCCAGATGCCCGTCCACATCTGTCCTGGGGGTATCGCCGATACCCACCGATCGTGCACGTCGGGGTCAAGCACGCCGTCCACAGGTCGCCTGCGACACCCACACGGGCTTGTCCCGGGCCGCGCGGGCTCGTGGCTGCCAGCCCCATTCCTCTGAGCGCGGCTAGTCGGCGTAGATGAGCTCCCGGACAGCGGCCAGCTCTCTGCGGAGCTCCTCGTTCTCGGCGCTCTCCCGGTCGATCTTGTCGCAGGCATGGAGCACCGTGGAGTGGTCGCGGTTGCCGAGCTCCGCCCCGATGCGCAGGAGAGAGACATCCGTTTCGGCGCGCATCAGGTACATCGCGATCTGCCGGGGCATGACGATGGCTCGGTCCCGCTTCTGGCCCTTGAGCTGGTCCAGGCCCACGCCGTAGTAGTCGGAGACGGCCTGTGCGATGCGCTCAGGCGTGACCACGTGGCGCTTGGGCTGGTAGAGCACGTTGGAGAGCACGGCCTGGGCCAGATCGGCGGTCAGCGGCCGACCGTTCATGTTCGCGTAGGCCACGATGCGGATCAGCGCGCCCTCCAGCTCACGGATGTTGGAGGCCACCTTGCGGGCGATGAACTCGAGTGCCTCCGACGAGATGGGCACGGAGTGCTCTTCGGCCTTGGCCCGGAGGATCGCGATGCGCGTCTCCAGATCGGGCGCCGTCAGGTCCGCGATGAGCCCCCACTCGAAGCGGCTGCGCAGGCGCTCCTCCAACGTGATGATCTGCTTGGGCGGCCGGTCGCTGGAAAGCACGATCTGCTTGCCGTCGTCGTGGATCGCGTTGAAGGTGTGGAAGAACTCCTCCTGTGTCCGCTCCTTGTCGGCGATGAACTGGATGTCGTCGATGAGCAGCAGATCGATGCGCCGGTAGCGCCCTCGGAACTCATCTATCTTGCCCTGCTGGATGCTGGTGATGAACTCGTTGGTGAACTTCTCGCTGGTGGCATAGACCACCTTCTTGCGCGGGAAGCGGGCGATGACCTGGTTGCCGATGGCGTGCATCAGATGCGTCTTGCCCAGGCCGACGCCGCCATACAGGAAGAGTGGGTTGTAGGCGTGGCCCGGCCGCTCGGCCACCGACAGGCTGGCGGCATGGGCCAGGCGGTTGGCTGACCCGACGATGAAATTCCGGAACGTGTAGCGGGCGTTGAGGCTGACCGAACCACCCTCGCCACCGACCCGGCCGGGCTCCAGTCGTACCGGTGCCGGTGCCGGGCCGTCGTCCGCGGCGGGCGCGACCAGGCCCGGGCGCACCTCGAAGTCGACATTGACGCTGTAGCCCACCACCCGGGCCAACGTCTGGCAGATCAGGGATCGGTAGCGGGTCTCCAGCCAGTCCTTGGCGAAGCCGTTGGGGACCGCCACACGGAAGCGGCTGTCATCGACCGACACGAGGGCGGTGTCCTTGAGCCAGGTCTCGAAGTTGGCGGGTGACAGTGAGACCTGCAGCTCGCCCAGGGCGGCGCGCCAGACCTGCTTCGCGTCCATCGATACGGCCAGCCCCAAACTACGGATCCCACCACGGAGCATGCGCCCCGTTGGTCGTCTCCACGACTCAGCGCGCAGATGTCGCGCCCCGCGGCGTGGTGCCAAAGGGCTGGGTGACACCAGCCGAAGGGCTCCCGTCGGGGACGCCCACGGTACCCATCGGGGTGCCGGGCGGCATACGTTAGCGCGGTTCGGTGGACCCCGCAACGGCTTTCCTCCATACCCAGTGGGAGTATCCCTCGTGAGGCTCTGCTCAGCCGATGGCGTCGCCCGGGGAGGCGCCTTCGTCCACGCTCAGAAGCGGGATACGTCCGTCCACGGGCAGCGCGCCCAGGACGAGCACCTGGCTTTCGAAGCCGGCGATGCGACGCGGCGGAAAGTTGATCACCCCGATCACCAGACGCCCTCGGAGCACGGCCGGGTCCGGGTATGTCGGTGGGATCTGGGCGGAGGAACGGCGGACGCCCAGCTGCCCGAAGTCGATCACCAGCTGGTAGGCCGGCTTGCGGGCCTCGGGGAAGGGCAGCACCTGGAGCACCCGCCCGACGCGGATGTCGAGCCTGGCGAAGTCGTCGATGCTGGCGCTACCCGGTGGCAGAGCCGGGCGGGTGGCAGCGATGTGTGTCATGGCCTGCGACCTCCTCGTGTCGGACTGTTCGGCAAGACTGTCGCCCGCCCGTCCCCGTTCACGCGCCCATTCTTCATTCGACGCCCGAGCGGCCCATCGGCTATCATCCGCCGGACGTGGCGCGCCACGGCGCAAGCATGCGATCGGATGGTCGCTGACCCGGCGCCCGGCGCGTTTTCCTTCCCCGGCAGCGGTCACCGGCCCCCGCACCGAGGACCCCCAAGAGGAGCCTCCGAGGCCCATCATGAGCAAGCGAACATATCAGCCCAAGAAGCGCCACCGGGCCAAGGAACACGGCTTTCGGGCTCGGATGAAGACCCAGGGTGGTCGCCGCATCCTGGCCGCCCGCCGCGCCAGGGGACGCAAGAAGCTCTCCGCCTGATCACCGGCGAGCAGCTTCGGGCGGGCCAGCCGCTGGAGATGATGCGCTCGGTGAAGGACTTCACCGCGTTGCAGAGGGCAGGTCGGAGCCGAGCGCATCCCCTGCTGATCCTCCGCTGGCGACGGAACGAGCTGGAGCGGACCCGGTTCGGCTTCGCCACCGGTGGCAAGGTCGGCAACGCGGTGATCCGCAATCGCATCCGGCGGCGGCTTCGCGCGGCGCTCAGGGCGACGGATCGTCGTCCGGCCGGCGGGTGGGACATCCTGGTGATCGCCAGACCGGCGAGCGCCACGGCAGGCTACGCAGAGTTGAAGAACGCGCTGGACCGGCTCCTGGAGCGGATGAGCAAGGACGAAGGAGGCAAGACGAAGACGTGAGGAAGCTCGGGGTGGGGATGATCCACCTCTACCGCATCTTCTTCGCCTGGCTGCCGCCCAGTTGTCGCTTCGAGCCGACCTGCTCCCACTACGCGGAACAGGCCATCGTGCGCTACGGATTCTTCCGCGGGAGTTGGATGGGGATGCGCCGCATCTCCCGCTGTCACCCCTGGAACCCGGGTGGCTATGACCCCGTCCGCTAGGCAGCCCGTCACGACCCGAGCGGGCATGGCCCGCCTCGACCTGATGCTGGCCGCGCTCTTCGCGCTGGTGGCCTTCTTGGTGATGGCCGCGCCGGTGCTGGGCGCCGACCCGTCGGTGGATGCCTCCCCCGCGCCCTCGCTGGCCGTTGCTTCGCCGTCGGCCGCGCCCTCCGGCCCGGCCTCGCCCTCTGCGCAGCCCTGTCCGCTGCCGGTCTCGGCGCCGACGGCCGAACCCGGTCAGAGCCCGCTGCCGCTCAATCTCTGTCCCGCTGTCCTCAACGGCGCCGACCCGCTAAGCCTGATCGCCTGGATATTCACGCCCATCTTCCAGGCGATCTTCATGCTCATGGCCCTGCTCTATAACATCTTCGGCGACATCGGCATCGCCATCATCGTGCTGACCATCCTGCTGCGGCTGCTGCTGGTGCCCGTCTTCCGAAAGCAGATCGTCTCGCAGCGCAGGATGCAGATCCTGCAGCCCGAGCTGCGCGCCATCCAGCTGAGATACAAGGGCAATCGCACCAAGATCAGCGAAGAGCAGATGCGCCTCTATCGCGAGCGCGGCATCAACCCCGCCGCGGGATGCCTTCCGGCGCTCCTCCAGCTGGTGCTGCTGATCCCCATGTACCAGGTCATCTCGCAGGGGCTCGCGGCACCGGACATCAGCTCCATGCTCCAGATCGCCGGCAACCCGGTGGTGAGCGTGGCCTGTCAGGACCCCGGCAACCCGACGGTGCCCTGCATCGACCCGACCATCCCCTGGCTGGACTGGCTCACGCCGGCTGCTGGGGGCCTGGATGCCCACGTCCCGGAGATCCTCTTCATGGTCATCCCCGGGATCTTCGGCCTGAGCATGTTGGCCCTCATCTCCGCCTTCCTCCAGCTCATCCAGACGCGCATGATGATCCCGGTCAACACCACCAACGACCCCCAGGTCCGGATGCAGCAGCGCATCTTCCTGATCCTGCCACTCTTCTCGCTGTTCTACGGCTGGATCCTGCCTGCTGGCCTCTTCCTGTACTGGATCACGACCACGATCTTCTCCATCGTCCAGCAGTATCTGATCGCCGGCTGGGGCGGTCTCTTCCCCGTGTTCGGCTGGACTCCCCGTTTCGCGCGGGATCATCAGCCGCGCTTCCCAGTTCCGTCCTATACGCCGCCCGTGGAGAACGGTCCCGGTCCGGAGTCGCCTTCGACCCGCCGGAGCCCGACCGATCGAGCGGCTGGCACCATCAGGCCGGCCCGGTCCAAGACACGGACCAGCCGTCGAGGGAGACGCCGATGAGCGAGTACCAGGAGTTCACGGGCAAGACGGTCGAGGAGGCTCTGCGCAACGCGCGCGCGACCTTCCAGGCGACCGGTCTGGACGATCTCGATTTCGAGATCCTGACGCCCGGCAGTCGCGGCGTGCTGGGCATGGGCGCGGAACCGGCGCGCATCCTCGCCGCGCCTCGCGCCGCGCTCGGTGGAGCGGCGCCGCGCCGCGAAGCCGCCGCCGCCACACCGCTGCCGCCGCCTCCGCCGATGCGCGAAGACCGCGGCGATCGTGGAGACCGTGGCGGCCGCGACCGCTCGGGACGGGAGCGCGATCGTGGCCGTCCCGGTGCCGGCGCTTCCGCGGGCTGGGATCGCTCTCCCGCGGGGGAGACGCCCTCGGCTGGGGCAGGCTCCTCGGCCGCGCCGAACGCTCAGGGCGGCGTCCCGGAGCCCCGGCCGTTCCCAGAGCGGCGCGAGGTGCCCGCAGCGCGACGTGAGCCGGGCCGCGGCCGAGACGCCCAGGGCGGCCGCGGAGGTGCGCCGCGCTCGGCGAGCCAGCGCGAACGTGGACCCGATCCGCGGCGCCAAGGTGCGCAGGACCGACGAGGATCGTCACTCTCGCAGAGCGACCGTGATGAGCTGGCCTCCGCCCGCGCTTCCCTGGCGCAGGAGCGCGAGGAGATCCAGGCCGCCGAGGCGACTCCCGAAGCACTCGCGGCAGGTCAGGACATCCTTCAGACGCTGCTTCGTCACATGGGCTACCAGGCGACGGTGTCGATCATCGCCGGCGAGACTTCCAAGCTCGATGTCTCGGGCGAGGGCGAGGAGAAGGAGGCCTTGGGCGCGCTCATCGGCCGGAAGGGCGAGCGCCTGTCAGCGCTTCAGCACCTGCTCAACCTGATGCTCTCACGGCGCATGGGCAGCTGGACGCGTGTCCTGGTCGACGTGGAGGACTATCGTGGCCGACGCGAGCGGCAGCTTCAGGAGATCGCCCAGCGAGCGGCCGAGAAGGTCGTGGAGAGCGGCGCGATGCTCCAATTGGAGCCGATGCCCGCCCTGGAGCGGCGCTGGATCCACATCGCTCTGAAGTCGAACGAGCAGGTCTACACGCAGTCGATCGGCGAGGAGCCTCAGCGTCGCGTGGTGATCCTCCGCCGCGATTAGCCTGTGGCAGTACCAACGGGAGCTTGCATCGTGCGGCAAGGGGCGTAGGATGATGGTCTCGTGACCACATTCCCGCAGACTTCGCCACTCGATCCCGCCCGGCCGGCGCGGTCGGGCTGGCGTCTGGCGCTGGTCGCGTTCCTGTTCACTCTCGTCGCCTTGGCGGCGGCGGCGATCGGTGCCGCGATGGCCTACGAACGGTCCCTCGACGGTCGCATCCTGCCAGGTGTGAGCGTGGGAGGAGTGGCGCTCGATGGACTGGATCGCGCGATGGCCGAGGATCGCCTGCGGGCGGATCTACCCGATGCGGCGGCTGGCGAACTCAGGCTGGAGATCGGGGACGACGTTCGCACGCTGAGCTATGCGGAGATCGGCCGCCGCTACGAGCTTGATGGTGCACTGGACACAGCGGCCGCCCTGGGTCGAGTCGGAGGCCCTCTCGAGCGCGCCGGCGACCACCTTCGCACATCCCTTCGCGGCGAGTCCCTCGACGTCACGATCACGTACGACACGTCCGCCGTTGATGGCGCTGTAGCGGACATGGTGGCGGCGCTGGAGCGACCTGTGGTCGAGGCGCGCGTGAGTCCTAGCGCGGGTAAGTACATGGCCCATCCATCGACCGCTGGCGTGGACATCGATGAAGCATCGCTCCGCTCCGCGGCGCACGACGCTCTGACTAAGCTGGGGAACGCGACCAGCTCCACCCGGATACGCGCCGAGCCGGTCGTCACCGAGCCAGGTCGTCACACCCAGGCCGCCCAGGCGGCCGCGGACCGGGCCAACGCGATCGTGGCCGCAGGCGTGTCGCTGCTCGACGGTTCCACGGCTCACGCCATCCCGGTCGAGACGGTCCGTGGCTGGCTGCGAGTAACGCCTGAAGCTGATGGCAGCTACTCGGTCGAGGTGCCCACCGGGTCGGTGGAGGCTGACCTGGCCGAGCTGGCGGAGACGGTGGCCGTCCGTCCGGTGGATGCTGGCCTGGCCTTCTCGGAGGAGGGAGCGGTGGTCGCGGTGGCGGCCACGGAGGGACGCGCCCTCGACCCTGCCGCTACCGCTGAGCGCATCGTGACCACGCTTCAGGCGCGACCCGACGGGCTCACCGAAGCGCCCATCGAGCTGGTCATGACCGACGTCGCCGCTCGTTACACCACCGCGCAAGCGCACGCCGCGGTGCCGCAGGTCGTGCGCGTGTCGAGCTGGACCACGAGCTACACGGTCAGCGAGCGCAACTTCCAGGGCAACAACATCACCATCCCGACAAGCAGGATCGATGGCCAGTCCGTGGCGCCGGGGCGCCAGTTCGACTTCTGGCGAGCCATCGGTACGATCAGCCGCGCGGAAGGCTACGGTCCCGGTGGCGTCATAATCAACGGGCGGACCGAGCCCACGGGCGCCGTCGGCGGCGGCATCTGCTCGTGTTCCACGACCATCTTCAATGCGGCTCTGAGGGCCGGCCTGGAGATGGGCGCACGTCGCAATCACTCCTATTACATCGATCGCTACCCGCTCGGCCTGGACGCGACCGTCTTCCGCTCGTCTGGCGGATACACGCAGTCCATGCGCTTCCGCAACGACACGGCTCATCCGCTGTTGATCAAGGGCATCAACCGCTACGGCAAGGTCCGCTTCGAGATCTGGACGGTGCCCACGGGTCGCACAGTGGCGTTCTCGGAGCCGCGCATCGAGGATCGCCGCTCGGCGCGGGACACGCTGGAGTACACCGACGACCTGGCACCCGGCGTACGTACCCGGACGGAGTATCCCATCGACGGCTTCCGCTCCTGGGTCACGCGCATCGTCCGTGATGCATCCGGCGCGGTCATCCATCGCGACACCTTCCACTCCAACTACATCGCCATCGACGGCATCACCCTCGTCGGGCGCGCTCCCGGCGATCCTCCCGACGGCAGCATCAAAGTCGTCGGCTGAGCGAACCAGGCGGCGGCGCACCCCCTCCAAGTCAGGGGCCGAACGGCTTCGCCTTCGAGATCCGCTCGAGCGGTGAGGTGGTGATCACCCATCACGGTCGGCCCGCGACCGTGCTGCGCGGGGAGCGTGCCAGGCATTTTCTGGATGCTACGCGTACGGCCGACACGGAGGCCTCGATGGCCCTCATGGCCCGCCTCACCGGCAACTACCGTCGCGGCAACGAGCGGACCGCCCAGCGTCATCCGCGGAACCGGACGCGATGACGAGCACGGGCCGCAGCATCACAGCGACTGGGCGTGACGAGGACACGATGCCGGGGATGGGACGCCGCCGGCCATCCGTCTCGGGCAGCGAGAGGGTCCTCTGGAAGCGCGGCTGGCCCCTCGGGGTCGATGGGTCGATCGGAACAGCTACCCAGTCGAGGTACCGCCGGAAGCGACGGAGGGCGAGAAGACCGCCGGCGGGTCGCGCCAGGCGACGATGGTCGTACTTCGGGACGTGACTGAACAGCGGCAGGCGCGCGTGACTCGTGACGCCTTCATCGGCGTTCTCTCTCATGAGCTGCGCACGCCCGTGACCACGCTGTACGGCACGGCCAGCATCCTTACCCGCACGGTCCGCCTCGACGACGACGTCCGCGACGAGCTGATAAAGGACATGCGCGCCGAAGCGGATCGTCTTCGGCGGCTGGTGGAGGACCTGCTCGTGTTGAGCCGAGCCGAGCTGGGTCGGATCGAGGTCGTACCGGAGCCGGTGCTCGTGCAGCGACTCATCCCACGCAGCGTGGCCGCCGAGGAGTCGCGCTGGCCGGCGACTCGCTTTCGG
>Ga0136615_10000077_pt1 | contig 36718 bp, 28 predicted proteins | sample AntDrymUQ2882206_2_FD_106647 | JGI IMG/M metagenome (GOLD analysis project Ga0136615, IMG submission 106647) | Polar desert sand microbial communities from Dry Valleys, Antarctica - metaG UQ288 (22.06) | ecosystem: Environmental > Terrestrial > Soil > Desert | place: Antarctica: Dry Valley... | reverse complement strand
GCGCATCGAGGTCGATCTGGACCCGCTGGGCCGGCCCGTCAGCGTGGGCTGGGCGGGACGTCGGGAAGAGGTAGAAGTCTGCAACCACTGGCGCATCGAGGAGGCCTGGTGGCGCCGCCCGCTCCGCCGCGATTACTACAAGGTGGCGGGGCCGCGGATCCTGGCGCTCGTCTACCGCGACGGCGTGGACGGCACGTGGCACCTGGAGCGTCTCTACGACTGAGTCGTGGCGCGCGCCCTACAGCCGCCCGGCCCGGATGATGCGATCGAGGAACTGGCGCGTCCGAGCCTCTTGGGGCTCGCTGAAGATGCGCGTCGGCGGGCCCTCCTCGGCGACCACGCCGTCATCCAGGAAGCAGACCCGGTCGGCGATATCGCGCGCAAAGCCCATCTCGTGCGTGGCGATGATCATGGTCATGCCCGCCGCGGCCAGCTCCCGGATCACGTCCAACACCTCAGCGACCAGCTCAGGATCCAGCGCGCTGGTTATCTCGTCCAGCAGCAGCAGGTCCGGGCGCATGGCCAGGGCACGCACGATGGCCACGCGCTGCTGCTGTCCCCCGGACAGCCGGTCGGGGAACTCGTCGCGCTTGTCCGAGAGCCCGAAGCGCTCCAGCAGCTCGGTCGCCTCGGCCTCCGCCGCTCGTCGCGACCGGCCGAGCACCTTTCTGGGCGCCAGGGTCACGTTGCGCAGCACGCTCATGTGGGGAAACAGGTTGAATGCCTGGAAGACGATGCCGATGCCGCGCCTGATCCGGTCGGCGTCCGCGTCGCGGCGGGTGATCTCCTGTCCCGCCACGGTGATGCGCCCGGCATCGATCGGCTCGAGCAGGTTGATGCAGCGCAATAGGGTGGACTTGCCCGAGCCCGACGCACCGATCAGGCACACCACCTCGTGCTGGGCCACGACCATGTCGATGCCCTTGAGCACCTCCAAGCGGCCGAACGACTTGTGCAGACCCTCGATGCGCAGGGCCTCGGGGGCCGCCAGGGCTTCCGCCGCGGTCGACCCCCCCGCTGGATGGCTCATCGCGCCCCGACCTGGGCGTAGCGCTTGTGGCGATCGCGCTCGACCAGCCAGTCGGTCAGCCGCGCCAGGGGCACGGTCAGGACAAGGAAGAACAGCGCGGTGATCAGGTAGGGCGTGAAGTCGAAGGCCGCGGACGCCGCGATCTGTGATCGCCTAAAGGCCTCAACGATGCCCAGCAACGAGAGGAGCGCGCTGTCCTTCTGAAGCCCGATGAAGTCGTTCAAGAGGGGCGGGATCACGCGTCGGACGGCTTGTGGAAGCACCACATATCGCAGCGCACCGAAGCGTGACAGCCCCAGCGACCGGGCGGCCGCCTCCTGGCTGGGATGGATGGAGTCGATGCCCGAGCGGTAGACCTCGGCTACGTAGGCCGACCAGACCAGGACCAGCCCCACCAGCCCCCAGAAGAGCACGTCATTGGTCACGCCTGGGAGTCGCAGAGCGGGGATGCCCAGGCCCAACAGGTAGATGACCAGTAGCCCGGGCACGCCGCGGAAGAAGTCGATATAGATGACCGCCATCAGGCGGAAGGGAAAGAAGACCGGTCCGGGCAGGCTGCGCATCACGGCCAGCAGCAGCGCCACCACCAGGATGAGCACCTCGGCCATGAGGAAGATGCGCACGTTGACCAGGAACGCTGCGGCGACATCGGGGAACGAGTCGGCGAAGACCTCCGCGTCGAAGAACGACTCCTGAAGGCGAGACCAGCCCGGCGCGTTGACCAGGATGTAGCCCAGCGTCGCGAATACCACGAGCGTGCTGACGACCGCGATGAGGATCCCTCCGCCGCGCGGGCGGCGAAGGGATCGGGTGCGGCGCGAGGGAAGCGGCTCGTTCGCCGACGAGTCGGCGATGCCGCTCACGATGGATCGACCGGACGAGCGGTCACTCGAAGAAGGGGATGTCCTGACCCGTGCTGATCCACTCCTCGTAGATCGCGTCGAGCGTCCCGTTGGCCTTGATCACGTCCAGGGCCCCATTTACGCAGTCGGTCAGCGGGCTATCCAGCTGCAGGACCAGGCCGACCTGATCGACCTGATCGGATTCCGCGAACTGACCGACCACCGTGGCCTCGGGATTCGGCGTGTCGAAGTCCTCGAGCTGCGCGTCGCGCATGAAGATGGCCGTGTTGGTATCCACGACCAGGCCGTCGATCTGATCGTTCTGGAGGGCCTGCAGCGCGTCACTGTTGTTGTTGAAGACGGACGGATCCACGGTGGGGGCGACGACATCCTCGATCAGCTCGAAGCTGGTGGTACCGACCGCGGCGCCCAGGCGATAGTCCTTGAGCTCCTCGATGGTGGTCGCGCCGGTGATGGAGTTCGGCGTCAGCGCCAGGATGGCCTGGTTGGCATCTAGGTAGGTCTCGCTGAAGTCGACCGCCTCGGCGCGACGGGGCCGGATGGAGACCTGCGCCAGGTGGAAGTCGAAGGGCTTCTCGCCGGGGGCGAAGGCCAGCTCGAACTGCACGTTCTGGACCCAATCCACCGTATCGGGCGTGAAACCGAGCGCCTCAGCGACGGCGTACGCCACGGCACCCTCGTAGCCCTCACCGGAGTAGGGGTCGCTGAGCTCCCAGCCCGAGCCGCCCTCGGGCTCGCCGGGATACTGGGTGTCCGGGTCGCCGCCCCACCAGGGCGGATACGCCGGCGTATCCGTGCTGAGCGTCAGGCGGCCCGGGTTCTTCAGGCCGCTCAGGTTGGCGGCCTGGCACTCCTGGCTGACGGGGGCTGCGGTGGGCGACGGCTCGGGTGTGGGCTCCTGCGTCGCGGCCTCGCTGGGCGACGGTTCCTCGCTGGGTTCTTCGCTGGGCGACGGCTCCTCGCTCGGTTCGTCGGTCGGCGACGGTTCCTCGCTCGGAGGATCGCTGGGTTCGACCGTGGCGGCTGCCGTGGGCGAAGCCGCGGGCGGGAGTGGCGTTGGCGCCGCGCCGGTCGAGCAACCGGTGAGCAGTGCCGCGGTCAACGCCGTGACCACAACGAGACGTTGGGTGAGCATCTGCCGGTCTCCTCCAGTCCGATCTTGGGCCGATCCCTCGGGGCACCCATTCTCACCTACGCGGCTGCGGGACGCCGCGCTGGCTCAGATCACCGTGACGAGTGCCTCGGCCTGCTGGCCGAACGGCCGTCCGCCGACGGTCACGTCCGCCGCCACGCGCGCCCGTCGGACGTTGATGCCGCCGGGTGGTGTCAGGCAGAAGGCAACGGTGCGCGTCTCCGATGAGTCCAGCGAGAGGCGCGCCTCAGGCTCACCGGTGAGCGTCCGGACTCGCCAGCCCTCCGGCGCGACCATGCTCACCACAGCCTGCTCCGGACGAGCGAACGGATTCCGCACGTCCACCTCCATGGTCAGGTCCGATCCGGCCGCGATCTCCGGACGATAGGGCCGGATGCGTGCCGCGAAGTCGTTCGTGCCCAGGTTGATGTCGTCGCGAGCGAGCAGGGCCTCGTGGACTCGCTCCAGCTCTGCTCCGCGTTGGGCGAGCTCGGCGAAGTGCGCATCGTTCACGTCGGCGGGAGACCAGTGGCCGTAGACCATGATGTCCGGCTTGACGCGCCGATAGAGCTCGGCCGTCTCCCGGTAGTCGGCTTGACGGAACCGGTTGCGGTACACGTAGTTCTGGATGACGGCGGGCGGCAGCGGCTCGGGCTCATCCGTGATCGGCAGCCGGTCTGCCAGGAGGTAGTTCCAGGGATAGTCCACGAATTGATCGCCCACCGCCAGGATGCGCTTGCCGTCGACCACCACCTCGATGGCCACGGCGTAGAGGGTGTGGCCGGGCAGGGGGTGCAGCGTGAGCTCGTACTCCTCCCAGGTGATGGTCTCCTCGAGCGGTAGCGAGCGATCCACCGGTATGGGCTCGTACCAGAGGCAGGGCAGATCCTGCTGGTCGGGCCGCTCCAGCACGTCGACCATGTTCTCGCCGGCCCACACCTCCGTGCCCTCGACCCTGCGCAAGAGATTGAAGGCGGCGACGTGGTCGTCGTGATAGTGGGTAGGGATCACCACATCGATCGAGGTGACCGCGAACTGCTCTTTGAGTCGGGGCAGGGAATAGAGCCACGGCCGACGTGCGGAACGGTCCGTGGATGTGGCGAGACCCGCATTGAAGTCGTAGCCGTAGTCGATCATCAGGCACTTGCCGCTCTTCGACAACAAGACGAAGGAATAGGAATGCGCAGTGCGGTTGTGCAGGAAGTGCCGCGTCACTGGCAGGAACGGATCGGCCATGTAGTTGCGCAGGGCGGCATGCTCGCCCCGCAGCTCCAGCAGCTGCAGAAGGTTCTCGCGTAGCAGCTTGATGGCTATGGGCGGATCCTCCATCGGATCGCCGTGTGACGGCAGAAGGACATCCGGCTGGCGCGTCAGCAGGTCGCGTGTGGAAAGCAACGTGGCGGCCGCGCCCTCCGCTCCGTTGTACGTCCATTGGGTGGCCGCCAGGGACCAGACCTTGCCGGGCGCCGCGATCAGGTCCCCCGTGAAGCACAGCCGCCGGCCGTCGCATTCGACCAGGATGGAGACAGAGCCAACGGTGTGACCCGGCGTGGGCACGACGGTCACCATCCGGCCGCCGAACTCCTGGGGCACGTATTCCTGAAGTGCTCCTGTGACCGGTACCGGTTCCAGGAGCGAGAACCGGTCCTGGCGGTTGTCGTAGTCATTGACCAGCTGGCGAGCCTGCCAGTGCTGATCGACCTCGTCGAACAGACCGCGCTCGGGTTCAGGGACCCAGATGCGGATGCCGGCCGCCACCGCGCGCGGCAGCCCCTGCGCCTGGTCGCGGTGGTGGTGGGTCATCAAGATGTCAGTGACCCGCTCGACACCGATCTCGGCCAGATGGTCCAGGATGGCGCCGGTCCCGAAGTCGATCAGGGTCGCCTGTGTCCCGTTTCGGATGAGGTACACGTTGCAGCTGTCGCGAAAGCGAAAAATGTGGGGTGAGATCTGCTGCATGTCCCGGAATGGTAGTCGCCGGTTCGATAGAACAGCGTCACTTCTCGCAGCACGCCAGCGGCCACCCGATAATGGCCCCGTGACCGTCCCGAAGTTCGACGTCGTCTGCATCGGCCTTGCCACACAGGACACCATCGCGCTGGTGCCGGAGTACCCCTCCGCCGATGGTCGGGTCCAGGCGCTCGATGTGCGGCGTGCCGGCGGCGGACCCTCCGCCACGGCGGCCGTGGCACTGGCTCGACTTGGTCGCAGGGTGGCCTTCGTCGGAGCCGTCGGTGACGACGGCGTGGGAGAGGCGATCCGCACCTCCCTGGCCGACGAGGGCGTGAACGTCGACGATCTGACCATGGTCGCCGGAGCGCGCTCGCCGGAGAGCCTCATCCTGGTGGGCACTGACTCCGCTTCCCGCTCGATCAGCGCTTACTCGGGCACGGCCGGGCCGCCGCGGCTGTCGTCATCTGCGCTTGCCCGCTGCGCTGCCGCCGGCTGGCTGCATGTCGACCATGTCGGCTACCTCCTGGCCAAGGCGCTGGTGTCCAGGCCCCCGCGAGCGGAGGCGGGAGCGCGATCGCAGTCGCTGCCAGGGCTTTCAGTGGACGGCGGGAACCCGATCGCGGATCTCGACCTGCGCGGCGTGGATCTCTACGCGCCAACGGAGGATGCGCTTCGGGGGCGGTACGGCGGACTGTCGCTGGACGCCGCGCTCCGGGCAGCTCTCGACGATGGCGCCGCTACGGTGGTGGCCACACTGGGCGGGAACGGCGCCCGCGCCATGAGTCCCGGTGCGGAGCCGTTCACGGTACCGAGCCACAAGACGCCGCTGACCAGCACGCTCGGGGCGGGCGACGTATTCCACGGCGCGCTGCTGGCAGGGCTCCTGGAGGTACGCAGCCTGGCCGGTGCGATCAGACGGGCCAACGTGGCGGCGGCCATGTCATGCGCTGGCCTGGACGGTCGATCGGCCATGCCCACTCGCGCGGAGCTGGACGATGCCTGCGCGGCAATCGTCGATGCGCGGGCAGCGCACAGTGCGCTCGCATGACAGCGACCGATACCCGCGAGACAGAGCCGGTCGAAGGACTCCAGCGCATCGCCCGACCATCAGGCGCATTCGCCATGGTGGCCACGGACCAGCGGGAGTCGCTGCGGACCATCTATCGCGAAGCCACTGGCGCCCTGGTGGATGACGAGGTGCTGCGACGATTCAAGGTCTCGGCGGCGCGGGTCCTGACGCCCTTCGCCTCGGCCATCCTTGTCGACCGAGACTACGGCCTCGGGCCTATCCTGACGGCGGATGCCCTGGACCCCGGTTGCGGGCTCATCGTGGCGGCCGACGCCCTGGTCCAGGAGCCGGGTGGCCCGGTGACCGATTCCGACCTCGACGCCGGGCTGTCTCCAGCAACGGTGCGCGTGCAGGGGGCCGTGGCGCTGAAGCTGCTCATCATCTGGCGTGACGATGGTGAGCGCGAGCGCCGTCACCGGCTCGCGGAGACCTTCATCGGATCGTGTCGGACCGCCGGCCTGCTCTCCGTGGTGGAGGCCGTCGTGCGCGCTCCCGCAGGCGCCGAGCTCCATTGGGACCGGGAAGCGGCGGCCCTCGAGGCGGCGCGGGAGATCGGTGCCCTTCGCCCGGACCTGTACAAGGCGGAGATGCCCTATCTGGGCCAGGCCGAAGCCGCGCAGATGCAAGAGGGCAGTCAGGCGCTGACCGAGGCGGCCGGCCGGCCCTGGGTGGTGCTCTCGGCGGGCGTGCCGCTGGAGCGCTTCGAAGCGGCCGTCGAGTCGGCCTGTCACGGCGGCGCCTCGGGCTTCCTCGCCGGACGTGCCATCTGGTCGGACGCCATCACGCTGGACGGTCTGGAAGCGCGCCTTGAGGCCATCTCCGCGCCGCGGCTCCGGCGCCTGGGCAAGCTGGTCGATGCAGTGGCGCGTCCGTGGTGGGACGCGGCCGGAGTCCCGACCTGAACCGGCATCGGATCGCGCTGATCCCCGGCGACGGTGTGGGCAGGGAGGTGCTTGCCGCCGGGTTGACGGTGCTGCGTCGCGCCGGGGAGGTTACCGGCAGCTTCGAGCTGGAGGTCACGGACCTGCCCTGGTCGTGCCGCTATCACCTGGAGCACGGCCGCATGATGCCCGAGGACGGTCTGGCGATCCTGGCCGATCACGAGGCCATCTACCTGGGTGCCGTGGGCTTCCCCGGCGTGCCCGACCACGTCAGCCTGTGGGGCCTGCTGCTGCCCATCCGCCAGGGCTTCGACCAGTACGTCAACGTGCGGCCCATCCGCGTGCTCGAGGGCATCGAGTCGCCGCTGCGCGCAGGGACCGGGGCGACGGTGGACATGCTCTGCATCCGCGAGAACTCGGAGGGCGAGTACGCCGGTGTCGGTGGTCGCTCGCACGCGGGACGGCCGGAGGAGGTGGCACTCCAGACGAGCGTCTACACGCGCCACGGCGTAGAGCGAGTCGCGCGCTACGCCTTCGACCGGGCGCGAGAACGTGGCGGCGGCCTGGCCTCGGCCACCAAGTCGAACGCCCTCCAGTACACGGCGGTGCTCTGGGATGAGGTGGTCGAGGAGGTCGCTCGCGACTATCCGGAGGTGCCGGTCACGCGCTATCTCGTGGACGCGCTGGCCGCACGATTCGTCAGCCACCCAGCGTCGCTCGACGTGGTCCTGGCCTCGAACCTTTACGCGGACATCCTGACCGACCTGGGTGCGGCCATCCAGGGCTCGATGGGACTGGCCGCCTCGGCCAACCTGGACCCGTCCCGGCGATATCCCTCGATGTTCGAGCCGGTCCACGGCTCGGCGCCGGACATCGCCGGGCAGGGCATCGCCAACCCCATGGGCGCGATCTGGTCGGGTGCCATGATGCTGGAGCATCTCGGGGAGGGAGAGGCAGCGGCCTTGGCCATGCGGGCGTTGGTGACCGTGGCTCGAGACGGCCCGCGTACGCGCGATGTGCGAGGCAGCGGCTCGACGGGCGAAGTCGCGGAGGCGATCGAGGCCGCCGTCGGGGAGTGATGGGGACCCACGGAGATACACTCGAGCGATGGCCAGCGTGACGATCAGAGAACTGCGGGATCGGGGTGGCGCGGTCGTCGATCGTGTCGCTGCAAGCGAGCGAGTGACGATAACGAGGTCCGGAAAGCCGGTCGCGGAGCTTCGTCCTTTGCCCGGCGAAGCGCTTACGGCACCCTTGCTCTTGGAGCGCTGGCGTCGACTTCCCCGGCTCGACCCGGTGGCGCGCGGCGCGACATCATCGTTCTCGACCCTTCGTTGTGAGCCGGGCGGCAAGCGGACCGAGCGACCTCACGGGCCCCGACGGATCATCGGTCGTCGCCGTATCCCATCCTGATAGATCGGCTGACTCCGCCTGACTGCCCGAAGCGCGTCGATCCAGGCCCGTTCCATGAAGGGACGGCTTGTAACCACTTCGGCAGCCAAACAGGGTGATGACCGGCGGCCCGCGCAATGGCCGACCGGTTTCCCTCGGAAGATGCGTCAGTCGTCCTCCGTATGACCTCCACGTCGCATCCGGTCTCTGTCGCAGGCGACCGCGAGGCTGACGCGAGCGCCGGGCGATCGTCGGGGAGCGGGAGCGCCCCCTCCGGCCAGGGTCTGGGCACGCCGGAGTGGCTGGATGTCCACTTCGAAGCATGCCGACCGGAGTACGAAGGCATGCTGCGCATGGTCGGCCTGGAGCCTGGCTGGCGCGTCCTGGATGTGGGCTGCGGCGGCGGCAGCTTCCTGCCACTGCTGGCCGAGCTGGTCGGAGCGACCGGTGAGCTGGTCGCTTTGGACACGGCTCCTGACAACATCGCCGCCATCGAACGACGGCTGGAAGCCGCGCCCCTCGGCTGCCCCGTGGATCTTCAGCTCGGATCGCTGGAGGAGCTTTCGGATGCGGACGCTTCCTTCGACGCGGTCTGGTGCGCCAACGTGGTGCAGTACTTCCCGGACCTCGCCGTACCCTCCCTGTTGGCCGAGATGCGTCGCGTCGTGCGACCCGGTGGCCTGGTGGCGATCAAGGATGTCGACATGACCCTCTTCCGGGTCGAGCCGACACCGCCCTTCCTCGTCGATCACCTTTCTGAGGCCAGCCTGCGTGACGAAGTCTTCGGTGCCTGGTCCCAGGGATCGCTCCGTGGTCGGACGCTGCGGCGGCGACTTGAGGAGGCGGGCCTGACGAAAGTCTGGCAGCGCACGATCCTCATCGAGCGTTGGGCGCCCCTGCGCCCCGTGGAGCAGCGACTGTGGGGCGATTGGCTGGCATTCCTGGCGGAGGCGGCTCAGCAGCGCGGGATCCCGGCGGGCGACCGGGCGGCATGGCGCACGATGCTCGATCCGGACGACCCGCTGAATCCCTTGAACGACCCGGCGTTCTATGCCTGCGAGGGCCAAACCGTGGCGGTCGGTCGCCAGCCGCTGGTGGCGGATGGTCCGCCGCGATGACACGCCTCGACGCGACCTACATCCTGCCCGTGCGCGTGGACGGCGAAGCCTCGCCCGAGTGGCTCGCTGGACTCAGTGATTACCTGAGCTGGCTGGCCGCACGCCTCGAGCTGATCGTGGTGGACGGGTCTCCCGCCGAGGTCTTCGCGCGACATCACGCGCGATGGGCCGGTGAGGTGCAGCACGTGCCGCCCGATGCTGACCGACTGACGCTGAACGGCAAGGTCGGTGGCGTGCTGACGGGCGTGCGGCTGGCACGGCACGAACGGCTGGTCATCGCCGATGAGGACGTGCGCTACGGCGATCCGGCTCTGCGCCGGCTGGTGGGCATGCTGGACGAGGCGGAGGTGGTGCGGCCACAGAACCACTTTCTGCCACTGCCTTGGCACGCTCGCTGGGACACGGCCCGGATACTCCTCAACCGCACGACGGGCGGCGACTGGCCCGGCACGCTGGGTGTCCGCAGATCGGTGGTGATGGCCGCCGGCGGCTACGACGGAGCGGTGCTGTTCGAGAACCTGGAGCTCGTGCGCACCGTCAAGGCGGTCGGTGGGCGAGAGATCCTCGTCCCGGACCTGTACGTCAGCCGCCGGCCCCCGGAAGCTCGGCATTTCTGGAGCCAGCGCGTTCGGCAGGCGTACGACGAGTTCGCTCGACCGCTGCGCCTGGCGGTCTGGCTCTCAGTGCTGCCCGGAGTCGTGCTGCTGGCGGCGCGACGATCGTGGCTCGGCCTGGGGGCTGCCATGGCCGCCGCCGGCGCGCTCGCGGAAGTGGGACGACGCCGCGCTGGCGGTCGGGAGGTGTTCCCGGCCAGCGCTTCGCTCATGGCGCCGCTGTGGCTCCTGGAGCGGGGCCTGGCGGCGTGGCTCGCGCTAGGCGCGCGGATCCTCCTGGGAGGCGTGCCCTATCGCGGCGGCATCCTGACGCGGGCCGCGACGCCGAGTCGCGTCCTGGAACGGCGCCACGCTGCCGTTCGCGCCGAAGCGCGCTGGAGCGCGACATGATCGGCCAGTTGCTAAAGCCCACCGACCAGGGGAGTCCCTTCACCCGACCACCCTCGCGCACGGCGCGCTCGGTCCACGACGCCTTCCGGGCGAAGGTGCTGGAGGGACGGTTCTCGTGCCTCGGGGCTCGCTCGGCAGTGAGCAGCGGCCGCTATCGCTTCGGGCTCTACGGAGAGATGGGCGAGGTCGCCGGGACGCGGCGGCTGGCAGGCGACCTGGCGCGGTTCGCGGCCCGTCGACGACCGGCCGACGCGGCCGACTTCAGCACCTTCGTGGCCGCCTTCGCGAGCCCGCTGAGCATCCCCGAGGAGCGCTTCGAGGCGATCCTGTGGGAGCAGCTCCGGGCGCTCCACGAGATCGACGCGCGGGACCACGGCTGGGACACCAGCGTCAGCTCGGATCCAGACGACCCGACCTTCGCCTTCAGTATCGGCGGGGTGGCCTTCTTCGTGGTCGGCCTCCATGGCCGGGCCTCTCGCCTGGCGCGTCGATTCGCCTGGCCCACACTGGTCTTCAACCCGCATGACCAATTCACTCAGTTGCGCGCCGCGGGTCACTTCGGGCGCATGCAGGAGATGATCCGCCAGCGCGAGCTCACGCTGCAGGGATCGATCAACCCCATGCTGAGCGAGTTCGGGACGCGCTCGGAGGCCCGTCAGTACGCGGGGCGAGCGGTCGACGACGACTGGCACTGCCCCTTCAGCGCGCGGGGGGACGAATGAGAGCGATCGTCTCGCGCCACCACCTGGAGCCACAGACCGGCATCGGACTGGAGGTGCGTCAGGGTCAGGTGCTGCGCGTCATCGACCCTCAGGGGGAACAGGTCGCGGACCTCCTGGCCTTCAACGCGGCCGATCCGCGGGAGTGGTTGTCATCGGGCCGCTCGATCGACTACAACGACACGATCTACCTGAGCACTGGCCACGTCCTCTACTCCAACCGCAGCAGCCCCATGTTGACCATCCTGGAGGATCGGGTGGGCCGTCACGACTTCCTGCTCACGCCGTGCAGCCCGGAGATGTTCCGCATCCTGTACGGGCACGTGGGCCACCATCCGAGCTGCTTCGAGAACCTGGCCACGAACCTGGCGCCGTTCGGTATCTCGCCCGACGCCCTGCCCACGACGTTCAACATCTTCATGGACGTCGACGTGGCGTCGGACGGCACGCTGACGATCGGCCCGCCCCGTTCAGCCGCGGGCGACTACCTCGACCTGCGAGCGGAGATGGATCTCATCGTCGGTGTCACGGCGTGTTCCGCGGAGAAGTCGAACAACGGGAGCTTAAAGCCCATCGACCTCGAGATCCATGCAGCACCGCCGAGTGGCTGAGCGCTTCCCGGCGCTGATGGCCCGGGGTCTCGATCCGATCCGGGTACAGGGGCTCTACTACGTGGCGACCGGGATCTGGCCGGTCCTCCACCTGCGATCATTCCTGTTCGTCACCGGGCCGAAGCACGACACGTGGCTCGTGAAGACCTTCGGGCTCCTGGTGGCCGCGATCGGCACGACGCTCGTCGCGCATGATCCAGAAGGCGCGGATCGGTCCGCCGTGCGGCTCGCTGTCGCATCGGCGCTCGCGCTGACGGCCTGCGAGATCGTGTTCGTAGAGCGCGGGCGGATCAGTCCGATCTACCTGGCCGACGCGGCGTCGAGCTGGCCTTTGCCGCCAGCATCGTCGGGCGATCACGGCGGGAGACATCGATCGCGGCCGGATCAGAGGCTGACGATGATCCCCTCGTTCGCGGCCAGGTCAACGTGTGACAGGTCGAGGTCGTCGCTAGACGGTCGACTCGTGTCTGTGGAGAGCGCCAGCCTCCCCGTTTTCGGCAGGCTGCCGCGGGCCGCGGCGAAGAGATCGTGGCTGCCGGCCCTGCCGCGGCACTCGATGGCAACGAGCGACCGCTCCGTTCCGCTCTCTCGGACATACGCGAACACGTCGCTCTCCGGGGACGTGTCCAGCCCGCGGTAGCTGCCGCTGGCAAGGGCGGGGCTCGCCGCGCGCTCCGCGATCAGCCGCCGGTAGAGCGAGAGCAACGATCCGGGATCCTCCGCCTGATCCGCGACGTTGACGCTCGACGTGTCACCGATGCGCAACCAGGGCTCTCCCGAGGTGAAGCCGGCGCCCGGCTCATCCCGCCACTGCATCGGTGTGCGGGCGGCGTCGCGGCCGGCGCGGTCCAGTGCCTCGCCCGCCGATGCCGGCACGTCGGCCATGCCGATCTCCTCGCCCATGTAGAGCACCGGCGTGCCGCGCAACGTGAGCGACAGCATCGCCGCCGCCCGCAACGAGCCCCGTCCGAAACGCGTCGCGTGGCGCGGGTTGTCGTGATTGGACAGCGCCCGGCAGGGCCAGCCCGAGGGCGGGAAGTGCGCTTCGGCGGCCTCCACGGCATGGCGCAATGCTCCCGCGTCCCAAGCGGAGTCGAGGAAGGGGAAGTCGAAGACCAGGTCGAAAGCGTCGCCCGGATGGTCGCCCAGGTAGCGCGCGAGACGCTCGATGGGGATGTAGCTCTCGCCCAGCAGCAGGCTGCCCGGCTTGACCCTCTCCGCCGAGCGCCGGATGGAGCGCACCACGTCGAGCGTTTCCGGCCGGTCCTTGTTCCAGAGGTGGTACTGACCACGGAAGGAGTCGAAGCGTCGAGGCCCCGGCAGTGCCGGCGGGTTCTCGCGCAGGAGCGGATCCTTGATGGACCGATCGATGGCGTCGACCCGGAAGCCGTCCACGCCCCGCTGGAGCCAGAAGCGGACGACCTCGCCCATGCGTTCGTGGACCGCCGGCTCGCGCCAGTCCAGGTCAGGCTGTTCCGGGTAGAACGAGTGCAGGTAGTACTGGCCGGAACCCTCGTGCCACTCCCAGGCTGACCCGCCGAAGGTCGATGTCCAGCCGTTGGGAGGTCCACCGTCGGGCGTCGGATCGGCCCAGATGTAGAGCCGCCGATGTGGGTCGGTTCGGGATGAGCGGGCGGCGCGGAACCAGGGGTGCTCCACCGACGTGTGCCCCGGGATGAGGTCGAGCAGGACCCGCAGGCCGCGCTCGTGTGCCGCGGCCAGCAGCCGGTCGAAGGCCGCCAGGTCGCCGTAGACCGGGTCGATGTCGGTGTAGTCGGAGACGTCGTAGCCGAAGTCAGCGCCCGGCGAGCGGAAGAAGGGTGAGACCCAGATCGCATCGACCCCCAGCGAGCCCGGCGAACCGCGCAGGTGGTCCAGATGACCGGTGATGCCGTCCAGGTCGCCGATGCCGTCGCCGTTCGAATCGGCGAACGAGCGTGGATAGATCTGGTACAGCACGCCCGGCTGCCACCAGGTCACGAAGGCGGGGCCTCGTCTCCTGACTGCGAGTTCGCGGCGGTGTCCCCGGACCGCCAGCCGGCGGCGGTGTCACGCGACTGCCAGCTGGTGGTGGCCAGCGCCTCGGGCTCCGGCGGCAGGCAGAACAGGATCTCCAGCGACTCGTGGCACTCGATGGTCGCGTCGGTGGAGGCCGCGGCGGGCAGAGCGAACGTGTTGCCGGCGCGGACGGGCATCGAGCCGCCGGATGAGATGACCCGGCCGGAGCCGCTTGTGGCGATGCCCACCACGAACGTGTCCGGCCAGGGCAGCCGAGTGGTGCCGCCGGACGTGTCGAGGGTGAAGCGCTCGGCCCGGAAATATGGCGCGGCGGCAGCCCCCAGGAGGCGCTCACGCTTGGCCGACGTGGTGGTGTCGGCTGCGCCGAGAGCCCCCGACTCCGCGGGCTGACGCATGGTCTCCAGCGCGTCCTCCGAGAGGCCGCTGCGGTCGAAGGCATCGACCATCACGTCCCAGCCCATCCCCAGATGGGCATCCTCCGCCGCGATGGGGAAAGCGGTCTCGGCGACGATGGAGAAGTCGGTCGGCTCCTGAAGCTCGACGAGGAAGACCCCGGCACCGATGGAATGGGGAATGCCCGCGGGCACGAGCCAGGCATCACCGGGCGCCACGGTGCGCTGGTGCATGGCGTCCAAGAGCGCAGCCGAGTCATGGTCCTCGATCCAACCGCGCAGCTCGGCACGCCCCACGTCACGGCGGAATCCGAGCCGGATCGACGGCGGCTCCTCCCCGGCGATCTGCCGCGTGCCCAGGACGAGCCAGGCCTCGGTCTTGCCCCACCGACTGCCCAGGAAGCGCTCGGCGAAGGCACGTGTCGGGTGGCAGTGGACCGGCAGTCGCTGTGTGGTGTCGAGCAGCTTGGTGAGCAAGCCCGTGGTCGGGCCGGCGACGCGGACGAGGGCGGCGCCACCGATGGCCGCGGGATCGCGCCGCTGAACGAGCTCTCGCAGGGTCAGTTCCTCATCCCCGACGCGTACGACGCTCAGGCCCTCGTCGCTGAGCGCCTTGCCGACCGGCGTCCAGACTCGCAGCGTGGAGGCCAGCCAGTCCTCCGGCTGCTGGCCATCCGCATTCGGAGCGCCGCCCGTGCCCCCAGGCTCGTCCGCCGTGGCGGCCGCCAGACCTGCCGTTCCGCCGGCGCGGAAGCGGTCGAGCAGCGCGCCGCCTCGATAGAAGCGTGTCACGCGGTTGGACGGCAGGGGCAGGGGAGCGGTCAGCGCGGGCCGGGTCGTGGAGTCGATCGTCATTCGTGGAAGTCTAGGCATCGCCGCACGAAAGCCTCGAAGCGTCCATCGGAAACGCGATGCGGCATGGCCAGCGTTCGTTCCAGGCGGGCGGCGACCTCCATCGGGTCCGACCTGCCCCTCATGACGCCCAGCGCGCTCCTGGCTGTCTCGACCCAGGCAGCCAGCTTGCGCGCCCACTGCTCCATCTCCCGGGGGAGCGGCCGGCGCTCGGCGGCAGCGATCAGGTGCACGGCCGCATCCGAAAGTCGCTCCAGATGCGCCTCGACCTCGGTGGTCGCCGCGTCGCGTTCGTTCACGGTCTCCCAGCGCGTCCAGAACGCCTCCAGCCAGGGCACGGGCGGCTCCTGCCCCGGTTCGATGGGAGAGCGGCTGGCGAGCTCGCCCAGGACCCGCAGCGCAGCGGCAACCCCGGCATCTCCGGCCACAGCAGTGAGCGCCGGTCCCCAGGCCGTTTCGGGATCGTAGCCCGAAGGATCGCGCCAGTACGCCGCGAAGGTGTGCAGGGCGATCTTGGCCGCCTCCGCCTCGATCGCCCCGTTGGCCACGATGCCGCTGCAGGCGCCCGGCAGGTCCGCGCCGCGGCCGCGGAGCGGGCGGATGTGCGGGTCCCAGCGCATCTCCCCGTCGTTGACCGGATAGTTGTCCCAGAGCAGCGGCCGCCGCTGCAAACCCTCCGTCACGGCGGTCAGGTCCGACGAGGTGATGGTGTGGGAGCAGACCTGCGGCCCGGTCCAGAAGACCTCGATCCCCGCCTCGAGCGTCTCCCCCAAGGTGCGCAGATAGGGCGTAGGAGTCGGAACGCTGCTGCAGTACTCCGTGGGGCAGAACAGGAAGCGACCGCCGGCTCCGGACTCGCGGACCGCCCGCAGCACCTCGTTGGCCACGCTGCCCTGCCAGCGGGCCGCTTCCGTGCGCTCGTCGGCGCTCGGCGGCAGGTCCACCGGCAGGTCGTCGAAGAGCAGGCCGAATGATGACACCCCGCGCGCGGCCAGCTGAAGGCACTTGCGCACGACGACCTCGACACCGGAGCGGTCGCCGAAGCCCAGGTCGATGGGACTCAGCCCGTAGCTGAACTCCACACCGGCGACGGCCGCGCGCCGTGCCAGTCGATCGAAGCGGACCAGCTCCGGCTCGGGCAGGGGGTCCCGCCAGCGAGCGCGGTGGAGCGGATCGTCCTTGGGGGCGTAGACGTACAGGTCGAACCCGTGGGCGGCCAGGAAGTCGATCATCCGGTCCCGCTCGGCCCAGGTCCAGGGCGGACCGTAGAACCCCTCGATGAGACCGAGCAGCGGCCGGCCCGCGTTTGCGCTCACCTTGGGATGGCCGCGAAGGACCGAGCTCTAGGACATACGTGCACGGGGGTCACGTTAGCCGGTTCGATCCAGCCGCCAGCGAGTGTCTCCTCGCGAGTTCCATGTCAAGCGCGCACGACAGGCGACATCTGGCCAGCCCGACGGCTGTTGGCGGCCAGGATCCGTGCTCACGTGATGTCCAGATGGCGGTCGAAGCGGACCCTCCGCTGGCTAACGCTGCGGGGATGCGCGGATGACAGGAGCGGGACGGAGGACCGCCGGACAAGCGGTCGCCGCCCCTAGGAGGGCAGCGCCAGGAGCGCGCCGGCGCCCCTCAGCTGGTCCTGAAGCGCATCGATGTCGACCTTGTGGACCTCCGCGCCGTCCTCGCCGCGTGCGGCAAGCGCGGCCGCCGTCCCGGCTGCCTGCCCGGCGATCATGAACTGAGGCTCCAGCCGGAACGAGTTCAGGGCGACGTGTGAAGCGGAGATGCAGGTGGACACGAGCAGGTTGGAGCACTCCTCCTGGCGCGGTAGCAGCGCCCGATACGGGATCTGCCAGGGCTCCACCGGCACGGACAGATAGCCCTCCTGGAGGATCTCCTCGGCCACGTCGGGGAAGCGCGATACGGGACAGGCGACCCACTGGACCTCGCGGATGTCGATGTTGTAGCCGCCCATGCCGATGCTGTCCGGCTTGTGGCGCTCGGCGGTCAGGTCTCGCTGCGTCAGGACGTGCTCGCCCTGCATGCGCCGCGCCTCACGCACGTAGAGCTGATGCGGCCAACCGTCCGTGTCCCTGAATTCGTCGCGCGGCAGGCCGTAGCGGCTCACCTCCCGGCGGATCGGCGCTGGCACCGCAGCGTCACTGCCCAGGAAGTAGAGCAGCCCCTGCGCCCATGCGTGGTGCTCGCCCGCGATGCGGGCGCGAGCCGCACGATCGGCCTCGACGTAGGCCCAGGACGCTCCCAGCAGGTTGGTGGAGATGGGCCCGCCGCTATTGATGTCGGTCTTGCCGTTGGGTAGCTCCCCGATGCCCAGCACGTCGCGGATCGTGGCACGGTCCCCCAGGGCGCGGAGGTACGCGGCCACCGCTGCGTACTGCTCCGGCTCGTAGCCCGCTGGTGCCGGGAGCGGCTCGGCGTTAGCGCGATCGGAGCTCAGGCATATGCGGTAGCAGTACGACTGCACCATGCCGTCGCCCTCCCCGGGCAGGCCGATGGAATCGAGCGGCTGGATGTAGCGCGCCAGGGCGCCCGCCTCTTCCACTCGCACGGCGGCGCGGAACTGGTGCGGGTCGGGCAGGAGCTCGCGACGACCGGCCAGCGACTCACCGTGCAGGGACCGAGCCTCCCGTCCGGTGGCATAGGTGACGCCCGCCCCGGCCAGCAGGTCGCCCTCGTACGTGGCATCGACGAACACCGCCGCCTCGATCGACTCATCCCACCCGCCCGACCCGCCCGATCCAGCCGAGCCGACGCGCACCGACCTGATCCGGCTGCCCGCGCGCTCCACTCGCCGCAGGGCGGCACCGGAGCGCACCTCCACGCCGGCACCATCCAGCCACTTGATCAGTATCCGCTCCGCGACGTGCGGCTCGAAGCGCCAAGCGATCGGCTGGCCGTAGTGCGCACCCACCCGCTCGAAGAAGCGCCGCGCCAGCCCGCCGATGACCCGTTCCTGGCGCTCCATGTCGGTCTTGCCCAGGCCGCCGCTGATCATCCCGCCCACGTGCCGGCCCGGCTCTAGCAGCACCGTGCGTGCACCCGTCTGAGCCGCCGCTATGGCCGCCATCACCCCGCCAGCAGTGGCGCCGTAGACGGCCACGTCCGGGGACGTCACGGCTCGCTCTCGCCGGCATCGAGAACGTCTCTGATGAAGGTCGACTTGGACTCCGTGTAAGAAGCCCGGTCTGCGCCATGTTCGACTGCCAGGCGCCGCTTGAGATCCGCGTAGCGACGTGCGAGCGATGGGTCGTCGCGAAGCCGATCGCGAAAGGTTCGATGCGCCCGCAGGGCGGAGCTGTCGGCGATGCAGAGGTACAAGTGGTGCTTTGGATCGCCCTGCGGTGTCCGAAATGCCTCACGGCCCGTGATGCCCAGGTCTCCCTCATGGACGTAGCCCATGGTCTGCAGTCGCCGGATAGCCTCCGCAACGTGCGCGACCGTGGGCACCACCACATCCATGTCGATGATCGGTTTGGCCGCGAGATCCGGCACCGCCGTGCTGCCCACGTGCTCGACCGCTACCGGCAGCCCGCGCAGGCCGCTAAGGATCAGGTCTCTCAATGCCTCGAACGTCACTCGCCACGTTGGATCGTGGTCCACGATGACGACTGGCTCCTGCATCAGAAGAGCCTAGCGAGGATCCGGCGTTGTTCGCACGGCCGGCTTGCTAGCATTCCGCCATGACCTTCGAACCGCGTCCCGAGGACCGCTTCACCGTCGGCCTGTGGTGCACCGCCTTCGCCGGCCGAGAGGTCTTCGGCGGGGCGGTCCGCCCCCCGCTCGACCCCCTCGTCAACATCCGTGGGATTGCCGCGGCCGGCTGCTGGGGCTTCAACTTCCACGACGATGACCTGGTGCCCTTCGGCTCGTCGGCCGCTGAGGCGGAGCGGATCCTGGCCGAGACCCGCAAGGTGATGGCCGACGAGGACATGGCCGTCGGCATGGCCACCTGCAACATGTTCGAGCAGCCCGTCTTCCGCGACGGCGCCCTCACCTCCAACGACGCCCGGGTCCGCGCCTACGCCCGCCAGAAGGCCATGCGTGCGGCCGACATGGGCGCGGAGCTGGGCGCCGAGGTCTTCGTCATGTGGGGCGGCCGGGAGGGTTTGGAGGTCGAGGCCTCCAAGGACCCGGTCGAGGCCATCAAGCGCTACCGCGAGGGCGTCGAGTTCATGGCCGGCTACATCGCGGAGAACGAGCTGGGCATGCGCATCGCCATGGAGCCTAAGCCGAACGAGCCGCGCGGCGACATCTTCCTGCCCACGGCGGGCCACGTTCTGGGCTTCATCGCCACACTGGACCCGTCCGTGCAGCCCATCGTCGGGGTCAACCCGGAGATCCAGCACTCCCGCATGGCTGGTCTCAACACCGTCCACGAGCTGGCGCAGTGCCTTGAGGCTGGGAAGCTCTTCCACACCGACCTGGGCGCCCAGAAGCCCTCCCGGTACGACCAGGACTTCCGCTTCGGCGCGGAGGACATCAAGGAGACCTTCTTCATCGTCAAGCTGCTCGAGGATCACGGCTGGACCGGCACGCGCGCCTTCGATGTGAAGCCCTACCGCACGGACACCGCCGAGGAGGTCTGGGACCTGGTGCGCGGCTGCATCCGCTCGTACCTGGTCCTGCGCGACAAGGTGCGGCAGTGGAACGAGGACGCCGAGATCCAGGAGCTGGTGGACGGTCTGGACGTGGGCGATGACGAGCTGGAGACGCTCTCGCGCTGGTCACCGCAGAACGCGCGGGCGCTCCGCGAGCGGACGTTCGATCCGACTGAGCTGGCGGCCGGCGTACTGGGCTACCAGCGTCTCGACCAACTGACCTTCGAGCTGTTGACCGGCGTCCGGGGGTGACCCGGCGCGTCTTCCTCGGGCTCGACTGCGGCACCCAGTCGACCAAGGCGCTGCTGCTGGACGCCGACTCGGGCGCGACGGTGACGGTCGGGCGGGCCGACCACGAGCTCATCGAGCGTACCGACGGCACGCGCGAGCAGCATCCCGAGTGGTGGACGATGGCGGCCATGGAAGCGATCCGGGCTGCCTTGGCTGAGGCCGCGCGGGCTGACGGTCGCGCCGAAGACGTGGAGGTCGCGGGTATCGGGGTCTCCGGCCAGCAGCATGGCCTGGTGGCGCTGGACGCTGCCGATGCGCCGCTGCGGCCCGCCAAGCTCTGGAACGACACCACGACCGCGCCGCAGTGTGCCGCCCTCACGGAGAGACTGGGCGGAAGCGAGCAAGTCCTCCGGCTTACCGGGAATGCCTTCCTGCCGGGTTACACGGCTCCCAAGATCGCCTGGCTGCGCGACCACGAGCCGGGGGTGTACGCCGTCAGCCGCCGGTTCTGCTTGCCGCACGACTACCTGAACCTGTGGCTCTCGGGAACATTCGCCACGGAACCCGGCGACGCCTCGGGCACGGCCTACTTCGATGCCCGGGAGCGGCGCTACAGCGAGCCCGTCCTGACCGCGCTCGACGACGAGCGCGACTGGGAGGCGACGCTGCCGCCAGTGGTGCCTTCCCGTTCGGTGTTGGGGCAGCTGCGGGCGGGACTCTCCACTGCCACGGGCCTCGATCCGGGGACGCCGGTCAGCGCCGGCGGCGGAGACAACATGTGCTCGGCCATCGGGGTCGGTGCCATCGAGCCCGGTCGGATGGTGGTGAGCCTGGGCACCTCGGGCACGGCCTTCACCTATGCCGCCCAGCCCGCCGCCGATCCGCTCGGGGAGGCGGCCGCCTTCTGCGACTCCACGGGCGGCTGGCTGCCACTCATCTGCACGCTCAACTGCACGGGCGCCACCGACTGGATCGCCGAGTTGCTGGGCCTTGATCACGCTGCCTTCGAGACAGCCCTGCGCGAGATCGGCGCGGGCGCCGCGGGCCTCACCTTCCTGCCCTACCTCGATGGCGAGCGGACGCCGGACCTGCCCTCGGCCAGTGGCACGTTCGCCGGCCTGCGCAGCAGCCACCGGCCGGCGGACCTGGTGCGGGCCGTGGCCGAGGGCGTGACCTTCGGCCTGCGCTACGGGGTCGATGCGCTGCGACGGGCCGGCGTCACGCCGCGGGAGGTCACGCTGGTCGGCGGGGGCGCAGCCTCGGACGGCTGGGCGCAGCTCTGCGCGGATGTGCTGGAGCTGCCGCTGCGTCGGCCGACGGTCGTGGAGGCGGCCGCTCGGGGCGCTGCACTACAGGCACGCTGGGTGGTGGACGGCGTCGCCCCGCAGACCGACGCCGCAGAACCCGACCGCTTCGAGCCAGCGCTCAGCCAGGCGCTCAGCGATGCGGCGGGGCGCCAGGACGCATTGCGGCGGCTCGCCGTGGAGGGCCGGCTGTGAGCGGCGCCCTGCCCGGTGGCTCTGCCGCCGGCGCGAGGCCCCGTGGCTCCGCCGCGGGCGCGGCGCCGTTCATCCTGGGCCTGGACATCGGTGGCACCAAGCTCGCCGCCGGCGTGGCCGGCGAGGACGGACGGGTCCTGTCGAGGGAGGTGATCCCCGCGCGGACGGAGGAGGGCCCCGAAGCCATGATCGCGCGGCTGGTCGAGCTTGGTCGCCGCGTGCTGGCGGCGTCGGGCGTCTCGCCCGCAGCCATCGCCGCTACCGGTATCTCGTGCGGCGGCCCGCTCGACATCCGCGACGGGATAGTCCGCGAGCCGACCAACCTGCCCGGCTGGATCGATATCCCGCTGGTGTCCCGTCTGACCGACGACTTCGCGGATGTGCTCGAACGCAAGCCGGTGTACCTGCAGAACGACGCCAACGCCGCCGCCATGGCGGAGCATCGCTACGGTGCCGGACGGGGCGTGCGAAACCTGGTCTACCTGACCATCTCGACGGGGATCGGCGGCGGCGTCATCGTGTCTGACCGGGTCGTGGAAGGCGAGAGCGGCAACGCCGCGGAGATCGGTCACATGTCGCTCTGCCACGACGGGTGGGCCTGTCCCTGCGGCAGCCGCGGCTGTTTGGAGGCCTTCGCCTCTGGCACCAACATCGCACGGCGGGCTCGTGAGCGCCTCGCCGGCGGCCAGCCCTCCAGCCTGTCCGCGCTGTCACCCGAGGCCGTGACCGCCCGAGAGGTGGCCGCGGCGGCACGCGCCGGAGATCCACTGGCCTGCGCGGTGTGGGACGAGACGGTGGCCGTGCTCGGTGCCGGCGTGGGCAGCATCATCAACCTCTTCAACCCGCGGCTGGTCATCCTGGGCGGCGGCGTGACAGCGGTCGGAGACCAGCTGATCGAGCCGGTCCGTCGTATCGCCCTGGAGCGGGCCTTCTCCTCGATGGCCGCAGAGGCCGACGTGGTCATCGCCGAGCTGGGCACCGATATCGGGATCGTAGGCGCCGTCGCCGCGGCACAGGCACGGCTCGCGGAGCAGGCATGAGGGAGTCGGCATGACGGACCACGCGACCGGATCCTCACCCGACCTGACGCTTCACATGATCGGCTACTCGCATATCGACCCGGTCTGGCTCTGGCAGTGGCAGGAAGGTCTCCAGGAGGTGAAGGCCACCTTCCGCTCGGCGCTGGACCGGATGAAGGAGTACCCCGAATTCAAGTTCAGCATCAGCTCGGCCGCGTTCCACGAATTCCTTCAGCGCAACGAGCCGAAGATGTTCGAGGAGATCCGCGGGCGCATCGGGGAGGGTCGTTGGGAGATCCTCGGCGGCTGGTGGGTGGAGCCGGACTGCAACGTGCCCTCGGGTGAGTCCTTCGCGCGTCACGGGTTGTACGCGCAGCGCTTCTTCGACCGGGAGCTGGGCACGCGCGCCACGGTGGGCTTCAACCCCGATGCCTTCGGCCACAACGCGATGCTGCCCCAGATCCTCAAGAAGTCTGGCCTCGACTACTACGTCTTCATGCGGCCCCAGATCAACGAACGGGACATGCCGCGCCTCTTCTGGTGGGAGTCGCCGGACGGCTCGCGCGTGCTCGCTTATCGCGTCATCGGCGAGTACAACTCGCCCTCCGGCACGCTTGACGACCAGGTCGCGCTTGCGCTGCCGGAGCTGGGCCATCCGCACCGGGAGCTGCTGTGCTTCTACGGCGTGGGCGATCACGGCGGGGGGCCGACGCGTGCCAACATCGAAAGCTTGCGAACCCTGGACGCCGACTCGGACATGCCGCACCTGCTGCCCAGCACCGCGGGCGAGTTCTTTCGCTCGGTGCTGGCCCAGACGGACCCCGAGAGCATCCCCGTCTGGCGCGATGAGATGCAGAAGCACGCGGTGGGTTGTTACAGCGCGCATTCGGGGATGAAGCGCTGGAACCGCCAAGCCGAGAACGCCCTTCTGGCCGCCGAGAAGTGGAGCGCCGTGGCGCTGCGGCAGACAGGGCAGGCCTACCCGGACGACTTCCGCCAGGCCTGGACGAACGTCCTCTTCAACCAGATGCACGACATCCTGCCCGGGACCAGCCTGGAGCCGGCCTACGACGACGCGCGGGACTCCACGGGCGAGGCGCTGGCCATCGCCGCTCGGGCCCAGAACCATGCCCTCCAGTCCATCGCGCGCCGCATCGGGATCGATGAGGTCGAGGGCATGAGGCCGATCGTGGTCTTCAACCCGAACCCGTGGGTGGTCCGGACAGGCGTGGAGGTCGAGTTCGGCGGCCTGCGGCATGACGACCGGCTCTACGACGACGCCGATCGGGAGATCACCTTCCAGCCCGTTCGCTCGTTGGCCTCGGTGACCGGCTGGCGACATCGGCTGGCGTTCGTGGCAGACCTGCCCGGGCTGGGCTACCGGACCTATCGAGTGGTTCCGGCCACGCCGCGCGAGATGACGGGCGCGTCGCGGGCAGAGGCTGCTCGGCCACAGCGGCCGGTCTCTCTGCTGGTGGAATCGTCTGATGACATGGGCGAGCAGGGCCCGCCGGAGCCGGCCGTGCTGGAGAACGGGTTCCTGCGAGTTGAGATCGACCGCCGCACGGGTCACATCCGCCTGCTGGATCGCCACAGCGGCCGCGCCGTGATCCCCGGCGGCGGCGCCCGCCCGGTGCCCATCCGCGATCCCAGCGATACGTGGGGTCACCGCATGGCCGCCTTCCACGACCCAGCCGGCACCTTCGAGCTGTCCGCGCTGCTGGCCATGGAGAGCGGACCGGTGCGGAGCACCATCCGAACCGAGCACCGCTTCGGCGACTCACGCATCAGCCAGGACTTCGCGCTCCATGCCGACCTTCCCTGGTTGACGGTGGAGGTCGCCGTGGACTGGCACGAGCGCTTCACCATGCTCAAGCTGCGCTTTCCCACTGACCTGGTCGAGCCGACCGCTACCTACGAGATCCCCTATGGCCACATCACGCGGTCGACGGACGGTGCGGAGGATCCGGGCCAGAGCTGGGTGGACCTCAGCGGGCGCCACGCCGATGGCGGCACTGCCGGCCTGGCCCTGGTCAACGACGCGAAGTACGGCTACGACATGCTCGGTTCGGAGATCGGGCTGACCGTCCTGCGCAGCCCCATCTACGCCCATCACGAGCCGTACGCGCCAGACCCGGACGGCCCGTACCCGTTCCAGGATCAGGGCCGCCAGCGCTTCCGCTACTCACTCCTGGCCCACGGCGGTGACTGGCGGGACGCTGCCGTGCCACGCCGCGCGGCGGAGCTCAACCAGCCACCCGTGACGCTCCTCGAGACTTTCCACGATGGGCCGCTGCCTGGCAGTAACGGCTTCGCCGAGGTGGAGCCGGCCGCCGTGGTGGTGAGCGTCGTGAAGCGGGCGGAGGAGGGCGACGATCTCATCGTGAGGGCTTATGAGGCGCACGGGCGGCCGGTCGCCGCGACGATCCGCTTCGCCAGCTGGCAGCGCACCATCGAAGCCGACTTCGCGCCCTTCGAGATCCGGACCTTCCGTGTGCCGCGAGATGGCGGGACGCCGGTGACCGAGACCGATCTTCTGGAAGAGCCGGCCTGACCACACCGTGGCCGAACGCCGAGCCCATCCAGCTCCACGCGAGGAGTCTCAGGTCGGTCGCACGGACCGGGTGCGCACGGCGAAGAGCCGCTTGGGCTACGGCTGGGAGCGGCTGGACATGGCGGTCATCAGGTCGGATGTCGCGGACCGGGACCGGCGGCTGGTGGTCGATGCCTGGAATGCTGACGCCGTGACGTTGGTGCAGCCATGACCTCGGGAGCCGCTGTTTGGCCGCCGCGTCTCACAGGCCGGGACGGCGCGCATCTCCTGGGACTGCGCCGATCGGGCAGCGGGGCCACCGCCGTGGAGACCGACTGCCTGGCACGCCTTCTGCGCCCTGACCGCGAGCGTCTCCAGGTGCCCATCGAGTCGTGGCGGATGGATGCCGATGAGCTGGTACTGGAGGGTGCCGCCGGCGGCTGGACCATCACCGCACGTTGGACGCCGCGTGACGAGGGCTGCCACTTCCTCGAAGTGGCCCTGGAGGTGGCCTGGACGGGTGATGCTCCGGTAGTGGCCGGGCTGCGCCTGCCGTTCCGGCTGCCTGCGGCAGCGCGGCCCTCATGGCTGATACCCGGTGCCTTCTACCGAGAGAACAGGCCGGCCGGCTGCGTCCGACCGTTCCCGCGCCACGATCCTGCCGCGGACGGCAGCGGTGCCGGCCTCGTGTCGGATCACTGGTCCTTCCGCGTGGATCGTGCGTGTGTGGGCGCCGTCTTCGCCTCCGGCGAGACCGCCTGTGTCGGCCTGGCCGCGGAGGAGGTGGGAGCACTCGGGCTGGGCGGCCTGGGTCTGGCGGGTCGAGGCTACGATGCGTCGATCTGGCTGGACATGCCCTACCGCGAGGAGCCGGTGCGCTACGTCGGCCTCCCGGAGCCGCAACCCCCGGTAGCCACCTTTGCCCGGTGGGAGCCTGGTCGCTCGGTGCGCGTGGCCTTCCAGATCTACCTCGGGCAGCCGGAGCCGCACGCCTACGACCCATTCCTGCGCGCGCTCTACCGCCGGCGCCGTCGGACGATGCCCCTGCGGCCGTGGCTGACCCCCCAGAGCGCCGCCGCCCTGGCCGCGCACGGCCTGGTCCGCTGGCACTTCCGGCGGATGGAGACGGACGGAAGCTCGGTGGCCATCCTGGCCGAGACCGCCGGCTTCGACCGGGAAGCGGGCGACGGGGCAGGGAACAGCGTCGACCGGGAGAACATGCACGTCGCTTGGGTGAGCGGCATCCCTTGGGCGGCTGCCCTGCTGCGCTTCGGCCGCCTGCGCGGCGACCGCGCTGCCACCGCGGCCGGCATGGCCGTGCTCGACACCATCGCCACGGAGGGAGTCTCTCCGTCCGGCACCTTCTGGGGAGAGTGGCGCGCCGGCACCGGCTGGGGTGGCGGCTGGAACCCGTCCGGGTGGCTGCACGCACGGACCGTTTCGGAGGCCACGCTCTTCCTCCTGCGCGCTATCCGAGACGAGCGGGCGGAGGGGCACGCGCACCCGGTCTGGGAGACGGCCACCCGTTCCAGCCTCGCCTTCGCCGCCGCGCATCAGGCGACCGACGGCGACCTGGGCCTGTACTACGACCCCCGCTCCGGTGACGTGATGCAGCCCGGCACGGCCGCCGGCCTGCCCTGGATCGCGGCTCTGCTGCTGGGCGCGGAGCTATTCGGCGAGCGGGCCTGGCGAGAGGCCGCCCTGCGCGCCGGTCGCCACTACGCGCCCTTCGTGGAGGACGCCTGGATCGCCGGCGCGGTGGAGGATGTGCCCGCGGCGCCGACATCGGAGGACGGCTATGCCGCGATCATGGCCTACGTCGCGCTCCATGAGGCCGATCAGGCCGGGGACTGGCTGCCGCTGGCACGTCGCGCCGCGGACTGGACGATGACCTTCCGCTACGCCTGGAACGTGCCCTTCTCTCCGGGCACGCTGCTGGGCCGCTACGACTTTCGGACACGCGGCGGGGACCAGGCCTCGTCCTGCAACCAGCACATCCACGGGTATGGCCTCATCGCGCTCCCGGAGATGATGTCCCTGTGGCGCGCCACCGGTGATGCGTACTACCTGGAGCGCACGCAGGACGACCTGGCCTGCTTCCTCCAGTTCGTCGCGCGGGAGGACGGCGACTTCAACGCCCGGCGTGGCATGGTTTCGGAGCGCTATTACCAGACCGACTGCTTCGGCCCTCCCGGTGCCCTGCTGACGCTGTCGCACGCCTGGAGCGTGGGCGTGCTGCTCCACGCCTGCCTGGCCGCCATGAACGAGCCCGAGCTGTCGATCACCATCCCCGCGGAGGACGAGAACGGATGAGCGAACGATTCCCGGACGGCTTCCTCTGGGGTGTGGCCACCGCGGCCTACCAGATAGAGGGCGCCGCGCACGAGGACGGGCGGGGCGAGTCCGTCTGGGACCGCTTCAGCCATACCCCCGGGCGGACCTTCCAGGGACACACCGGCGACGTCGCCTGCGACCACTACCACCGCTGGGTAGAGGATTTGGAGCTGATCGCGTCGCTCGGGGTGGGTCTCTACCGCTTCTCCAGCGGCTGGTCGCGCATCATGCCGAGCGGCAGGGGCCGCCCGAACCAGGCCGGCCTGGACTTCTACGAGCGGCTCGTGGACCGGCTGCTGACCATGAACGTGGCCCCCATGCTCACGCTGGACCATTGGGACCTGCCGCAGGCGCTCCAGGATGCGGGCGGGTGGACCGCGCGCGACACCGCGTCGCGTTTTGCGGAGTACGCCGAGGTGATGTTCCGGGCGCTGGGCGACCGCGTCCGCTTCTGGGTCACCCACAACGAACCCTGGATGGTCGCCGCCATAGGGCACCGCCTTGGACTCCACGCTCCAGGGGTCACGGGCCTCCGACCCTCGCTTGAGGCCGCCCATCACCTGCTCCTGAGCCATGGTTTGGCGGTCGAGGCCTACCGAGCGAGCGGCCTCGGCGCGCCCATCGGCATCGTGCTCAACCTGTTCCACACGGTGCCCCATACCGACAGCCCAGAGGATGCCGCGGCGGTCGTCGCCTCGGATGGCTACACCAGCCGCTGGTACCTCGATCCGTTGTTCAAGGGCCACTACCCGGAGGACACCCGGGCCCTGTTCGAGGGGCTGGCAGGTCCGCTGGATGTAGTGCGGCCAGGGGACATGGAGGTCATCGCTCGACCGATGGACTTTCTAGGCGTCAACTACTACAGCCCACGAGTCGTACGCGCTGCGGCGCCCGGGGAGGTATCGGAGTTCGGCTGGGTGGTGGAGAAGCCTCGCCCGGGCTATCCGGTCACGGACGGCGGCTGGGAGATCGACCCGCACGCTTTCGAAGCTGTGCTCACGCGGGTACACGGTGACTACGGTCCGGTGACCCTCCATGTCACCGAGAATGGCGCCATCTGCGATGACGTGGTGGGGCCGGATGGCCGGGTACACGACCCGAGCCGCATCGAGTACCTGGGCGGGCACATGCGCGCCGCGCAGCGGGCCATCGCTCGGGGAGTGGACCTGCGGGGTTACTGCGTCTGGTCGCTGATGGACAACTTCGAGTGGTCCGACGGCTACTCCAAGCGCTTCGGGATCGTCCACGTCGACTACGCCACGCAGGGACGTACGCCCAAGTCAAGCTTCGCGTTCGTGGCCCGCGTGGCGGCCGAGAATGCCGTACCCGGCGACGATGACGCGGACGCCCACGGGGAGGGCAAGGCCGCCCCCGAGACTGACACCGAGTCGGACGAGCGGGCCTGATGGAGCTCGCCCAGGACGAGGCCGGCATCTCCGTCCGCACCCGGACCTACCGGCTGCGCCTCCCGGCCGGCCGGCCCTTCGCCGTGCTGGAGGACGCGGCCGGCGAGCCCTGGGCGGAGCTCGCCCTCGCCTGGAGCGTGCATCGCCTGGACATGCTCGATGAGACGGCCGCCCTCGGCCCACCCGAGCTCAGGCAGCAGCAGGCCACAGGGGAGGGCATAGCCCGGGCGAGCATCCGGCTCCCGTCGACCTCCAGTGCCTGGCGCGCGAAGACGCTGGTCATCGAGTGCGGGGAGGACGACCTCCAGCTGGGCCTGGAGGTCCAGGGTGGCGGCACCATCACGGACCTGCACATGCTGGCCGGCTACAGCTCGGCCGATGCGCGCTACGGCAGCGGCTGGTTCCCCAGCGAACGACACTTCGAGACCCTCTTCAGCCCCGAGCCGCACGGTCCGGAGCGGATCATCCAGCCGGCCGCCGGAGGCGCGGCCATCGACATCGTGGGCGGACAGGGACCCGGCCGCGGTCACTGGTTCTTCACGCCGGCGCCGTTCTGCTTCGCCTTCGCCCGACCGGCGCCGCCGGCCGATCCCTACGGCCTTCCTGCCGGGCCCTGGCTGGCAGCCGGTCTCCTCACGTCGCCCGGCGAGCATGGCTTCACGTCGTTCGCCTATGAGGCCGCGGAGGATACCTGGGGCCTGCGGCTCTCGTACGAGGGCAAGACACACGTGTCGGACACCTGGCGCTCGCCACGCCTCGTGCTCATGCCGGGTCAAGCCGATCCATACGCCGCCCTGGGGCGTCACCGAGAGCTCCTCCTGGAGCAGGGCCTGCTTCCCACCGCAGCGGCCACCACCGACGGGGCCGACTCGGTGCGGCCCGCGCGCGCGGCCTGGTGGTACGAACCGATCTTCTGCGGCTGGGGCGCACAGGTGCACCTGGCCGGCCGGAGCGAGAGCCGCGGGCCTGACATGTGCTCCCAGGAGCGATACGACGGTTTCATGGCCACGTTGGATGCCGCCGGCGTGAAGCCCGGCACGGTGGTCATCGACGACAAGTGGCAGCTTGCCTACGGCCACGGCCGGGCCGACGAGGAGCGCTGGCCGGACCTGTCCGGCTGGATCGCCCAGCGTCATGCAGGAGGCCAGCGAGTGCTGCTCTGGTGGAAGGCCTGGGATCCGGAAGGGTTGCCCGTCCAGTGGTGCGTGACCAACGCCGCTGGTCGAGCGGTAGCGGCCGATCCTTCCCATCCGGCCTATGAGGCGCATCTGCGCGCGCAGCTGGACCTCATGCTGGGAGCAGACGGCTACGACGCGGACGGACTCAAGATCGACTTCACGGCGCAGTCGCCTACCGGTCCGGGGCTCCGCTGCCACGGCCCGGAATGGGGCATCGAGCTCCTGCACCGCCTGCTGCGCATCCTGTACGAGGGCTCCAAGGCGGCCAAGGCGGACGCCCTGGTCGTGGCCCACGCGACCAATCCCTACTTCGGCGACGTGGCCGACATGGTCAGGCTCAACGACATGCTGCGGCTGGAGCGGATCAGGCCAGGTACCGATGTGGTACGTCAGATGCGACATCGGGCGCGCGTGGCGGCCGCCGCCTGCCCGGAGCTGCTCATCGACACGGACGACTGGCAGGTGCCCGATCGAGCCGCCTGGCGCGCCTACGCCGAAGTTCAGCCGTCCCTCGGCGTGCCCTGCCTCTACTTCACCGACCACGTGGGCCTCCTCGGCGAGCCGCTGGAGGAGGCGGACTACCGGATGCTGCGCGACACCTGGGGCGCGTACCGGGTTGCGATGGCATCTTCCAATGGAGCGCGATAAGGGCTACGCTTCGCGCTGAAACACCGCGTACCGTCGTGCGAGGGCGTGTCCATCGGTCGGGACAGCCGGCCGCGGAGGAGAGACTTGGGGAGATACGAATGCAACAGCGACCACTGACCGGTCTGGCTCTGTTCACCGTCCTGAGCCTTACCGTCGCGGCATGCGGCGGCGGCGGAGCGACCACGCAGCCCACCACCGGCACGGTACCCAGCGTGGTTGCCCCCAGCGAGCCGGCCGAGAGCGAACCGGCTGAGTCCGAGCCAGCCGAGTCCGAGCCCGCGGAGTCCGAACCGGCCGGCAGCCCCGGCGCGGTACCCAGCGATCCGGTGGAAGACGCCGATATCAGCGGCGAGATCGTGGTGGGCGCGCAATTCGCGGAAGGCGCCGACGAGATCGCCACCACCCGTTACGACGTGTTCCTCGAGCGGTATCCCGGCGTGACCGTCAACTGGACAGAGTCGAACTTCGACCCGCAGACCTTCCTCACCTCGGTCGCCGCCGGCGAGCAGCCGGACGTCGTGCGGATGGACCGCGAGATCATCAGCACTTACATCTCAGAAGGCGCACTGATGCCGCTCGACGACTGCGTCGCCGATCGGCAGATCGACATGGGCCAGTACTACGACTCCGCCGTCAGGCAGGTCACGTTCGATGGCCAGGTCTACGGCATCCCCGAGGACTACTCGACACGCATCGTCCTCATCAACGACTCGGTCCTGGAAGAGGTCGGTCTCACTCCTGAGGACATCGACACCAGCGACTGGGAGGCACTGGCAGGGATCAACGAGCAACTGATGTCGGTCGAGGGTGGCCAGATCAGCCGCCTTGGCTTCGATCCCAAGATCCCCGAATTCTTTCCGCTGTGGGTCCTGGCCAACGGTGGCGCGATGGTCAGCGCAGACGGCCTGACCGCGCAGTTGGACAGCCCCGAGGTCGTCCAGGCGCTGGAGTACGCGGTCTCGCTCATCACCGCGCACGGCAGCGCAGCGGCCTTTACCGACTTCCGTTCGACCGGACCGGGCAGCGCCTTCTTCGGCGAGGAGAACCAGTTCACGGAGGACTCGCTCGGCGCCTTCCCCATGGAGCAGTGGTACCTCAACGTACTCGCCGCTGACACGCCCGATGAGAGCGTCAGCTTCCAACCGTTCCGAGCCAAGGACGGTTCGGAGATCACCTTCGCCACCGGAGCCGCCTGGGCCATCCCGCTCGGGACCGAGAATTACGACGCGGCCTGTGAGTTCATCCGCGTGGTCACTCGCCCAGAAGCCTGGGTCGCCGCGGTACAGGTTCGTGCCGATGCCCGAGCCGAGACCGGCGAACCGTTCACAGGCACCTTCACGGCGAACGCGGAGGCCAACGACTACATCTTCTCCAACCTCGTGACGGAGGAGAACGCAGGCCCTTATTACCCCCACGTCCAGAAGGTCGTGGAGCTGATGCCAGACGCGTATGCCCTTCCCGCGGTGCCCAACGGTGAGGCGTTCAAGCGGATCTGGACAGAGGCGGTCCGCCGGGCCCTGGACGAGGGAGTGCCCGCCGCACAGGCCCTGGCCGACGCCCAGGTGGAGGCTCAGGACCAGATCGACTCTGGCGCGCCCTAGGCACGCCACCTACCAGCGGAGCGACAGATGACCGTTCCCCGCGCCAGCGCCTCCTCGGGGAGGCGCTGGCGCGTTCCCGTTGGCGAGACGTTCTGGGCGTTCATGTTCCTGCTTCCCTGGATCATCGGCTTCGTGGTCTTCACGGCTGGCCCGATGCTCTACAGCCTCTACATCTCATTCACCGACTACAACGTGATCCGGCCCCCCGACCTCGTGGGTCTCGAGAACTACGAAACCCTCTTCAACGATCGCCGCATCCCACGGGCACTCGGTAACACCGCCTTCTACGCGGCACTCAACGTGCCGCTCACGATGATCTTCTCGCTCGTCCTGGCGATGATCCTGCTGCGCGTCGGCCGCGCGGCGGGCTTCTTCCGGACCGCGTTCTACCTGCCCACTGTCACCCCGGCGGTGGCCGTGGGTACGTTGTTCCTGCTCATCCTGAGCGGCAACGGCCTGCTCAACCAAGCACTGTCGGTCATCGGCATCCGCGGCCCGATCTGGCTCGCGGACCCGGACTACGTGAAGCAGGGCATCGTGATCATGTCACTGTGGACCTTGGGCAGCACGGTGATCATCTATTTCGCGGCGCTCCGCAACGTGCCGACCGAGCTCTATGAGGCGGCGCGTATCGACGGAGCCAACAGCTGGCAGCAGTTTCGGAACATCACCGTGCCGTTCATCAGCGGCGCACTCTTCTTCACGCTCATCGTGAACACGATCGCGTCCCTCCAGATCTTCGCCGAGGTCTTCACGATGTTCTTCGGGCTCACGCAGTCCGGCCCGGCACAGTCCTCCGCACTCTTCTACGTCATCTACCTGTTCCAGAGAGCCTTCGAGGATCTCGACCTGGGCTACGCCTCGGCCATGGCCTGGCTGCTCTTCGTGATCATCCTTATCATCACGGCCATCCAGATCAGGTTCAGTCGTCGCTTCGTCTACTACGAGGGTGGGCGATGACCGTGCAACCCGGTACCACCGGAGCGCCGCTGGCACCGGCCGCTTCGGTCCGAACATCAGGCATCAGCGTGGTACGTAGCGAGCCCGGTGGCTGGCGCGGTCGCATCTCCTCGGTGCTCTACATGCTGGCCCTGGCGATCGCCACGTTCATCTTCATCTTCCCCCTGGTGTGGCTCGTGAGCGCGTCGCTGAAGACGCGCTCGACGGTATACAACAACGAGCTGTTCGCCTTTCCGCTGCAGCTCGAGAACTACGTGCGCGTCTTCGAGATCGCGCCGGTTGCGAGTTGGCTCTTCAACAGCGTCATCGTGGCCCTCCTCGCAGCCGGCACCGTGACTCTCAGCTCCGCGCTGGTGGCCTTCGCCTTCGCCTACTTCCGTTTCCCCTTCCGTGGGCCCCTCTTCGGACTCGTGCTCGCCAGCATGATGCTGCCGGGTGCCGTGACCATGATCCCCAACTTCCTCATCTGGAATGCCCTCGGGCAGGTCAACACGCTCACGCCCCTATGGGCCGGCAACCTCTTCGCCTCGGCCTTCTACATCTTCCTGCTACGGCAATTCTTCCTTGGTCTTCCGCGGGAGCTCTTCGAGGCGGCGCGCGTTGACGGAGCCAGCTACCTGCGGATGTGGTGGAGCATCGCGATGCCACTTACCAGGGCGGCCCTCATCGTCGTCTTCGTCTTCGAGCTGAAGGCGAGCTGGACGGACATCTTGAAGCCGCTGATCTTCCTGCGCGACACGGCCCTCTTCACGCTGCCACTTGGCCTCAAGACCCTGGTCGACCGCTTCAACCCCACGGCCGGCGGCCAGGGCGAGTTCCAGTACGTGATGGCGGCCAGCGTCATCATCACGGTGCCCATGATCGCCGTCTTCTTCCTGGCGCAGCGCTACTTCGTGGAAGGCATCGCCACGACCGGCTCGAAGGGCTGACGTAGGCCCAGCCCGACTGAAAGCCCGCGGCAATGCCGCGTTCCTGCCCGTCATAATCGTGACCGCGCCCTGACCGGTAACCTTAGGCGGAGGGTCCCTTCATGCCCTGCAGCATGCGTTCCGGGGCCTGAGCAACACCCGATCCTGTCACTTACCATCGAGGCGCCGCGATGACCGACTCCCGTTCCACCGTCCTGGCCGCCATCGGCCTCTCTCTGCTGCTCGTCGGCTGTGCCGGCGGGACCGCCGAATGGACCGCGGCGCCTGCATCAGCCGAGGTATCCGGCAGCCCCGGATCGTCCGGGGACCCGGGCGCCTCGGGTGGACCCGCATCACCCGTGGCTTCCGGATCAGCCCTGCCTTCGGGATCGGCACCGACCGGCTCCCCCCCAGCAGGATCGCCCTCCGCGGGCGCGAGCGGATCGCCGGCAGCGACAGCCTCGCCCGCGGGATCCGAGCCTCCCGCCGCCCCGGCGAGCCCGGAGGGCAGTCCCGCCGCCAGCCAGCCGCCCGATTCGGGCAGCGTGGAGATCACCATCGGTACCGACGAGGGACAGCAGCTGTCGTTCGTGCCGGACACCGCCGAGGCGCCCAGCGGCGCAGCGGTGACGCTCACCTTCCAGAACGTGTCGGAGGCGCCGCACAACCTGACCTTCAACGATCCTATCGAGGCCGCGACGTCCACCGTCGTGGCCCCAGGAGCCTCCGAGACGCTCGAGTTCACGGCTCCCGAAGCCGGCGACTACACCTTCGTGTGCACGCTGCACCCGGGCATGGACGGCGTCCTGACCGTCACGGAGTAGAGGATGGCGCCCGGCCAGCGAGCCGAGCGCCACAGTAGCGTGAGATCGCGGTCGCGCGTCGCGGTCACGACGCCGACCATCGTTTCGTCGATCCCTAGGCGGCGGTCTCCACGGTGGCGGCCGATCGCCGGGTGGTGCCGGTACCGGCGGCGTGGCCGTCGGAGTCGAAGACATGGAGTCGATCGAGCGGCAGCCAGAGGTCCAGGATGTCGCCCGGCCGGACGCGCAGGTCGGCGTCCACCAGGGCCAGCAGGGGCTGCTCGGCGACCGAGACGTGGAGGAGTTCCTCGCTGCCCAGGAACTCCACGACATCGGTGCGGACCCGGATGGTGGCCGAGTCGGGTGTCGACTTCTCTGCCTCGAGGTGTTCGGGTCGGAAGCCGATCGTCACGGACTCCGTGCTGGACCCTTGCAGCTCGGCGGCCACGGCCGGCGGTGCGGGAGCCACGAAATCGCCCGACTTCAGCGTCACCTGGCCGTTCTCACGCGTCACGGTGGCGTCCAGGAAGTTCATGGCGGGACTGCCGATGAAGCCGGCCACGAAGCGGTTGACCGGCTTCTCGTAGAGCTCCTGCGGCGTGCCAACCTGCTGGAGCAGGCCGTCGTTCATGACCGCGATGCGGTCACCCATGGTCATCGCCTCGACCTGGTCATGGGTGACGTAGACCGTGGTGGTCTTGAGTCGCTGGTGGAGCAGGGCGATCTCGGCGCGCGTCGCCACGCGCAGCTTGGCGTCGAGGTTGGAGAGCGGCTCGTCCATCAGGAAGACGGCGGGCTCGCGCACGATGGCTCGACCGAGCGCCACGCGCTGACGCTGTCCGCCGGAGAGTTCCTTGGGCTTGCGGTCCAGGAGGTTGGCCAGCTCCGTCATCCGGGCTGCCTCCCCGACGCGCCGCTCGATCTCCGCCTTGGGAAACTTGCGCAGCTTCAGACCGAAGGCCAGGTTGTCCCTGACGGTCATGTGCGGGTACAGCGCGTAGCTCTGGAAGACCATGGCCACATCTCGATCGCGCGGCTCGAGGTCGTTGACCACGCGATCGCCGATCTTGACGTCGCCATCGCTGATGGTCTCCAGCCCGGCGATCATGCGCAGCGACGTGGTCTTGCCGCAGCCGGACGGTCCCACCAGGACGAGGAACTCCCCGTCATGGATGTCCAGGTTCAATTCCCGCACCGCGACGACCTCGCCGTAGCGCTTCCAGACCTGATCGAACGTGACACTCGCCATGGGTCGCGACCTCCTGCCCAAGATGCTAACCGGACTCCGGGCGCTGCGGATGCCGGATCCGCCCCACGCGCGTTCTGCTCGAACCGGCGCGAGACACTCTTGCTCGTCGTGCCAGCGTACCTTGCCATGTCCAGCGCGGGGCGGCGTTTCGGCCACCTTACATCCAGCTGCAAGGACGCCGCAATGACCCCGGGCGTCGCTCGTGGCGAAGGCGGCACAGCCCGACCACTACGATGGACCCGCGTGTCGCCACGGCCCGCCGCCGACCGTTCGGTCGCCGTCACCACCAGCCCGGAGGCGACCTCATGGATGCGATCCGACTCCTCACCGACGATCACGACAAGCTCAAGCAGCTCCTGGAGCAGGGCGACAAGACCACGGAGCGCGGCGTCAAGACGCGTACCGACCTCCTCCAGCGCATCAAGACCGAGCTCACGGCCCACGAGATCATCGAGGAGGAGATCTTCTACCCGGCCCTAAAGGAGCATCCCAAGGCCAAGGAGCTGGTGCTGGAGGCGTACGAGGAACACCACGTCGTGGACAAGGTGATGGCGGAGCTGGAGCAGACGGCTGTCGATGACGAGGTATGGGGCGCCAAGTTCACGGTCATGAAGGAGAACATCGAGCACCACATCGAGGAAGAGGAGGGCGAGATGTTTCCGCAGGCGCGCCAGGTCTTCGACGAGGAAGAGCTC
>Ga0136615_10000076_pt1 | contig 36730 bp, 33 predicted proteins | sample AntDrymUQ2882206_2_FD_106647 | JGI IMG/M metagenome (GOLD analysis project Ga0136615, IMG submission 106647) | Polar desert sand microbial communities from Dry Valleys, Antarctica - metaG UQ288 (22.06) | ecosystem: Environmental > Terrestrial > Soil > Desert | place: Antarctica: Dry Valley... | reverse complement strand
AGGTCGCCGAGATCGTGACGGCGGTCTCCGCGGAGCGGGAGCGCTCGGGGGCGCACCTGCTCGCCGAGGGCATCGAGACGGCGGAGCACGTCGCCGCCGCAAAGGCCCTCGGGGCCACCCTCGCGCAGGGATGGTACTTCGGACGCCCCACCAGCCTGCCGAAGACGCCTGGGCCGCTTCCGCCGTTCGCCTTCGGCCCGTACCGGCTCGCTCCCGAGCCCGGCAGCTCGCCGTACAGCATCGTGAGCCGCGTGCGGCCCGTCCGACGGGCGGAGAAGACGCTGCTGATCGCAATCAGCAAGCACCTCGAGCAGCAGGCGCTGGCGCTCGGGAAGACCGCAGTCATCGTGAGCGCGTTCCAGCTCGCCGAGCGCTTCACGCCCGACACGTGCCGGCGCTACTCGACGCTCGGAGCCGAGGCGGCGCTCGTGGCCGCCCTCGGGGTCGGCATGGACGTGGAGCCGGCTCCCCGTGTGCGAGGTGCGGCGCTACCGGACGACGACGTCCTGCTCGGCGAGTGGAGCGTCGCCGTGCTCGGGCCACATTTCGCAGCCGCCCTGGTGGCGACGGATCTCGGCGACACCGGGCCCGACGCCACGCGCCGCTTCGACTTCGCGCTCACCTACGAGCGCAACCTCGTGGTGCGGGCGGCCGCCTCGCTCCTGCGCCGGGTCGCCCCGGCAGACAGCCCTCCCACGTAACAGTCTGTTACTTGGGACGCATCAGGCAAGTGTCCCGAGCTCGAGCGTTCCGGTCTCGTCGCGGGCGACCAACGCCGCGTAGCGACCGCCGAGCGCGAGCAGCTCCTCGTGCCGGCCGCGCTCGACGACGCGCCCGCCGTCGAGGACGACGATCTGATCGGCGTCGCGCACGGTGGAGAGCCGATGGGCGATCGTGATCGTCGTCCGCCCCTCGGCGAGCCGGTCGAGCGCCTCCTGCACCGCGCGCTCGGTCTGCGTGTCGAGTGCGCTCGTGGCTTCGTCGAGGACGAGCACGGGCGGGTTGCGCAGGAGCGTGCGCGCGATGGCGATGCGCTGCTTCTCGCCGCCCGAGAAGCGATACCCGCGCTCGCCGACCTTCGTGTCGTAGCCCGCCTCGAGGCTCGCGATGAGGTCGTGGATCCGCGCGGCGCGCGCGGCCTCCTCGACCTCCTCGTCGGTCGCCTCCGGGTTGGCGAAGCGCAGGTTCTCGCGAATGGAGGCGTGAAAGAGGTAGGTCTCCTGCGAGACGACGCCAACGGTGCGCGCGAGCGACTCGAAGGTGGCATCCCGGACGTCGACGCCGTCGACGAGAACCGCACCGCGCTCGACGTCGTAGAGCCGGGCGACGAGATACCCGAGCGTCGTCTTGCCCGAGCCCGTCTCGCCGACGATCGCCGTCCGCGTCCCGGACGGGACATCGAAGGACACGTCCGCCAGCGTCCAGCGACCCTCTCGGTCATAGCGGAACCAGACGTCCCTGAAGGTGACGTCGCCGTGGCAGCGCCCAAGCGCAACGGCCCCGGGACGCTCCTGGATCTCGACCGGCAGGTCGAGGTACTCGAACACGCGGTCGAAGAGCGCCAGCGAGGTCTGCACGTCGATCTGCACCGAGAGCAGCGAGCTGACGGGAAAGAAGAGCCGCGTCTGCAGGGTGGTAAAGGCGACGACGGTGCCGAGCGAGATGGCGCCGATGAAGGGCTGCCCGGCGAACCAGTAGACGAGCGCCGGCATGATCGCGAAGCTCGCCTGGATCGACGCCATCACCCAGCGGCCGGCCATCCGCTGGCGCACCTCGAGCTCGGCGAGCTCCGACGACTCGCGCACGAAACGGTCGGCCAGCTCGGGCGAGCGGCCCATCGTCTTGCCGAGCAGGATCCCGGACACCGACAGCGACTCCTCGACGAGCGTGGACATGTCCGCCATCGTCTTCTGGCGCGTGTCGGTGATCTGGCGTCGCTCTTCGCCGACGCGCCGGGTCAGCAGCACGAAGATCGGCACGAGGGCGAGCGAGAAGAGGGCGAGCCGCCAGTCGAGCAGGAACATCGCGACGACGGCCGCGATCACCGTCGTCACATTCGAGACGATCGCGGTGGCGGTGGAGGTGACGACGTTCTGGACGCCGCCGATGTCGTTTGCGATCCGCGACTGCACCTCGCCGGTGCGTGTGCGCGTGAAGAAGGCGAGCGAGAGCCGCTGCAGGTGGCGGTAGACGGCCGAGCGGAGGTCGTGCATGACCCGCTGGCCGACGACGTTCGAGAGCCAGGTCTGGAAGACGCCGATCACACCCGTCAGGACGGCGATCGCAATCAGTCCGCCGACGAGCACGTTGAGCAGCCCCGTGTCCCGCTCGGGCAGCGCCCGGTCGAAGATGTCCTTGACGAGGAACGGCGCGACCATCCCGAGCGAAGCGGAGACGAAGATCAGCCCGAGGACGGCGCCGAGGCGGAGGCGATAGGGCCGGAACAGGCGCACGACCCTGCGCAGGTTCGCCTTGCGAACGGCCGGGTCCTCGGCCCGCCCCTCGGCCTCCGGCGGCGAGAAGGTGCGCCCGCGTCCGTTGCCGGAGCCCCCGGAGCCATTCACGCGCGGTCGCATACTCGGACGGTACAGGGACAGGTCGGGGATACGATCGCGGCGTGCAGAGCTACGTCGTGACCGAACGCCCCGGCGGCGAGCGGGTGATCAGCGAGCGGGTAGAGAGCGTCCGCTCCGTTGCCCTCGGCTTCTGGATCTGCGCCGGCTCGCGCGACGAGAGCGACGCCCAGGGCGGTCTCACGCACTTCATCGAGCACCTGCTCTTCAAGGGCTCCCGCGACTATTCGGCGCAGGAGATCGCCGAGATCTTCGACGGCCTCGGCGGTGAGATCAACGCGGCCACCTCACGGGAGAACACCGTTGTCTATGCCCGCGTGCCCGACACGCACCTCGAGACGGCCCTCGACGTGATGGCCGACATGGTCTTCTCGCCGCGCTTTTCGGACCTCGACTCCGAGCGCGAGGTGGTACTCGAGGAGATCGCGATGGTGGAGGACGCGCCGCAGGACCTCGTCCACGACTTCCTCTCCGAAGCTGTCTTCGGACGCCACCCGCTCGGCCGCCCGGTGATCGGAACGGCAGACGTGATCTCGACCGTCAGCCCCGAGCAGATCGCCGCGTACCACGACGCGATGTACGCGGGGCCGCGGATCGTGATCGCAAGCGCGGGAAACGTCGAGCACGAGCGCCTGCTCGCTGCCCTGGAGCGAGCCGAGCGGGGCAGAACGGGCGGCGACCGGCAGGGGGACCCCAACGGCCGCGTGCCGCTCCTCGACGAGCTGCCACCGAGCATCCGCTTCGCCGCGAAGGACACGGAGCAGTTCCACGTCTGCCTGGGCGCGCCCGGGATCGCGCGCTCGGACCCCCGCCGCTTCGTCCTCTCCCTGTTCGACTCGATCCTCGGCGGCGCGGCGTCTTCCCGGCTCTTCCAGGAGATTCGCGAGAAGCGGGGGATGGCCTACGCCGTCTACAGTTTCACGTCGCAATACACCGACACCGGCCTCATCGGGATCTACGTCGGCACGCGCGACGACAACGTGCGCGCGTGCCTCGAGATCGTCGCCGCCCAGATCGCCGAGATCGCCGCCGGAAACCTGCGGCCGAAGGAGCTCGAGCGCGCCAAGGAGAACCTGAAGGGCCGGATCGTGCTCTCCATGGAGTCGACCTCGAACCGGATGAGCCGGCTCGGGAAGTCGCTCATCACCGACACGGAGATCCTCACCTTCGAGGAGCTGCTGGCCGAGATCGACGCGGTCGACGCCCATGCGGTCGCGGAGCTCGCGGCGCTCCTCGCCCCCGAGCGGATTTCTGCGGCGGGCATCGGGCCGAGCGAGGAACGTTTTCGCAAAGCCGTCGCCTGCGTGAATCCGGACCTGGTTGCCAGCACCTCCGGTGGGGTCTGACCCCGTTAGGAAACTCTTGGCAGCTCGCGCCACGGCATGAAGGTCGCGCTCTTCGGCCACGAGGGCAAGGTCGGCCGCGTGCTCGGGCCGGCGCTCCGGACCGCCGGGCACGAGGTGACCGGCATCGGCCGGGCCGGGGGAGAGGTCGGTGCGCACGACGCGGCGGTCGACTTCACCCGGCCGGACGCGGTCGAGGCCAACGTCCGAGCCGCACTCGACGCCGGTGTCCCGTGCGTGATCGGGACATCGGGGTTCGACGCGGCGAAGGTCGACGGCTGGGCGAGCGCGCGCGGAACTTCCTGCTTCTACGCGCCGAACTTCGCGGTCGGTGCGGTTCTGATGATCCGATTCGCGGAGGAGGCGGCCCGCTGGTTCCCCCGCACCGAGATCGTCGAGCTCCACCACGAGACGAAGCTCGACGCACCCTCCGGGACCGCGAAGGCGACCGCGGAGCGCCTGCCGAGCGCCCCGCCGATCCACTCCGTACGCCTGCCCGGTCTCGTCGCGCACCAGGAGGTGCTCCTGGGCGGCGAGGGGCAGCTCCTGACGATCCGCCACGACACGTTCTCGCGCGAGGCCTTCGTACCGGGCGTACTGCTTGCGCTCGAGCGGTTGCGAAGCCTCCGGCCCGGGCTCACGGTCGGTCTCGACCGACTGCTTTGATCAGGCTGGAGCCGGTCGAGGCCGAGCGGGTCGCCGACCACCTCGACGAGCTCGCGGCTGTGTGGCAAGGAATCACCGAGGAGCGGCTGAGGACGATCATCCCCCGCCACACCGGGCGGCCGTGCTTCCGCTTCCTCGTGGCACGAAGCGACGACGGCACACTCGCGGGCTTCACCTACGGCTACCTCGGCGGCCCGGACCAGTGGTGGCACGACATCGTGGCGAAGGCGATGACCGAGGAGCAGCGCCAGCGCTGGCTCCCACCCGGGCACTTCGAGTTCGTCGAGCTTCACGTCCGGGCCGACCTGCAGCGCCGGGGAATCGGCGGCCGGCTGCATGACGCGCTCCTCGAGGGCCTCGAAGGTCCGGCAGCGGTCCTCTCCACGCAGGTCGACAACGGGGCTGCGCTGAGCCTCTACCGAGGCAGGGGGTGGGCGGTGGTCGTGCCGCGGCTGCACTTCACGCCCGGTGGGACGGCGTTCTGCGTCATGGGCCTCGACCTGGCTTGAAAGCGGCTGCAGGAGTTGCTCGGCGTTCGGAGTAGACTCCGTCCGATGCTCGGCGAAGTGCTGACCGCCATCGTCACGCCCTTCGGGCCCGACGGCTCGGTCGACCTCGAGCGCTTCCGCGCCCTCGCGCGCCACCTCGTCGAGAACGGCTCGGACGGCCTCGTCGTCACCGGCACGACGGGCGAGGCGCCCACGCTCACCGACGACGAGCGGCTCGAGCTGTACGCGGCCGCGGTCGACGAGGTGGGAGACCGCGCGACCGTCGTCGCCGGCACGGGCACCTACTCGACCGCGCACTCCGTGCACCTGACCGAGCGGGCGCACGAGCTCGGCGTGGACGGATTCCTCGTCGTCACGCCGTACTACAGCAAGCCCCCGCCGCGGGGGATCGTCGAGCACTTCAGGGCGATCGCCGCAGCCAGCGACCTGCCGATCGTCGTGTACAACATTCCGAGCCGGGTCGTCATCAACCTCGAGCCGGAGACGATCGCCGAGCTCGCCGAGATCCCGACGGTGCGCGCGGTGAAGCAGGCGAACGCCGACCAGGCGCAGGCCCGCCGGATCCTCGCCGAGACGGACCTCGACCTCTACGCCGGCGACGACGACCTGATCCTGCCCTTCCTCGAGCTCGGGGGAACGGGCGGTGTCTGCGTGCACACGCACGTCGTCGGCCCCCAGGTGCAGGAGCTCATCCGCCGCTTCCGGGACGGGGACGTCGAGGGCGCCCGCGAGCTCGACGGCGAGCTCGCGCCGGCGATCGACCTGCTCAAGGTCGCCGGCAACCCGATCCCGATCAAGACGGCGCTGAACCTGCTCGGCCACGAGGTGGGAGGCTTTCGGCTGCCGCTCGTGCCCCCGACGGCCGAGGAGACGAGCGCGGTGCAGGCCTGTCTCGAGCGCCTCGGGCTGCTCGCACCTGTCGCCGTCTAGACCGGCTGCGCGACCGCCCGGACGCTCTCGCGCCGCTCACGCCGGTCGAGAAACGCGTCGGCCAGCAGGGCGGCGAGAAGCGCCAGCCCGAAGACGTCGTACGGAATCCGGTAGCGGGGATCGCCGAGAAAGATCAGCGCCGTCGCGAACCCGCACGCCAGGTGGAGCAGCATCAGGAGCTCGCCGGAGCCTCCACCCTCGCGCCGCCGGCGCCTGATGAGCAAGAAGCTCTGAAACAGGATCACCGGGAGCGCGATCGAGTAGAGGACGTTGGTGAGGTTCACGAATTCCTTCAGCTCCGGCTCGTTCGACTGCGGCCAGGGCACGGTCGTGGCCGTCATGTCGACGAGTGAGCGCCCCAGGATCCGGAGGTGCGCCGGGCCGTTCTCGCGCACGCAATCGAGGCCGTCGCGGTAGAAGGCGCCCTGATCCCATGGCTGCCGCGTGAGAAACCGGTAGTCCGTTCCGCCGCCCCGCTGGAGCGCGGCCGGGGCTGCGAAGGAGTAGGTCTCCCGATTCTCCGGCCCGTAGTAGACCCAGGCCACGTCGCACTGCCCCTGCCAGAACACCTGGCCGCTGTTCTCGTTGATCGCGGTCAGCTTGCCCGCCGCGATGCTGTTGTGGACGATCGCAATCGAGAGTGCGGCGGCACCGGCTACGAGGAAAGTGGCGAACGCGGGCAAGTGCCGCCGCCATGGGAACAAGAGCATGGCCGCCACCACGGCGAGGTTGAGCGCGACCTGCGGCCGGGTCTCCAGGGCAAAGCCGCCCGTCAGGCCGGCGCCGGCTCCGAACGCAGCCGCGCTGCGGCCGTGAGCTCTGATCGCCCGCGCGGCCAGCCACAGCGCAACCGCGAGGAACAGCGTCGAGGGTGTGTCCGAGAGAAAGTAGCCGGCGTAGGTGATGAGGAGCGGCCAGAGGGCGCAGAAGATCGCGGTCAGCGCCGCCGCCGCGGGCGTGAGGACGAGACGCGCGAATCGCCACATGAAGAACGGCGTCAGGCTCGACATGAGCCACCACAGCACCGCCGCGCCCCACAGGCCGTCCCGGTCGGAGCCGAAGATGAGCGACGGAAGCGCGATCAGCAGGTGCGTTCCCGGCGGATACGAGGCGTCGAAGCGGACGAGCTCGCCGCCCGCGGCGAGCCGCTGCCCCCGCTCCACGTAGATCAGCATGTCCGAGTAGACGTGATCGAACGGTTGGTGGAAGACGAAGACCCAGAGAGCCCGAATCGCGGCGCCGGCCACGATTGCAGCGACTGCGAGCCACTCGAGCCGCGTCAGCGAGCCCGTCCGGCCCTTCCACCTCCGACCCGGCATAGGGCACACAATACGGCGATGCTCGGGCAACTCCAGAAGCGAGGACCGGTCTGGTGGCTGCTCGTGTGCGCGGGCCTGCTCGTCACGCTCGTCTCCTCGTACTTCGTCGTGAAGGACGTCCGCTGGAACGAGGTGGGAGACGCGCTGGCGACGAGTAACCTGCTGTGGCTCGGACCCGCTCTCGCCGCGCTGGCGGTGGGCGTGTTCTTGCGGGCGGTGCGGTGGCGGACGCTCTACGCCAGTGAACGGCGGCCACCGCTGCGCGCGACGTTCGAGGCTCTCCTCGTCGGCTACCTCTTCAACACGCTCCTGCCCGTGCGAGCCGGAGAGGCCGCCCGCATCGTCGCGCTGCACCGCCGCGCGGGAATATCGAGGGCGGAGTCCGCCGGAACCGTGATGGTGGAGCGCGTCTACGACGTCGCATCCCTGCTCGTGCTCCTCTTCGCGGCGCTGCCGTGGCTCCCGGAGGTCAGCTGGCTGCTCGGAGCCGGCGTCCTCGGTGCGCTCCTGGCACTGGGGCTCGTCGCGGCCGTCGTCCTCCTGGCCGTCTTCGGCGACGAAGTTCTGCTCCCGCTGGCGCGGCCGCTCGGTCGTCTGCCGTTCATTGCGGCCGGCACGCCTGAGCGCCTCGCTCGCAATCTCGCGCGGGGCCTCTCCGGCCTCCGGCGAACCCGGGCGGCGGCGGCGGCGTTCGGCTGGACAACCGCGTCCTGGCTCGTGATCGCGCTCTCGTGCTGGCTCGTGACCATCGGGTTCGACCTCGAGCTTGCGCCGGTCGCCGGACTCCTGGTCACGATCGCGATCGGCCTCGCGATGATCCTGCCCTCGTCCCCGGGCGCCGTCGGGGTCTTTGAAGGCGCGACGGTGGTGGCGCTCGGCGCCTACGACGTCTCGGACTCGCGAGCGCTCTCGTTCGCGCTCGTCCTCCATCTACTCAACTTCGTCCCGTTCGTCGTCGCAGGGCTCTGGGCGCTCCGTGCAACGACCTCGGGGAGCCGGCCACGGCCGGAAGCTGCGTAGGATCGCGCCCTGTGACCAGTGATCCCTACGCCGAGCTGAGCGCGTTCTTCGACAGGTTCGCGCCGCAGGAGCAGCGCTGGCGGCGGCGCAATGCGACCTACCACGGACTGATCGAGCAGCTCTACCGCTTCGCCGTTCCGCCCGGTGCGACGGTGCTCGAGATCGGCTGCGGCTCGGGCGACCTCCTGGCGGCGTTGCGGCCGAGCGTCGGCGTCGGCGTCGACGTGAGCCCGCAGATGGTCGAGCTTGCCCGTAGCCGGCACCCGGAGCTCGAGTTCGTCGTCGCCTCCGGGGAGGAGCTCGAGGAGGATCGCGCCTTCGACTACATCCTCCTCTCCGACCTGATGCCCTACGTCGACGATCTCCTGGCGCTGTTCCGGCAGGTCGCCGCCCGCTCGCACCCGCGCACGCGGATCATCGTGAGCTCCTACAGCGCCGCTTGGCGGCCGGTCATCGCGGCGGCGGTGGCGGTCGGTCTCAAGCCTCCGAAGCCGATCCGAAACTGGGTCTCCCCGGACGACGTTCGCAACCTGCTCGAGCTCTCGGGCCTGGAGCTTCTCTCGCGAGACGACCGGATCCTGATGCCGAAGCAGCTTCCGGCCCTGACGACGCTCCTGAACGGCGTGCTCGGCAACGTCTGGCCGCTCTGGCACCTCTGCCTGACCTCGTGGATCGTCGCCCGCCCGCGGCCGGAGGGTCTCGGCGATCGCGGCGTCTCGGTGATCTGCCCGTGCCGCAACGAGGAGGGCCACATCCCTGACATCGTCCGGCGCCTTCCCGCCGTGGGTGAGCGCACAGAGCTGATCTTCGTCGAGGGCGGCTCGACGGACGGAACGCGGGCGGCGATCGAGCGCGAGATCGAGCGGAATCCCGGTCGCGAGATCTCGCTCCTCCTCCAGCGGGGCAAGGGAAAGGGCGACGCCGTCAGGGAGGGTTTCGACGCGGCCCGCTACGACGTGCTGATGATCCTCGACGGAGATCTCAGCGTCCGGCCCGAAGACCTGCCGAAGTTCTACCGCGCGCTCGTCGAGGGCAGGGGTGAGTTCATCAACGGCTCACGGCTCGTCTACGCCCTCGAGCCCGGCGCCATGCGCTTTCTCAACATGGTCGGAAACAAGGCGTTCGCGCGCATCTTCAAGGGGATCACGCGGCAGCCGGTCAAGGACATGCTCTGCGGGACGAAGGTGCTGCGCCGGGACGACTACCGTGCGATCGCCGCCGGTCGCTCCTACTTCGGCGACTTCGACCCGTTCGGCGACTTCGACCTGCTCTTCGGCGCGGCCAAGCTGAACCTCAAGGTCGTCGACCTGCCGGTTCGCTACCACCCGCGCGCCTACGGGGAGACGAACATCAGCCGCTTCCGCCACGGGCTGCTGCTCCTTCAGATGGCGGGCTTCGCGTTCTGGAAGTTCCGCGTCGACCCGGTGCGTGCGAGGGGGTCTGACCCCGCCTGATGCTGTCGTCCCGCTGCGTCCTTCAGGCGCGAGCGGCGGTAGCGCCCGAAGCGACGTACCACTCGACCGTCCGGGTGATCCCCTCGTGGAGGGGGACCCGGGCGCGAAAGCCGAAGAGCTCCTCGGCGCGAGAGACGTCGAGCCGGCGGCGGGGTTGGCCGTTCGGCCTGCCGGTGTCCCACACGATCTCGCCCTCGTAGCCGGTCGCACCCGCGATGAGCCCGGCGAGCTTGCGGATCGAGACCTCCTCGCCGGTGCCGAGGTTGACGGGCTCGGGGCCTTCGTAGCGCTCCGCCGCGAAGACGATGCCCTCGGCGCAGTCGTCCACGTACAGGAACTCGCGGGTGGGGGAACCGTCTCCCCAGACCACGACCTCGCGCTCACCGGAGTCCCTCGCCTCCAGCATCTTCCGGATCAGGGCCGGGATCACGTGGGAGCTCTCGAGGTCGAAGTTGTCGCGCGGCCCGTACAGGTTGACCGGAAGGAGGTAGACCGTCGTCAGCCCGTACTGCTCGCGGTAGGCCTGCGCGCCGACGAGGAGCGCCTTCTTCGCGACTCCATAGGGCGCGTTCGTCTCCTCCGGATACCCGTTCCAGAGGTCGTCCTCGCGGAAGGGCAGGGGCGCAAGCTTCGGGTAGGAGCAGATCGTCCCGAGCAGCACGAGCTTGCGCACGCCGGCCCGCCGGCTCGCCTCGAGGATGTGGGCTCCCATGATCAGGTTCGCGTACCAGTAGCGGCCCGGGTTCGCTCGGTTCGCCCCGATCCCGCCCACCTCGGCCGCGAGGTGGAAGACCAGCTCGGGCCGCGCGTCGCGAAAGAGCTGTTCCACGTCGGCGGCGGCGGTCAGGTCGTACGCCGCGCTCCTGGCGACGAACGGCTCGAGCCCGTCGCGCTCCAGCCGTGCGACCAGGTGCGAGCCGAGAAAGCCGCCGCCGCCGGTGACGAGCGCCCTCACGTCGCGGGTGCCTCCGAACGGGTGAGCCAGTCGACCCGGCCGAGCCAGCGCTCGCGGTTGCGCGCGTACCAGGCGATCGTCCGCCGGAGGCCTTCCTCCCACGAGACCTTCGGCTCCCAGCCGGTCTCGCGGTGCAGCTTCTCGTAGCCCACCCGGAGGGCCATCACGTCGGTCGCCCCGGGTCGGAAGCGGGCGGGCGTGGAGACGATCTCGCGGTCGCCGGGCCAGTACCCCTCCTCCTCGCCGATCCGGAGCACGAGCCCGGCCCAGTCGGCCATGGAGACGTTCTCGCCCTGCCCGTAGACGTAGAGATCGCCCGGGACCCCGCGCGCTGCGACGGTGAGGTGCCCGCGCACGCCATCCGTGCAGAAACAGAAGTCCCGCATGGGCTCGAGCTGGCCGAGCTCGACCCGCTCGCGCTCGAGCGCCTGCGTGATGATCGTGCCGGTCACGTAGCGGGGGTTCTGGCGAGGCCCGTAGTTGTTGAACATGCGCGTGACGACGCCGGGGACGCCGTAGGCGTCGTGGTAGTTCATCGTCAGGAAGTCGGCCGCCACCTTCGCCGTCGCGTAGATCGACTTGGGATTCAGCGGTGAGCGCTCGTGCAGGATCAGCCCGCCGGCGGCGTCGAAGTCGTGGTGGTGCCGGACTCCCTCATGGACGTTGCCGTACTCCTCCGAGGTTCCGGCCGTGTCGAACTTCTCGAGCTCGAGGCCGTGGTCGACCACCGACTGGAGGAGGTTGAGCGTGCCCACCGTGTTCGCCATCACCGTCTCGTACGGCCGATGCCACGACTCGCCTACGTGCGCCTGGGCGCCGAGGTGGAAGAGGTACGGCCGGTCGGGCGCCTTACACAGGTCGCGTACGAGGTAGTCGATCGACGTCTTGTCGGTCAGATCGGCGAAGACGACGCGAAGCCGGCGGCTCAGGTGCCCGATGTTGTTGAGCGCGCCGCTCGAGGTGGCGCGGACGAACGCGGTCACGTCGGCGCCGAGGTGGACGAGCGCGTCCGTGAGATGGGAGCCCATGAACCCGTCGGCGCCCGTGACGAGCACGGTCCGCTCCGAGTAGAGGCCGGCGAATTCCTCGAGCAGCGCCTCGATCTCGTGCTCGTCCCAGAGCGAGAGCTCGCTCACCTGCTTCGCATTCCCATGCGCGGATGGTACGTGCGTACCCGGGTGGATCAGGCCACGTCGGCCGCAACGGCGTGCGGCGTACCCCAGAGAACGTGCGGCGCCTCGCGGGCGAGCGCCTCGAGCGCCTCGACCACCTGCGGGAAGAATTGCGTCCCCACGTGTCCCCTCGGGTAATTTGCCTCACCCGCTTCGAGGGAGCTTCGAAGGGGGAGGGCTAGACTGCGCCGATGCCAGACGGCACATGCCGAATCATTCCGCTCGGCGGCCTCGGAGAGGTGGGGAAGAACATGACCGCCCTCGAGGCCGGAGGGTCGATCCTCGTGATCGATGCAGGGCTCGCCTTCCCGCGCGACGAGCACCTGGGCGTGGACCTCGTCCTGCCGGACTTCTCCTACCTCAGCGACAGGCGTCACGACATTCTCGCGGTGGTGCTGACACACGGCCACGAGGATCACGTGGGCGCGCTCCCCTACCTGCTGCGGGAGGTGGGAGCGCCGGAGGTGTGGGCCACCCGCCTCACGCTCGGGCTCGTGAAGTCGAAGCTCGACGAGCACGGGTTGCTCCGCTCCGCCGAGCTGCGGGAGATCGATCCGGGCGGCGACCCGCTCGAGCTCGGGCCCTTCCGGCTCGAGTTCGTGCGCATGGCGCACTCGATCCCCGACGCGGTGGCCGTCGTCGTCGAGACGCCCGGCGGGCGCATCGTGCACACGGGCGACTACAAGATCGACCACACGCCCGTCGACGGCCTGAAGACGGACGTCGGCCGCCTCGCGGAGATCGGGAACCGTGGCGTCGACCTCCTGCTCGGCGACTCGACGAATGCCGAGCGGCCGGGCGTCACGCCGTCCGAGCGCGTGGTGGGGGAGGCGTTCGCCCAGATCATCCCGCAGCGGACGGGCCGGGTCCTGATCTCGTCCTTCGCCTCGAACGTCCATCGCATGCAGCAGGCGATCGACGTCGCCGTCCGCTCGGGTCGTCGCGTCTGCGTCGTCGGCCGGTCCATGCGCAAGAACCTGAACATCGCTCGCAACCTCGAGTACATCGAGGTGCCCGAGGGGACGCTGATCAAGCCGGCGAACCTCGACGACTTCCGGCCCGATCAGGTGTTGATCCTCTGCACGGGCAGCCAGGGCGAGCCGCTCTCGGCGCTCACGCGGATCGCCTACGACGACCATCCGGCGATCAAGGTCGAGCGCGGCGACACGGTCATCATCTCCGCCAAGCCGATCCCGGGGAACGAGCTGCGCGTGCACGACGCGATCAACCGGCTCGCCCGCTCAGGCGCGGAGGTGCTCCACCAGGAGAACGCCCTCGTCCACGTCTCGGGGCACGGGAACTCGGAGGAGCTGCGCACGATCCTCGCCCTCCTGCGCCCGCGCGCCGTCATGCCGGTGCACGGCGAGTTCCGCATGATGGCGGCGCACGCCCAGCTCGCGCGCGATGCGGGCGTCCCGGCGAGCTCGATCGTGATGGCCGAGAACGGCTCGGTCGTCGAGCTGTCGGGGAACGGCGCCCGGATCGTCGACCGGGTCGAGGCCGGGGTGACGTTCGTGGACGGACTCGGTGTCGGCGACGTGAAGGATGTGGCTCTGCGCGACCGGCGCCGCCTCTCCGAGGACGGCGTCCTCATCATCGTCGCGACCCTCGCCGAGACGAACGGCGGCGCCCTGACGCAGCCGGAGCTGATCGCGCGCGGCTTCGGCGCCGACTCGGGGCCGCTGATCGACGAGCTCCGAGCCGAGGCGGGGCGCGTGCTCGCCGATTGCCTGAAGGGGGACGTCCGAGAGATCAAGCTCCTTCAGGAGCACCTCCATGACGGCGTCGGACAGCTGGTCTACGACCGCACGCGCCGGCGGCCGATGATCCTCCCGGTGGTGATCGAGGTATGACCCGCGAGCTCCGCGCCGGGCCGCCGGGCTGGGCCGACGTGCTCGAGGAGCACGCGGTCGAGGAGGTCACGTGCCGCAAGCTCGTCGCCCAGCTGCGCTCCTGCGAAGCGGCGGCGCTCTCCTTCTGCCGCCTGCTGGAGCGCTGGGCGCGTGGCGAGCCCCAGCCGTCCACGCCGGGGCACCGTCAGGCGGCGCTCCGGCGCGCGGCCGAGCGGGCCGAGACGGCGCTCGCCGGTCTGGAGCGCCCGCTCTCCCGCTACCTGCTCGAGCTGGAGGCGGACCAGGCCGAGGGTCGCTCCTGGTACGGCGAGCCCAGTGGTGCGGAGTTGCGCGAGTGGGAGCCCGTGCTCTCGCGCGCAGGCGTGCGGGTGGCGCCCCTACGCGTCGCCGAGGCCTACATGGAGCTCGCGGTGCTCGTCCGCGCGCTCGAGGGGCTCTCGGCGGCCGCCCAGCTTGCCTCGTCGCCCGATCGCTCGTCGCTCTGGGCGGGGCTCTTCGACCTGCGCGAGAACCTGCTCGGTCGCGCCGTCGAGGATCTGCGCGCCATCGCGGCCTAGCCGGCTTCGCGCTCCAGGGCCATCCGCTCGAAGAGCTCGGTCGCCTCCTCGGCGCTCGGCACCCTGAGGACGTTGTCGTCGACGAATTCCCCGGCGGCGGGCCACGCCGTCGCTCGGATCCGCTCGGCCGCTTGCTGAAGGTCATAGGCGGTCCGCCGCAGGTCGACGCCCGGGCCGAGGAGGGCCCAGTAGGCGCCCGGGGCGGGTTCGTATGGCATCCCGACGCTGCCCGCGTTGACGACGCGGGTGCCGCCGGCGACGCGGTCGAACTGGACGTGCGTATGGCCGCACACCACCACCGGCTCAGCCACGTCCGCGAGGATCCGGCGCAGCCGCTCGTCGCTCGTTGCCCGCGTGATGATCTCCTCGTCGCTCCTGGGCGAGCCGTGGCAGAAGAGCGTCGGCCCGAGCTCGTCGACCTCGAGCACAACGCGCTCCTCGAAGCCGGCCAGGAGCCTTCGATCCCCGGGTGCGAGCTGAGCTTCGAGCCACGGGTCGAAGGGCTCGCGGTCACCGTTGCCGCGCACGAAGCGGGCTCGAGAACCCAGTGAACGAAGGAGGTCGATCGTCTCGCGGGGCAGAGGACCGGCCGCCACGTCCCCGCCGATGAGGATCGTGTCGGGCGCCACCGTCTCCAGCTCCCGCAATACCGCCTTGAGTGCGGGAGCGTTCCCGTGGATGTCGTAGAGGGCGGCGACGCGCATGCCGCACCCGAGGATCGCAGACCGGGAGCACACTGTTCCCCCGAAGCGCACGGCCTAGAATCGCGCTCGTGGCGCGCAGGATCGGCCCCGATGAGCGGGATCCTCCCGCAGCCCTGAGCCCCAACGAGCAGAGCGGGCCGCGCCTGACCGTCGTCGGCAGCATCAACTTCGACGTGGTCGCGCGAGTCTCGCGCTTCCCGAGGCCCGGCGAGACGGTCACCGGGGCGGAATCGCTTGGTGGCCCGGGCGGCAAGGGCGCAAACCAGGCCGTTGCGGCGGCACTGCTCGGGGCGCAGGTGCGGATGGTCGGTCGACTCGGCGACGACATCTTCACCGCGCGGCTTCGGGTGAGCCTCGAGGAGAGCGGGGTGGACGTCGGCGGTCTCGTGTTCGACCGTGGCGACTGCGGGCTCGCGCTCATCCTCGTCGCTGACGACGGCGAGAACCAGATCGTCGTCACGCCCGGTGCGAACTGGCGCCTCACGCCCGAGGACGTCTCGATCGGCGACGGCGACGCCGTGCTCTGCCAGCTCGAGATCCCCGCCGAGACGGTCGCCGCGGCTGCCGAGCAGAGCCGCGGCTTCTTCTGCCTGAACGCCGCGCCGGCGCGGCCGGTGCCGGCCGCCGTCCTGGAGCGGGCCGATCTCGTGGTGGTCAATCGCTACGAGCGCGAGGCGCTCAGCGAGGAGCCGCGCGGGCTCGTCGCGCTCACCCTCGGGCCCGAGGGCGCCGTGCTGCTCGAGCGAGGGAGGGAGGTCGCACGAGCAACGCCGCCGCGCGTACGCGCCGTCGACGGTACGGCGGCGGGGGATGCCTTCACCGCGTGCCTCGTGGTCTCGCTGCTCGAGGGCCGGACGAGGGAGCAGGCGCTCACGCGCGCGTGCGCTGCGGGCGCTCTCGCCGCCTCGCGCGCGGGAGCGCAAGCGTCCTTGCCGACGGCGGCCGAGGTGGACGAAGCGCTGCCGGTGTAACTGCATGGGGTTACACTGCTTTCGGTGCCGACGCGCTACGCCCGCATCGCAGTCAGCGCCGACCCGGAGCTTGCTGCAGCGCTCGAGAGCGTTGCACCACTCGTTGGCAAGCAGGCGAAGGCGCGCACCGTCCGGGATCTCGCCATCCGCGGCGCCGAGGCCCTTCTCGAGCAGGAGGAGCGCCGTCGCGAGGCCATCGAGGAGATGATCGCTGGGTCAGAGAGCCCGAGACTGCCCCGTGGGACTGGGAAGTCCTCGGTCGCGTCGAGGAGCTGATGTGGGGCGTTGCTCCTGACGAGGAGTGACCGCGCCACCCTACGGCGGCGGCCTCTACATCGCCGACACCTCGGCGTGGAACCACGCGACCCGTGCCTCCGTCGTGGACGATTGGAGCCGAGCGTTCGCGGACGGCCAGATTGCGACATGTGCGCCCGCCGTCCTCGAGCTGCTCTTCATCCGCTCAGGACGCCGAGGAGCTCAACCGCATCGACGGCGGCCTGGCCGCACTCCGTGATATTCCGGTGACGCGCTCGACGAACCGAGCAGCTATCGGCGCGATGCGAGCTCTCGCCCGTATCCGCCCGCGCTACCACCGCGTTTCGGGCCTCGATCTCTTGACCGCCGCGGCCGCGAGCGAAGCCTGCATCGGCGTGCTCCATTACGATCGGCACTTCGACCGGCTCGCCGAGGTCCTGCTGTTCGAGAGCCGCTGGATCGCTCCGCCGGGGTCGCTTCCATGAGCATCCCGATCCTGATCGACTGCGACCCGGGGCACGACGACGCGATCGCGCTCCTACTCGCGCTCGCGAGCCCCGAGGTCGAGCTCCTCGGGGTCACGACCGTGTCAGGGAACCAGACGCTCGCGAAGACCACCGCGAACGCACTGCGGGTGCTCGAACTCGTCGAGCGGGGCGACGTTCCCGTTGCGGCGGGCGCCGACCGACCACTCGTTCGCGACCTCTTCGTCGCCGCGTACGCCCACGGCGAGAGCGGCCTCGAGGGCCCCGCCCTGCCTCCGCCGGGCGGCGCGCCGGTCGACGCCCACGCGATCGACTTCCTGGCAGATCGGATCGAGGCCTCCCCCGAGCCCGTGACATTGATCCCGATCGGGCCGCTCACGAACGTCGCCCTCCTCCTCGCGCGCTATCCGGAGCTCGCCGCGCGGCTCGAGCGCGTCGTGCTGATGGGTGGCGCGATCGCAGAGGGAAACGTGACGCCGGCGGCGGAGTTCAACATCTGGGCCGATCCGGAAGCTGCGCAGCGCGTCTTCGAGAGCGGGCTCGACGTCACGATGATCGGCCTCGACGTGACCCACCGGGCGCTCCTGACCCCGGCGCACGCCGAGCGGCTGCGCGCCGCGGGGCGAACCGGGACGATGGTGGCCGAGCTCGTGGCCTTCTTCGGCGAGTTCCACCGCGCGACGTACGGCTGGGACGGCTCGCCGATCCACGACGCGGTCGCGGTTGCCCACGTCCTGCGCCCGGGGCTCGTGGAGACCCTGCCGCGCCACGTCGCGGTCGAGACGAGCTCGGAGCTCTGCCGCGGCCGAACAGTCGTCGACCTCTGGCGGCGGACCGAGAACGAGCCGAACGCGCACGTCGGAGTCGAAATCGACGCAGAAGGCTTCCTCGAGCTGCTCGTGAGCCGCATCAACACCTTCCCGTAACGCCTGTACAAAACTTCATGGGGTCAGACCCCTTCACAATCGCGCGGGTGGAAGAAGGCGCTAGCCAGGACGTTTCGGGGTCGGCTTTTCCACAGTCCGAGGGGTCTGACCCCACGGGTTGTGGAAAGAGGTCGCGCCCCGGAACAGGGAAGGAGCGCGAGCCGGGGCGGCGAATCGCTGCCCATGGCGCGCAAACGGCGGCCCTCGAAGACACGTCCGCGAAAGCCTGCCCGCGTCAAGAAGCGGAAGAGTCGAGGGTCAGGGCACCACCGCGCCGAGCTCGTCGGCCTCGGCCTCGTCGCACTCGGTCTCCTGCTTGCGAGCGTTCTCTACCTGGGTTGGAACGGGGGGGTGGTCGGAGGCGGGATCGCCGGCGGCTTCCGCGCCGCCATCGGCGCGGCCGTCTTCGGTGCCCCGCTCGCGCTCCTGGCGCTCGGCGGCCTCATGCTCGTCCGCAGCTCCCTCGTCGACTTCCGCCCCTTCCAGGCAGGCATCGCAGTCGTCGTCCTCGGCGTGCTGCTCACCCTCGGCCGCGCACACGGTGGCTACGCCGGCCGCGCTCTCGCGGGCGCCGTTGGCTTTCTGCTGGGCTCCACCGGGGCGACGCTCGTCGGGATCACGCTCCTCGTGGCCGGCGTCCTCCTCGTCTCGGGCGCCTCGGTCGGCGCGCTCCTGCGCCGCTCCCGAACCGCGCTTCGAGGTGCACGGACGACCGCCGCCCGGCGCGCAATGAGGTCGCGGACGGATGCCGCGCCGCTGCCGCGCCTCGCCGCCCTGCCGCCCGTCGACGCGGAACAGGACTTCCCGGACATCGTCAGCGAGCCCGAATCGGCGGTCGCCGCGCTCCTCCTCGATGGGAAGCTCGAGCCGAAGGAGGAGCCCGAGCCGGACGGCCCGGAGCCCTTCGCCGCCCCGACTCCGCGCGCCGAGGGCGAGTACGAGTACCAGCTCCCGGACCGGAGCGTCCTACGCCGTGGCAAACCCGCGAGCCCGGCGAACGGCGAGGCGAGCAATCGCATCGCCGCGGCTCTCGTCAGCGCGCTCGCCCATCACAAGGTCGAAGCCACCGTGACCGGCAAGATCGCCGGCCCGCGCGTCACCCGCTACGAGCTGCTGCTCGCACCCGGGACGAAGATGTCGAAGGTCTCGGGGCTCAAGGACGATCTCTCCTACGCGCTCGCGACCACCGAGATCCGCATCCTCGCGCCGATCCCCGGCAAGCAGGCGGTCGGCGTGGAGGTTCCGAACCTCTCGCCGAACCTGGTCACGCTCGGCGACATCTACGACGACCTGCCCCCGGGGGCGAGTCCCGTCTCGGTGTGGCTGGGGAAGGACATCTCCGGCACGGCCGTCTGGGCCGACCTCGCCCGCATGCCGCACATCCTCATCGCCGGCACGACGGGCTCGGGCAAGTCGGGCTGCATCAACACGATCCTGACCTCGATCCTGCTGCGCTCGACCCCGGACGAGGTGCGCCTGATCCTGATCGATCCCAAGCGGATCGAGCTCAACTACTACGAGTCGATCCCGCATCTCCTCACCCCCGTCGTCTCGAGCCCGAAGGAGGCGTCGGCAGTCCTCGCCAACGTCGTCGCCGAGATGGAGCGCCGTTACGAGCGCCTCAGCGTCGTCAAGGCCCGCAGCCTCCCGGAGGCGAACCGCTCCTTCCGCGAGCGCGGGGAGGATCCGCTGCCGTACCTGCTCGTCGTGATCGACGAGCTCGCCGACCTGATGATGGTGTCGCCGCAGGCGGTCGAGGACGCGATCATCCGCCTCGCCCAGAAGTCGCGGGCGGTCGGCATCCACCTCGTGCTCGCCACGCAGCGCCCCTCCGTCGACGTGATCACGGGGATGATCAAGGCGAACGTCCCCTCGCGGATCGCATTCGCCGTCTCGAGCCAGACCGATTCGCGCGTGATCCTCGACGGCGCGGGGGCCGAGTCGCTGCTCGGCCAGGGCGACATGCTCTTCCGGCCGCTCGGGACGTCCCGCCTGCAGCGCGTGCAGGGTGCCTACGTGAGCGAGGAGGAGGTCGCGCTCGTCGTCGAGCAGTGCAGGCGGCAGCGGCCGCAGGAGCTCGACGAGACCCTCCTCGAGCTGCCCGAGGCGTTCGCCGAGGACGCGGGTGACGACGTCGACGAGGAGTTCGACCCGGACGAGGATCCGCTGCTCGACCGGGCGATCGAGATCGTCGTCGCCACGCAGACGGCCTCCGTCTCGCTCCTCCAGCGGCGCCTACGCGTCGGCTACACCCGGGCGGGCCGCCTGATCGACATGCTGGAGCGACGAGGGATCATCTCCGGCTACGAGGGCTCGAAGCCGCGGCAGGTGCTCCTCCCGGAGGGGGAGCTGACCTCGTTGCGCGGCGGCCTGGACTAACCGCACGCCCGCGCCGTCGTCTGAGTAAACGGCAGCCCCGCCGGTTACGATGCTCGGCGGAGAGGCGGCAGGTCGAAAAACTCAAGGAGGACTTAGTGAAGAAGCTCTCACTGCTGGGGGCGCTGGTCGCGCTCGTGGCACTGGCCCTCGTGGCCGTTACGACGGGCGGCGCGAAGACGACCGCAGCGGAGCCGGCCAAGGCGACCGCACCAAGCGGCGCCACATTCCGGGTCGCGGTCGTCACCGACATCGGGGGTCTCAACGACAAGGGATTCAACTCGCTGGCGAACAAGGGACGCCTGGACGCGCAGAAGCAGCTCGGGGTGCAGACCAGAGTGTTCGTCACACGAACCGCGAGTGAGCGCATCCCGAACCTGAGGGCGGCTGCCCAGCAGGGGTACGACCTCGTGATCGGCGTCGGCTTCCTGATGTTCGAGCCCCTGAACAGCGTCGCCCCCGCGTTTCCGAACACGAAGTTCGCGGGCGTGGATGTGCCCTTCGAGCTGCTGAAGAAGAAGCCCAAGAACGTCCGGGGGTTGTTGTTCAAGGAGCAGGAGGCGGGCTATCTCGTGGGCTACTTCGCGGGCCTCCAGGCGGCGCGCAAGCCTGCGCAGGGCGAGCACGTCGTCGGCGCGATCGGCGCACTCAAGATCCCGTCCATCGACCGCTTCATCGCCGGCTATCAGGCCGGCGCGAAGCGGGCCAACCCCAAGGTCACGGTGCTGGTCAACTACGCCCAGGACTCGACCTTCAGCGACCAGGCGAAGTGCAAGGAGCAGGCGCTGAACCAGATCGCGAACAACGCCGCCGTCGTCTTCCAGGTTGCCGGCGGCTGCGGGCTGGGGGCGCTCAGCGCGGCGAAGGAGAAGGGCGTCTTCGGCATCGGCGTCGACAGCGACCAGTCCTTCCTCGGTCCGCACATGCTGACGAGCGCGCTCAAGAAGGTGGACGTCGCCGTCCTCCAGACGATCCGCGCGGCCAGGCAGCAGGGAGCCGCGTTCCGGGGTGGGTACAACGTCATCTTCGACGTGAAGAGCGGAGCGGTCGGGTACGGCAAGGTCAGCCCTCGGATTCCCAGGGGCGACATCACCAGGGTCGAGGCGATCCGCAGGCAGATCGCCGCGGGCACCATTCGGCCTCCGCAGGCTCCGCAGTAGAAACAGGCCGGTTCCCAAGGGGGCGGGCGATCTGCCCGCCCCCTTAGTATCTCGGCCGTATGGCCGATGCCCCGGTTCTCGAGTTGCGCGGGATCACGAAGCGCTTCCCGGGCATCGTCGCGAACGACCGTGTCGACTTCGACCTGCGGCATGGAGAGGTGCACGCGCTGCTGGGGGAGAACGGCGCCGGCAAGTCGACGCTGATGAACGTCCTCTACGGTCTCTACCACCCCGACGAGGGCGAGATCCTGCTCGAGGGACGGAAGGTGACCATGTCCTCGCCGAAGGAGGCGATCGAGCTCGGCATCGGGATGGTGCACCAGCACTTCATGCTCATCCCGGTGATGAGCGTCGCCGAGAACATCGTCCTCGCCTCCGAGCCCAGGCGGGGACGGGTGCTCCTCGACTACGACGCGGCCGTCGGCCGGGTGGCCGAGCTCTCGAGCACGTTCAACTTCGCAATCGATCCGCGTGCGCGGATCGAGAGCATCAGCGTAGGGCAGCAACAGCGGGTGGAGATCCTGAAGGCGCTGTACCGGAACTCGAGCATCCTGATCCTCGACGAGCCGACCGCCGTCCTCACGCCGCAGGAGGCCAAGGAGCTCTTCGCCATCCTGCAGACGCTGGTAGAGGAGGGCATGTCGATCATCTTCATCTCGCACAAGCTCAAGGAGGTTCTCGAGATCGCTGATCGGATCTCCGTCCTGCGGCGGGGCAAGATGATCGAGACCGTCGACGTCGCGGGAGCCACCGAGGAGAGCCTCGCCCGCTCGATGGTCGGCCGCGAGGTGCTGCTGCGGGTCGAGAAGCGACCGGCCGACCCCGGGGAGGCGCTCCTCGAGGTCGAAGACCTCAGAGTCCTTGACGAGCGCGGGCTCGAGGCGGTGCGCGATGTCTCGTTCGAGGTTCGATCGGGCGAGATCGTCGGGATCGCAGGCGTCGACGCGAACGGGCAGAGCGAGCTGATCGACGCCATCACCGGCCTGCGCAGGGCGGACAGCGGTCGCATCGTGGTCGCCGGTCGCGAGTTCCGGCACAGGAGCGCACGGGAGATGCTGGACGCGGGCGTCGGGCACATCCCGGAGGACCGGCACCGCCGCGGTCTCGTGCTCGACTTCACCCTCGCCGAGAACATCGCCCTGCACGACTACGCGAAGCCGCCGGACTCGCGTTTCGGGTGGCTCTTCCCGAGTCGCCTGATCGCGCGGGCCCGAAGGCTCCTCCTGGAGTTCGACGTGCGTGGCGGAGGGCCGACCACGCGGGCAGGCGCCCTTTCGGGCGGCAACCAGCAGAAGGTCGTGATCGCGCGCGAGGTCAGCCGCGATCCGCGCGTGCTGCTCGCAGCGCAGCCCACGCGCGGGCTCGACGTCGGAGCGATCGAGTTCGTGCACCGCCGGCTGGTGGAGGAGCGCGACGAGGGCAGGGCAATCCTCCTCATCTCGCTCGAGCTCGACGAGATTCGGTCACTGTCCGACCGCATTCTCGTCATCTACGAAGGTCGCATCGTCGGTGAGTACGCGCCGGGGGTCTCCGAGGAGGAGCTCGGCGTCGCGATGACGGGCGGCGGGCAACGGGAGGAGGTGCCGGCCTGAGCGACGCGGAGCAGCCGCCCGGGAGTGAGACTCCGGAGAGGCGCGAGGGCGGAGACTACGCGCCCAGCGTGGCGGAGCGGCTTGCCCTCTACCAGCGCGCCGGCGGGATCGTCACGCCGCTTCTGACGGCGGTGCTCGCGTTCTTCATCGGCGGACTCGTCGTGCTCGCCACGACGGGCAAGAATCCGCTGCGCACCTACGAGGCGATCTTCGACGGAACCGGGCTCAACTGGCTCTTCCCCTGGATCTCGCAGGAAGACCGAACGTTGGCTGCGCTCAACCTGCAGCAGACGCTCATCCTCACGGTCCCGCTGATCCTCACGGGACTCGCCGTCGCCTTCGCCTTCCGCTGCGGGCTCTTCAACATCGGGGGCCAGGGCCAGTACACCGTTGGTGCGGTTATCGGCGTGTGGGTGGGCGGCTCGTTCACGGATCTCCCGGCGCTGCCGCACGTGGTTCTCGCCGTCGTGGCCGGTTCACTCGCGGGCGCGGCGTTCGCGGGTATCGCGGGCCTCCTGAAGGCCACGGTCGGCGCCCACGAAGTCATTACGACGATCATGTTGAACTGGATCGCTCTCTGGGTGGGCAGCTTCCTCTTCACCCTTGGAGGACCGCTCCAGGACCCCAATCAGCCCGGCGTACCGGTCTCCCCGGACGTCGCCGAGGGCGCCAAGCTGCCGGTCTTCTGGGGCGACCCGGTCCTGCAGGGGCTCCACGTCGGCTTCTTCATCGCTCTTACCGCGCTCGTCGCGTTCTGGATCGTCCTGAACCGGACGACCGTCGGGTACGAGGTTCGAGCGGTCGGCTACAACCCCGAGGCGGCCCGCTACGGCGGGATCAACGTCGCACGCAACTACTTCCTCGCCATGGCGATCTCGGGCGCCTTCGCCGGGCTCGCCGGCGCGATCGACGTGCTCGGCTGGCAGTTCAGAGTCAGCGAAACCGACGTTCAGGTCTCGACGATCGGGTTTATCGGAATCGCCGTGGCGCTGCTCGGGCGGAATACCGCGATCGGCGTTGGCCTTGCGGCGCTCCTCTTCGGATCCCTACTGAACGGCAGCTCCACTCGCAATCTCGACCCCGAGATCTTCAAGCCCGAGCTTGCAGGAAACCTGACGCTGATCATCCAGGGCCTCGTCGTCCTCTTCGTGGGCGCTGACGTCCTCATCCTCTATCTCTGGCAGCTTCGACGGAAGCTGAGACTGCGCGTGGCGAGGGCAGCCGCATAGCCGCGCGGGCTCAGCCCGCCCGGGCCACCTTTCTGGCCCGGCTTCCGAGAGGCCCGAGGGCGATCGGCATGCTCGGCATCGCGCTCGGCCTGCTCGCCTTCTGGCTCGCGCTGCCGCCACTCGCCTCGCGCACCATTCTCTGGCCTATCGCCATCGGTGTGATCGCTGCCGCCGCCGGCATCTGGGCGGTCACGCGAGGCGAGAAGCGCATGGGCTGGGGGGCGATAGCGAGCGCAGCCCTCGGGATCGGTGGCGGCCTGCTCGCCACCCGCTCGAGCATCGAGAACCTCGACGCCGTCGTCGTCTGGTCGTCCCTGCTCGCGGCGGCGCTTCGCTTCGCGACGCCGCTGACGTTCGCGGCTATCGGCGGCATGTTCTCCGAGCGCAGCGGGGTGGTGAACATCGGCCTCGAGGGGATGATGCTGATGGGCGCCTTCTTCGGGATCTGGGGAGCGGTCGAGACCGGCTCCTGGGTTCTGGGCCTCGTCGCCGCGATGGCCGCCGGAGGTGGGCTCGCCCTCGTTCATGCCTTCTTTGCGATCCACCTTCGAGCCGATCAGATCGTGGGAGGGACGGCCGTCAACTTCCTTGCGCTCGGGATCACCGGCTACCACTACATCGACGTCTTCGGTGAGCAAGGGACACCGTCCGAGGTGCCGGAGATCCCGGACGTGCGGCTCTCCTTCCTGGAGGACGTCTACTTCCTCGGTCCGATCTTCGGCCAGATGAATCTGATGATCTGGCTCAGCCTCCTCCTCCTCGTCGTCTCCTACGTCGTCATGTTCCGGACCCCGATCGGGCTACGGATCCGGTCGGTCGGGGAGCATCCGCGGGCGGCCGACACCGTCGGGATCTCCGTCTACCGCATCCGCTATGCCGCCGTCGTGGTCTCCGGCATGCTCGCGGCGCTCGGCGGTGCCTACCTCTCGATCGGCTTCGTCAGCTCCTTCACGGAGAACATGACGGCCGGCCGGGGCTTCATCGCGCTCGCCGCGCTGATCTTCGGAAACTGGCGCCCGTTCGGGGCCTTCGGAGCGGCTCTTCTCTTCGGTTTCTCGAGCGCGCTCGCGCAGCGGCTGCCGGAGTACTCGGAATCGGGTGCACTCCTGTTCCAGGCTCTGCCCTACGTTCTGACGCTGATCGCCGTTGCCGGCGTGATTGGTCGTTCCGTCCCTCCTGCAGCCATTGGGCGTCCCTACAAAAAGCAGTAGCCAGGGCCTCGCCCCGAACGGGCGCGCCCGCCTGTCGGTGGTGGTCGGAGTCCTGGCCGCGGCAGTCCTTCCCGTCACGATCGCAGTCGCAGAGACGAGCGAGCTGCTCGAGCTTCCCGACGCGGCCCTCGCGATCCCCGTCGCAGCCGTGCTCGGCCTCGCTGCGCTCGTCCTCGGTGGGCGGGCGCGAGTCCGCGTGGAGCGGACGCTCGGGCGGGTCGGCGGCGTGCAGACTGCGCACGTCGGGCGAGGGCTCGGGCTGCTGGCGCTCGCCCTTGCGGCCGCCGCGTTGATCGCGCTCGGCGCGAACGAGTACCTCCAGCGCTACGACTGATCCGGGACCTCGCGCAGGTTCCCGACGATGAGAAAGGCGACGGAATCTCCCCGACCCCCTTGCCTTCTCATCCCATCGCTCTACAATCGCCCGCGTGTTCGAGATCGGAACCAGCTTGCGCGAAGCACGCCTCCGCCAGGGCATCGACATCGTCGAGGCGGAAGCGGCGACCAAGGTACGGACGAAGTACCTGAGCGCCCTCGAGGAGGAGCGCTTCGAGATCCTCCCGGCTCAGACCTACGTCAAGGGCTTCCTCCGGACCTACGCCGAGTATCTCGGGCTCGACGGGCAGCTCTACGTCGACGAGTACAACTCCCGCTACGCCAGGGGCGAGGACGAGAACACGGTTCGGACTCACCGGCAATCGCTGTCGCGGGAGCGCCGGCGGATCGAGTCGAACGTGCTCCTGCTCGCCCTCGCGGGCATCGCCGCCGTCACCGCGCTCGTCTTCGTCGCCTGGAAGTGGGGCGGCGCCGAGCAGCAGGAGATTCCAGGCCTCGCGGCTCAGACGACCGCCGCCACCGGCGTGGCAGGGCAGGCGACGCCGACACGGCGCCGAGTGCAGTGGGTCTCGCTCGAGCTGACGGCGACGAGGGGAAGCTCGGCGGTGGCGGTCTACCGGTACCGGGGCTCCGCGCGCGGGAAGCTGCTGTGGGACGGAACGCTCGAGCCCGGAAAGAGCCAGCGCTTCGTCGGACCGCGTCTGTGGTTGCGGGTGAAGGAGCCGCAGAACGTGACAGCACGGCTCAACGGCAGGCGCGTGCGCGTTCCGACCTCGCGGGGCGCCCTCGTGGCTTCGCGGCGGGGACTCGTCTCCGCCGGCGCAACTTGAGTCGTCCCCGAGCGGTCATCGTCGTCACGGGCAGCGAGCTCGTTCGCGGCGAGCGGACGGATCTGAACGGCCCCTTCCTCGCCCGCGAGTGCCTCTCGCTCGGGCTGGAGCCGGCCCGGATCGAGATCGTCGGCGACAGCGCGGAGGAGCTCGCCGGTGCGCTCGAGGGGGGGCTTGCAGCCGACCTGCTCGTGACCTCCGGCGGGCTCGGTCCCACCCACGACGACCGCACGGTGGAGGTGCTCGCACGGATCCTCGACCGCCCCCTCGGGGTCGACCCAGCCCTGGAGGAGGAGATCGGCACCCTCTCGCGCACATTCGCGGCCCGTATGGGGCGCCCGTATGCCGACTTCGAGGCGGGCGTCCGGAAGCAGGCCTCGCTGCCGGCGGGAGCGCGCTCGCTCGGTCTCGCCGGAACCGCGCCCGCCCTGTTGCTCGAGCAGGAGGAGACCGTGATCGTGGTGCTGCCCGGGCCGCCTCGCGAGCTGCAGCACCTCTGGCCGCGGGCACTCGAAACCGATGCTCTTCGCGCTCTCCTCGCACGGGCGACTCCTCCGGGACGACGCGTGCTGCGGTTCTTCGGGGCCAGCGAGTCGGCCGTTGCCCGGGCGCTCGACGAGGCCGGGGGCGACGGGGACGGGGTCGAGGCGACGATCTGCGCACGCGACTTCGAGATCCACGTCGATCTCGTACTCGATCCCGCTGCGGAGCGGCGAGCGGACGAGCTCGAACGCGCGCTGGCCGAGAGGCTCGAGCCGTATCTCTTCGCGCGCGGTGAGCAGGCGGTCGAGGAGCTCGTGCTCGAGCTCTGTCGCGCTCGCGGTCTCACGCTCGCCACGGCGGAGTCGTGTACGGGCGGAATGGTGGCGGCCCGGCTGACCGATGTGCCCGGCTCGAGCGACGTCTTCCTGGGCGGCCTGGTCGCCTACGCGGACGGGGTGAAGCGAAAGGAGCTCGGGGTGCCGGTGGAGGTCCTGGAGCGGCACGGGGCGGTCTCGGCCGAGACGGCCGCGGAGATGAGCAGGGGGGCTCGCTCGCGGCTCGGAGCCGACGTCGCCGTGTCGGTGACGGGCGTCGCCGGCCCGGACGGAGGCTCGGCCGAGAAACCGGTCGGGCTCGTCTACCTGCACGCCGCGGGACCCGACGGCGAGCGGAGCGTCGACTTCAACCTTCGGGGCGATCGGGAGACGATTCGCCGGCGGGCCACCGTGAGCGCCCTTCACCTCGTGCGGCGGCTTTTGACACAGAACGGTCACAGTCCCGTGTGAAGGAAGCGGCTAGCCTCGAGGGTGATGAACCGCTCCGACTTTTTTGCGCCCTCCGGCTTCCCGGCGATCCTCTCGCCCGCCTCACCGCCTGGCAGGAGGAGCAGCTCGCTGGCGTCGATCGGGTCCGGGTCGTTCGCCCCGAGCAACTCCACATCACGCTCGCCTTCCTCGGCGCCCGGCCGACCTCCGAGCTCGAGGGGATCGTCCGCGAGCTCCGTCGTGCTGCCGTGGCCGCTCGACCGCCTCAACTTGTCCTGCGCGGGTACCGCGAGACGCGCAGTGTCGGCATGCTCGTGTTCGACGACCCGGACGGGACGGCGACCGCCCTCGCCGAGGATCTTCACGTCCGCCTCGAAAGCCGCGGCGTGTACCGGCGGGAGGTCCGCCCGTGGCTCCCGCACGTCACGGTCGTCCGGTTCCGCGAACGGCCGCGCCTCGAACCCGTGGTTCCCGAGCTGGACGTCGTGCCGTCCGAGGCCGCTGTCTACCATTCAGTCCTGCGACCGACCGGGGCGCAGTACGAGATTCTTGAAGCAGTTTCACTAGGAGGTTGACCCCTTTGGATCGCGAGCAGGCACTCGACGTCGCCCTCGGCCAGATCGAGCGGCAGTTCGGCAAGGGTTCCGTGATGAAGATGAACGACGCGGCGGCCCTCTCGGTCGGCGCCGTCTCGACCGGCTCCCTCTCACTCGACCTTGCGCTCGGGATCGGAGGACTCCCGCGCGGCCGCATCGTCGAGATCTTCGGCCCCGAGTCGTCGGGGAAGACGACGCTCGTCTACCACGTGATCGCCGAGGCCCAGCGGCGCGGCGGCATCTGCGCCTTCATCGACGCCGAGCACTCGATGGATCCCCAGTACGCGCGCCGGATCGGCGTCAACATCGACGACTTGCTCGTGTCGCAGCCCGACACCGGCGAGCAGGCACTCGAGATCACCGAGCTGCTCGTCCGCAGCGGCGCCCTGGACGTGGTCGCGGTCGACTCGGTCGCCGCGCTGACTCCGAAGGCCGAGATCGAGGGTGAGATGGGCGACAGCCACGTCGGCCTGCAGGCGCGGCTGATGAGCCAGGCGCTGCGGAAGCTCGCCGGCACCCTGAACCGCACGGACACGATCTGCCTCTTCACGAATCAGCTGCGCGAGAAAATCGGGGTCATGTTTGGGTCCCCTGAAGTCACACCCGGAGGGCGTGCGCTCAAGTTCTATGCCTCCGTCCGCCTCGACATCCGCCGCATCGAAACCCTCAAGGAGGGCGTCGAAGCGGTCGGCAACCGCGTCCGCGTGAAGGTTGTCAAGAACAAGGTCGCACCACCGTTCAAGCAGGCGGAGTTCGACATCATGTACGGCTCCGGCATCCCGTGGGAGGGCACGGTTCTCGACGCCGCAATCGAGCGGAAAGTCGTGCAGAAGTCCGGTTCCTACTTCAGCTTCGGCGACGAGCGGCTCGGTCAGGGCCGCCACAACGCGGCGGCGTTCCTCCGCGAGCACCCGGACGTGACCCAGGGGATCCTGGCCGCGGTACAGCGGGACGCGCCGCCCGAGCAGGTCGTCTCCGCACGCCTCCTCCCGAACGTGAGCGCGGCTGCTGAAAAGGCTCCGGAGGCTGTTCCGAGCATGGCGTAGCCCATGCCCACGGTGACGGCGCTTCGCGCTGCGCGACGTGATCGCGTCGCGGTCGAGCTCGACGGGGTCGCCTGGCGCACGCTTCCTCTCGAAGCCGTCGTGTGCGCCGGCCTCTCGGTCGGCACGCAGCTCGATCGCGGGAGAGCGCGCGTCCTGCGCCGTGAGTTGCGCAGGATCGAGGCCCTCGCCGTCTCCGTGAACGCGCTTCGACGGCGCTCGCTGTCCGCGCGCACCCTCGAGACTCGTCTTGAACAGCGCGGAGTCGCCTCGGCCGAGCGCGCCGAAGCGATCGCGACCCTCGAGCGAGCGGGTCTCGTCGACGATCGCCGCTTCGCCGAGGGCCGGGCACGGATGCTCGCCGAGCGTGGCCGGGGCAACGATGCGATCCGCTGGGAGCTCGAGCAAGGAGGAATAGGCAACGACCTCGCCGAGCAGGCACTGACGACGCTCGAGCCGGAAGCGGCTCGAGCCGAGCGAATCGTGGCGCGCCGAGGCGGAGGCGTAGCGACCGCGCGATTTCTGCTCGCACGGGGCTTCGGCGAGGACACCGTCGAGCACGCGCTCGAGGGCGTCGTTGGCACCGGCGGCGAAACGCCGATAAGATAAGTGGTCTTAACCGACATTTACGCTGCACCTAAGCTTTTCCGGATCAGATCGACACGCGAACACGAGAGAGATGAGCGACCATGACAACCCGTCCTCGAGGTAGAGACCACACCAGAAGCTAGGACGTTAGGCCGCTTTTCGGGGGCCGGCTGGTCCCTGTTTGACGATTCCGGGACGCCTCCTGTGCAGGTTGAGAGGCAGGAGCAACCATGCTCGTCATCGGAATCGTGGTGGGGCTCGTCATCGGGGCGGTGGTGGGCTTCCTCGGGCTGCGCGCATGGTCGAACGCCCAGCGCGGCTCGATCGAGGACAGAGGAGCGGCCGTCCTCGACGAGGCGAAGCGGGAGGCGGAGGCCATTCGCCGCGAAGCCCAGGTGGGTTCCCGCGAAGAGGCGATCGCCTCCCGCGCGAAGGTCGATGGGGAGGTGCAGGAGCGCCGGGCGGAGGCTTCCAACGCCGAGGAGCGCGTGCTCGAGCGCGAGCGCGAGGTCGAGACGCGGGGGAGAGAGCTCACACGGCGCGAACAGGGCGTTGCCGATCGGGAGGTGCATCTCAAGCAGCTCCAGGAGGAGCTGAAGCAGGCGAAGACTCGCCAGCTCTCCGAGCTCGAGCGCATCTCGGGCATGACGACCAACGAGGCGAAGCAACACCTGCTCGACCGCTCGGTGGACCTGGTGCGCCACGAGCTTGCGAGGCGCGTCCGCCAGCTGGACGAAGAGGCGAGAACCGAGGCGAAGCGCCGGGCGCGAAATCTCGTCGCCGATGCCCTGCAGCGGGTCGCTGCAAGCCACGCCGCCGAGACAACCGTCTCGCTCGTCGAGCTTCCGAGCGACGACATGAAGGGGCGCATCATCGGTCGTGAGGGTCGGAACATCCGGGCGCTCGAGCACCTCACCGGGGTGGACTTCATCATCGACGACACGCCCCAGGCGGTCGTTCTCTCCTCGTTCGACCCGATCAGGCGCGAGCTGGCCCGGCTCACGCTGACCAAGCTGATCGAGGATGGCCGCATCCACCCGTCGCGGATCGAGGAGATGTACTACAGCTCGAAGGCGGACCTCGAGGATTCGATGCGGCAGGCCGGCGAACAAGCGGTGTTCGAGGCCAACTGCGGTGACGTGGACGAGGAGCTCGTGAAGGTGCTCGGTCGGCTCCGCTTCCGTACGAGCTACGGGCAGAACGTGCTCAAGCACTCCCTCGAGGTCGTGAACCTCGCGGGGCTGATGGCCAGCGAGCTGGAGGCGGGCGTGCGGACGGTGAAGCGAGCGGCGCTCCTCCACGACATCGGCAAGGCGATGACGCACGAGGTCGAGGGCTCGCACGCGATCATCTCCGCCCAGCTCGCGAAGCGCTACGGCGAATCGCAGCACGTGATCCACGCGATCGAGGCGCATCACTACGAGGTGCAGCCGCAAACGGTGGAGGCGGTGCTCCTGATCTCCGCGGACGCGATCTCCGCCTCCCGACCGGGTGCCCGCGGCGAGAGCCTCGAGAACTACATCAAGCGTCTCTCAGCACTCGAGGAGATCGCGGCGCAGAAGCGAGGAGTCGAAAAGGTCTACGCGTTGCAGGCGGGTCGCGAGATCCGCGTGATCGTGAAGCCGACGGAGGTCGACGACGACGGCGCCGTCCTCCTCTCACACGAGATCGCGCGCGAGATCGAGGATCAGCTCGAGTACCCCGGTCAGGTCAAGGTGACGGTGATCCGCGAGAGCCGGGCGATCGAGTTCGCCAAGTAGCGTGGGGGAACCCGTGGTTCCCCCACGGACCCCCTCCTTCGCAGCTCTCTCGTTCCTGGCTGCTGGAGTGGGCTCCCGGCCGGGCAAGCCGGCCTCCGCCCTCGGGACTCCTCGCCTTTATCCGGCGCTTTGAAGGTCCGCGAGTGCGCGACCGACGCGGTCATGAACTCCCGCCGGTTCGCCGGAGCTCGCGCAGCTCGGGCTCCCGCCCGCCACGCCGGATCGCACGTCCGTACAGGCCGAGCGCCGGCACCAGCAGCGTCCACCCGCGAGCAGCGCCGCGCGCAGGCCGAAGACCGTGCCGATCGCCCCGAGAGCCGGTCCGCCGGCGACCTGGCCGACCGCGTCCGACTGATTGGTGATCGACGTCACGGTGGCGCGGATGCTCGAGTCGGTGATGTTCTGGTTGAGCCAGGTGAAATACACGGGGCCGATCAGGGACCGCGTCAGCCGGTAGCACCACATGCCCGCAAGCGCGACGATGAGGCTCCCGGCGAGGGCGAAGACGACGACGGTGCACACCTGCACCACGGTCAGGAAGAACAGCAGGCGTGCGAGCCCCTCCTGGCCCACGCGCTCGAAGCGGCGCACGAGCACCTCCGTCGCGAGCAGCCCGAGCAGGAGCGACCCGGCGGCGAAGACGCCGAACCAGACGACGGGATCGAGCCCGCCGAGCTCGGGCAGGCCGACGTTGCGGATGAACTGCGCCTCCTGGAGGCGGTCGAAGCTCTCGGTGGAGGCCCCGGCGAAGAGCCCGATCGCCAGGATCAGGAGCAGGAGCGGCTGAGCCCGGACGAACCTGCTTCCCGCCCCGGCCGTCGTGCGGAGCTCGCGCCAGGCGTTCCCACGCTCGGCTGCCGGCCGCCGCACGAACGCCGTCTCGGGCATTGCAAAGAGCGCGAAGACGCCGAAGCCGGCGGTGAGCAGTCCGCCGAGCGAGACCGCGAGCCCGAGGTCCCGGGTCGCGACGGCAACGCTGAGCGGAATGCCGACGAGCGCGCCGAGGTATCCGATCTGGTCGCCGCGGGCGAAGATGCGTCCGACGCGATCGACGCCGACCTCGTCCGTGATCCACGCCTGCAGCGCGCCGCTCTGGAACGTCCAGCCGAGCCCCCAGATCGCATAGCCGAGCAGCACCACGGCGACGGAGGGAACGAGCCCGGCGACGACAAGCCCGACCCCGAGAACGATCCAGCCGATGATGATCGACAGGCGCCGGCTGTAGGTGTCTGCTACGACGCCGGTCGGCACTTCGAAGACCAGGATCGAGGCCTCCATGACCGTGCCGACGAGGACGAGCTCGAGCGGGTTCATGCCGACCTCCCGCACGAAGTAGACGCCGGTGACCGTGAAGCTGACGGCGAAGGCAAAGGAGATCCAGAACTCGCTCGCGTAATAGAGGGCGCGCGCAGACAGACGATCCACGGGAAAACTCCAGTCTCAAGAGCAGCAGGACAGAGCCGGCTCGACGGCCGGCGCGACGATCGATGACTACTGCGAGGCTGGCACTCCAGCGACCACGGTACAGAGCGGCCCCTGCAACCGTCAACGGCGGAGCGGGCACAATGTCCCGATGAGGCGCTACTTCGTCACCACCTTCGGCTGCCAGATGAATGCGCACGACTCCGAGCGCATCAAGGGCATGCTCGAGTCGCTCGGCCTCGGCGAGGCGCCGGCGCAGGAGGAGGCGGACGTGCTCGTCTTCAACACCTGCACCGTCCGCGAGAAACCGGATCAGCGCTTCGCCGCCCATCTCGCCCAGGCGGCCGCGCTCAAGCAGCGCGATCCCGACAAGGTGATCGCGGTCGGCGGCTGCTACGCGGAGGCGCAGCGCGAGCGGCTCTTCTCGCTCTACCCGTACGTGGATGTCGCCTTCGGCCCGGGGTCGATCCCGCACCTCGGCGACTGGCTGGGCGCGGGCGGCCAGGCGCCGCGCGGGCGCTTCGCCGAGTGGCGCTCCTTCGCGGGCGATCTGCCGCCCCGGCGCGAGCGCGCCTTCCAGGCCTGGGTGCAGATCTCGATGGGGTGCAACTCGAAGTGTTCGTACTGCATCGTCCCCGCCGTGCGCGGGCGCGAGCAGAGCCGCCGGCCGGGCGACATCGTCGCCGAGGTGACCCGGCTCGCGGCCGACGGCGTACGCGAGATCACGCTCCTGGGCCAGAACGTGAACTCGTGGGGCCGCGATCTGCTGCCCGAGCTCAGGATCGAGTTCGGCGAGCTCCTGCGTGCCTGCGACGCCGTTCACGGCATCGAGCGGGTCCGCTTCACGAGCCCGCATCCGAAAGACTTCCGAGAGCCCGTGATCCGGGCGATGGCCGAATGTACGAGCGTCTGCGAGCACGCCCATCTGCCCTTGCAGTCCGGCTCGACCCGCATCCTGAAGGCAATGCGCCGCACCTACAGCCGCGAGCGGTACACGCGCCTCGTCGCCGAGTTGCGCGCCAGGATCCCCGATCTCGCGCTCACCACCGACATCATCGTCGGGTTTCCGGGCGAGACCGAGGCCGAGTTCGAGCAGACGCTCGAGGTGGTCGAGGAGGTGCGCTACGACGGCGCCTTCACCTTCATCTACTCGGCCCGCAGCGGCACAGAGGCCGCGGCGCTTCCCGATCAGCTGCCCTACGAGGTGAAGCAGGAGCGCCTCGAGCGTCTGATCGAGGTTGTGCAACGGATCGCCGCCGAGAGGAACGCCGAGCGCGTCGGTCGCGTCGAGCAGGTTCTCGTCGAGGGCGCGAGCCGCAACGACCCGGCCGCCCTGCGCGGAAGGACGCGGCGCAACACCACGGTCAACTTCACCGGCAACGCCGCTCCGGGCGAGCTCGTGCCGGTGCTGATCGAGGGCTCGACCTCGACGACGTTGAAGGGTCGCGAGCGGACGGCGCTCGCCGCGTAGCGCATGCGCGTTCTCATCACCGGCTCGAGCGGCCAGATCGGCACGAATCTCGCGCTGCGCCTGCTCTCCGAGGGACATGAGGTCTTTGGCGTCGACAAGCGGATGAACACCTGGACGGACGAGTTCCGCTACCTGCTGCAGGACCTCAGCGGCCACTACCCCGCCTATGCGGGCGGCGTCGGCGGCGTCGACTACCCCGAGTGCGACCTCGTCGTCCACCTCGCGGCGCACGCCAAGGTGCACCAGCTCGTCGCGCAGCCGCACCGCGCGCTCGAGAACACCGTCATGACCTTCAACGTGCTCGAGTTCTGCCGCCAGGCGCGGCTGCCGCTCGTCTATTCGTCGACGCGCGAGGTCTACGGCGACGTGCACCGCTTCGAGGGCTACGGCGAGGCCACAGCGGACTTCGCCTTCACGGAGAGCCCCTACTCGGCCTCGAAGATCGCAAGCGAGGCGTTCGTCTACTCCTACGCCCGCTGCTACGGCCTGCGCTACCTCGTCTTCCGCTTCTCCAACGTCTACGGGCGCTACGACAACGACCTCCGCCGCATGGATCGCGTCCTGCCGCTCTGGATCCACCAGATGCTCCGCGATGAGCCGATCACCGTCTACGGCGGCGCCGACAAGGTGCTCGACTTCACCTACGTCGACGACTGCGTCGACGGGATCGTCCGCGGTGTCGAGGCGCTCGCGGATGGGCGCGTCGCGAACGAGACGATCAACCTCGGATACGGAGAGGGCAACACGCTCGTGCGTGCGGCGGAGCTCATCGCCGCGGAGCTCGGCGTGGAGCCGCGCATGACCATCGCACCCTCGCTGCTCGGCGAGGTCACCCGCTACGTCGCCGACATCCGCAAGGCCCGCGATCTTCTCGGCTGGACGCCCGCAGTCCCACTCGACGAGGGCATCCCGCGCGCCGTCACCTGGTTCCGCGAGCACCGTGCGGCACACCCCGGGGAGGATCGTGCCGTCGCGACCGAGGGCAGCGCGATCGGCTGGAAGACGCTCGCCGCTGAGCCTGCCAACGGTTGATCGACCTCTTTCCGGTCGATCGTCTCGTTCTCGCCCTATTCGGGCCGACCGCGAGCGGCAAGAGCGAGGTCGCGGCGGCGCTCGCGGAACGGACGGCCGGCGAGGTCGTCTCGGCCGACGCGATGCAGGCCTACCGGGGCCTTCCGATCCTCACGAACCAGCCGACCCGCCCCACCCACCTGGTCGGCATCTGGCCGCTCTTCCACGAGGGCTCGGTCGGGGAGTACGCGGGGCTCGCCCACGCGGCCGTCGACGAGCTGCTCGGAGGCGGCCGCACGCCGATCGTCGCCGGCGGGACGGGCCTCTACCTGCGCGCGGCGATCGCCGAGCTCGAGCTCCCGTCCGCGGCCGAGCCGGAGACACGCCGGAGCATCGAGCACCTCTACGACGAGGCCGGCCCGGCGGTCACTCACCTTCGGCTCGCCTCGCTCGACGCAACCGCGGCCGCGGCGGTGCACCCGAACGACCGGAAGCGCGTCGTGCGGGCGCTGGAGCTCGCAGAGCGGGGCGGCTCGCTGGCGCCCGCTCGCGACCGGCTCTGGAGCGAGGAGACCCGCCACCCGACTCTCGTCTTCGGCCTGCACCTCGAGCGCGGGCGCCTCGACGAGCGCATCCGCGCCCGCACGAGGCGGATGTTCGAGCGCGGGGTGGAGGAGGAGGTTCGCACTGCCCTCGCGGGGCCCGTGTCGCCAGCGGCCCGCAAGGCGCTCGGGCTCGACGAGGTGGCCGAACTGCCCCGCGAGCGTGCGGTCGAGGCGATCGTGACGAGGACGAGCCGCTACGCCGCCTACCAGCGGAAGTGGATGCGGCGCATCCCTGGCCTTCTCACGGTCGACGGTGAGCGTTCGCCGGAGCTGATCGCGGACGAGATCATCATGCACCTTCACCGCCGACTAGGGTCAGCCGCACCCGGAAAGGCCAGAATCCCGTAGCGCCTCGAGCTGCCTCCCCGGCCATCGTTCTCCCAACCGACCCGAAGGGAGAACCGATGTATGCACCTCTCACCCAGCTCGAGAGCCGGCGGCGCGAAGTCGCACTCGAGCTCCAGTGGCTCTCCGCGCGTGGCCGCACGGGGAGGCGCTCCCCGCGGTTCCGGGGCCTCGTCGCGTTCCTAGCCGGGGATGTCCGTGAAGCCGTGAAGCCGT